>QFCE01000002.1_pt1 | contig 37008 bp, 35 predicted proteins | sample 5346091 | NCBI WGS metagenome assembly QFCE01 (sample SAMN09062252, study PRJNA434731) | Human gut metagenome, whole genome shotgun sequencing project. | isolation source: stool timepoint A chromium assembly | host: Homo sapiens | collected 2015 | reverse complement strand
GTGTGTTTGAAGAAGAAGCACGCAAGCTGGACGGCATCCATTTCCTGGCGCAGGGCACGATTTATCCGGATATCATTGAGAGCGGAACGAAAACAGTGAAAGCTGTTAAGTCGCACCACAATGTGGGAGGCCTGCCGGAGGATTTGGATTTCGCGCTGGTGGAACCGCTGAAAATGTTGTTTAAGGATGAGGTGCGTGCCTGTGGTAAGGCGTTGGGCCTGCCCGACAGCATGGTATACCGTCAGCCGTTCCCCGGCCCGGGCCTTGGCGTGCGGTGTCTGGGCGCAATCACCCGCGACAGGCTGGAGGCTGTGCGGGAATCCGACGCGATCCTGCGGGAAGAATTTGCAAAGGCGGGCCTGGAGGGCAAGGTGTGGCAGTATTTCACGGTAGTGCCCGATTTCAAGTCAGTGGGTGTGCATGAGGGAGTGCGTACCTTCGACTGGCCGGTCATTCTGCGTGCGGTAAATACCGTGGATGCAATGACCGCCACGGTGGAGGATGTGCCGTTTGCGTTGCTGCAGAAAATCACACAGCGCATCACATCCGAAGTGAAAGGTGTGAACCGTGTCCTTTACGACCTGACACCGAAGCCCTCCGGGACGATTGAGTGGGAATGAGATACCAGATCCAAAAAAGCCAGTAATTTCAAGGCTTTCCGGCATCGTCCAAGTCCTTTTGATAACAATTAGATAACAGCCGCATGATTTCCCTTTATTCTCCGTACCAAGGGGTTTAGGGGTAAAAGAGTCATTCTTGACGGTTTGCGACTGGAACGATCCATATTTAAAAGCCCTTCGCTGTGGGTATGCAGCGAAGGGCTTTTTGTCGTTATTGGGGGTGATATCAGTCTTTATTGAGCTTGCCTTTGAGCGCCTTTACCATAGCGTCGCTCAGTTCCTTAGACGGCACTTTTGCCGTGATCTGCGTGTCATCGTACTGTGGATAGTAGTAGCGCCACTTGTCGTATTCGTCTCTGCTGATCTCACCGGCATGGTACTTCTCGGCAATAGCAGCCCAGGCACAAACCAGCTCAGAGATACGGGCAGCGTCCTTCCCCTTCCGGGGATCAATGCGGAATAAGACTTCTCCATCTCTGGTCTCGATGGTCAGGCCGTAACGATCCTCTAAAGCAAACAGAGTGTGCATAAGGCCGAAATAGCTGTCTATATCCGGGACGTCGAGAGCCAGGGGAGATACATCAAGCGCACCGGCAAGGGCTTTGGTCAAGTCCTCTTTCGGGGTGCGTGTACCAGCTTCATATTGAGCCATGCGGATATCGGCGGTTTTCTCAGGAAAGCCGACCAACGTACCAAGATATTTCTGAGTCATGCCCCGCAGATTGCGGATAAAGCGTATTCTTTCGCCAATAGCCATAGGAAAACCCTCCTGTGTATGTACTGATCAAAGTATAGCAGATACGCTTAGTGATGTCAAGAATATCTTAAACAAAAAAGATAAATATTTTCCTTAAAGCCTCTTGACTTTAACAGAAATGTTTAGTATAATGAGCTAGACTTAAACGATTAGCGTTAAGCTTCTAGCTGAATAACCTCCCGCATCAGAGTCATGGTGCAAACCGCCCGGGCAAATCGGATGGCGGCCAGAAAGTACTTCCGACACTAAACAAGATAAGTCTATGCTCTGACACAGGTTATTCTACAACAACCACGAAAAAACGAAGAAAGGAGATTTTTATGGAAAACAAGTTTATGCGTGTAGAGGAAGTCGCCGCTGAGCTCGGCGTCTCTGCCTCCTATGCCTACAAGGTCATACGGAGGTTGAACGACGAGCTCAAGGCCAAAGGCTTCGTCACGATCGCAGGAAGGCTCAACAGGCAGTATTTCAACGAAAGAGTCTACGGACTCGGAAAGGAGGATCATAACAATGTCCGTTCATAAGAATGAAGACAACGGTACCTGGTATGTCATGGCCCGGTACACCAACTGGAAGGGCGAACACAAACAGAAATGCAAGCGGGGCTTCCCCACTAAGCGGGAGGCGCAGGAGTGGGAGCGCACCTTCCAGCTCCAGAACGCCGCCGATATGGATATGTCCTTTGAAGCCTTCACGGAGCTATATGAAAAGGATATCCGACCCAGAATCAAGGAAAACACCTGGCTCACGAAGGAGCACATCATCAAGACGAAGATCCTGCCGTATTTCGGGAAGCGGAATATCAGCGAGATCACCACGAAGGATGTGATTGCCTGGCAGAATGAGCTGCTTGCCTTTAGGGATGAAAAGAAGCAGCCCTATTCTCAGACGTATCTGAAAACCGTCCACAATCAGCTCAGCGCTATTTTCAACCACGCTGTGCGGCACTATGACCTCCAATCCAATCCCGCCGCCAAAGCGGGCAGCATGGGCGATAAGGACGGCGGTAACATCAGCTTCTGGACGAAGGAAGAATACCAGCGCTTCGCTGACGAAATGATGGACAAGCCTGTTTCCTATTACGCCTTTGAAATGCTCTACTGGTGCGGCATCCGGGAGGGCGAGCTGCTGGCACTGACGCCTGCGGATTTCGATTTCAAGGCCGGAACCGTGAAGATCAGCAAATCGTATCAGCGCCTGCACGGCGAGGACGTGATCACGACACCGAAAACGAAGAAAAGCAACCGGACGATCAAGATGCCTCCATTTCTCTCTGAAGAGATGCAGGATTATCTGAAAATGCTCTATGGGCTGAAAAAGAAGGATCGAATCTTTACGATCTCCAAGAGCTATCTGCACCATGAAATGGATCGTGGAGCTAAGGCCGCCGGAGTCAAGCGGATCAGAATCCATGACCTCCGTCACAGCCATGTTTCCCTGCTGATCGACATGGGCTTTACGCCGGTGGCGATTGCGGACAGGCTCGGTCATGAAAGCATTGAGGTAACGCTGCGGTACGCACATCTGTTTCCGTCAAAGCAGACGGAAATGATCGAAAGACTGGAAAAGGAAAGGACGGTGGAAACCAATGTCAGCTAAAAACAGAGATGAACACAACCGTTGGAGGAACATCACAGTGGGGTTCCGGGTATCGCCCGAAGAAAACGAGCAGATCAATGTTGCCGTGGCGCTCTCCGGCTTACCGAAGCAGGAGTATTGTTATCGGAAGTGTCTGAACCGGGATATCGTTGTGCAGGGCAATCCGAGAGTGTATAAGGCGCTGAGGAATCAGCTTGCCGCCGTTCTCGATGAGCTCAAACGCATCGAGGCCGCTGGCGAGCTTCGGGACGAGCTGTTGGACAACATTGAGCTCATCACCCGGACACTGTACGGAATGAAGGAGGGATCGGAATGATGGATGAAACGAGAATGACCGCCCTGAACACATCTGTTGGCGCAGATGACGGGCGATCACTCACAAAATGTACTGGCGATAGTATAACCGATGAAGCCGAAGAAATCAAGAGTTTTGAGGAATGGCAGCGTGAATTGCGTAGACTTTCAGACCCTTCCTACCTCAAGACAGTATCCATGACAGAGCTCTTTGACAGTGTGTACCAGAGCAGACCGCCCATCATAGACGGTCTGCTTTGCAGAGGAACTTATCTGTTTGTCGGAGCACCGAAGCTAGGCAAGAGCTTTCTCATGGCGCAGATCGCCTACCATGTCAGCACGGGAACGCCTCTCTGGGGCTTCCCTGTGCGACAGGGAACCGTCCTCTATCTCGCCCTGGAGGATGACTTCGGACGCCTGCAGGAACGCCTGTACCGGATGTTCGGCACAGCGGAGAACGAAAACCTGTTCTTCTCCGTTTCAGCCAAGCAACTTGGCAATGGCCTGGACGAACAGCTCACCCGGTTTCTCCGAGAGCATCCAGACACCTCTCTGATCATCATAGACACGCTCCAGAAGGTCCGGGAGGTCGGTGGGGACAATTACAGTTATGCAAATGATTATCAGATCATTACCCGGCTAAAAACTTTTGCAGACGCCTACGGGATTTGCCTCATGGTGGTGCATCATACCCGGAAGCAGAAGTCAGACGACGCCTTTGATATGATCTCCGGCACGAACGGCCTGATGGGCGCGGCGGACGGCGCATTCCTCCTCCAAAAGGAAAAGCGCACGTCCAACGCCGCCACCCTGGAAGTCTCCGGCAGGGATCAGCAGGACCAGCGTCTATACCTCCTTCGGAATGAAGAAAAGCTCTGCTGGGATCTGGACCACGTGGAATGCGAGCTCTGGAAAAGCGAGGTCGATCCTCTGGTAGAGCAGGTCGGGCAGCTTATGAGCGCAGAGCTGCCGGAATGGGAGGGCAGCGCCAGCGAGCTTGTAGAGAAGCTGGGGCTGGATATTGGCCCGAACATTCTCACCCGTAAGCTCAACGTCAATGCCAGGACGCTTCACGACCAATACGGCATTGAATACAGTTCCCGGCATACGAGGGATGGATCAAGGATCAAGCTGAAACGGATGCTGGGAATATGTGACGATGGTGACGGATGTGACGGTATTTTTGAGGGGGCAAAATAACCGTCACTATCGTCACAACCGTCACAGAAAGTTTCGGCGGGGATGCAAGGGAGCCCTTTTTAAAGGGCGCTCCCTGCCGGGGAGCTATCCGCAGATAGCAGGGGCAGCACCCCTCCGGGAGCATCAGAGCGCAGCGGCGGGAAGATGCTTCCGGCCTCCCCCCTCGGAGAGCGCAACAGCATCTTTTGATGGCCGCAGGCTGTCAAAAGTGCTTTTGCGTTACTTTCGCAGAAAGTAACAAAGGCCGCTGCTTGCGCAGCGCAAGGAAAGGATGTGATTTGAAATGAAAAGAACGATCAGCGCTGAGGTCGGGAAAGGCTCCGTCAATCACAACAGCCGGAAATTCAAGGCGGCAAACGTGGACCCGGAGCGCACCCACCTCAATATAGAATACTGTAACGAACCGATCAAGCAGGTCTATCACAAGCTCTTCGATGAAGCCCTGGAACTGTACAACGAAAAGCAAACACGCACTGACAGACGGATCGAAAACTACTATGAAAAGATCCGTACCGGCAAGCAGGAAAAGCCCTTCCATGAGCTGATCATCCAGATCGGCAACCGGGATGATACGGGATCTGGAACGGAGATCGGAGAACAGGCCAAGGCGGCGCTGGACGAATACTACCGGGGCTTTCAGGAACGCAACCCCAACCTGTATGTCTTCTCTGCCCATCTGCACATGGACGAGGCCACACCACATATCCACATTGATTTCGTTCCCTTCACCACCGGAAGCAAACGGGGCTTGGATACACGGGTATCGCTGAAGCAGGCGCTTGCCGCACAGGGCTTCCGTGGCGGCACCCGTGGTGCGACGGAATGGAATCAATGGGTACTGTCCGAAAAGAAAGAGCTTGCCATTGCCATGTTCCGGCACGGCTTTGAATGGGAGCAAAAAGGCACTCACGAGGAACATTTGAGCGTGATTGATTATAAGAAGCAGGAGCGGACGAAGGAGCTCGCCGCCGTGGAAGAAAAGCTGGCCGACAAGTCAGCAGAGTTCAATACGCTGGCCAAGCGGATCAACAATCTGGAGGACGGAGATCAATCATACCATGATATGGAAGAAAAATTGGCGCACGATCCCGAGTATCAGCTGCCCGAGCCGCAGGGGTTCATGTCTGCCAAGTCCTACAAGGCCAAGTTTGCGGAGCCGCTGGTAAAACGGCTGAAAAAGCTCGTAAAAAGCCTCCTAGTGCGGTATTTCAAGGTCCAGGACAATTATTACCGGCTAAATAAGACTAACGGCGAGCTGTACAGGGACAATGAAGGTCTGGCCCGGAGCAATGACCGGCTCAAAGAGGAAAACGCAGCTCTGCGTGAGCAGAATAAGGACTATTCTCTCCTGCGGAAGGTGTTCGGCAGCAAGCAGATCGACGATCTGGTGACACAGGCCAGAGAAGCACAACAGGCAAAACTGCGGCAACGCCACAGAAGCTACGATTATGAAAGGTAGGGTCAAACGATGGAAAAGCAAATCTACGACGAAAAGAATGGGCTATGGTACGAGCTGCACGGGGACTATTATCTCCCGTGCCTCCTGGTCCCGCCCGAAGAACAGCGTCCTATCGGCGTATGGGGGCAACGGCATCTGCGGTATCTCCGGCAACACCGCAAGGCGCTGTACACAGGGCTGCAGATCACAGGCAAGCTGAACGGTTATCTGGCCGATCTAAACGAGCAGGCGGAAAACATGTTTGTTGAGCTGGTAAAGCAAATGGTAGCTCGGGAGAACCTCACAGAACAACTCAAGGCCCAGAATCAAATGCTCTGGGTGCAGCGGATGAACAATATCCGGGATCGGGCTGTAGAGGTGGTCAACAACGATCTGATCTACGCATAAGGTATCGGACGGCAAGAAAACTGCCGTCCTTGAAATGTAGGTATTGACAAATTGAAATTCGTGAATATAATATAGATAGATAAACTTCAATGTGAGGTGATTGGGATGGAATTAACAGATAAGAAAACAGCAGAGATGTTCAAGGCATTCTGTGATGAAAACCGCATCAAAATCATAAAGCTCCTTCAGGGCGGAGAAAAATGCGCCTGCGTTCTGTTGGACGATCTTCATATTACCCAGCCTACTCTTTCACATCACATGAAGATTCTCTGTGATTCCGGTGTTGTGGTCGGAAGAAAAGAAGGAAAGTGGATGCACTATTCTATCTCGCCAGACGGTGCATTGAAAGCAATTTCGGTATTACAGGAATTGACAGCAGTGAGTGGGCAGAATTCGAGCTGTTGCAAAGAGTGCTAATTTAGGCTGTGCTTTGGCACAGCTTAAAATAGCGCGTAAATATAGACGTATTTCAATTTATAAATCGGAGGACTCTTTATGTGGACGCTAATTCAAGATGAAATTCTTGGAATGAAGTGGTTAAATAGGATGATCGGGCAGATGTTGTCTTTTTGTGGTCTGAATACGGAAAGCAGGATCGGCGGCAGCGTACAATTCTTTCTTTATGATACCATCAAGATCATGGTACTTCTTGCTGTATTGATCCTGATAATCTCGTATATTCAGAGCTACTTTCCGCCGGAACGAAGCAAGAAAATTCTCGGAAGGTTCACTGGCTTGGGAGCACGGATCGTAGCTGCCTTGCTCGGCACGGTGACACCGTTTTGCTCTTGTTCCTCGATCCCGCTGTTCATCGGGTTCACAAGCGCAGGGCTCCCGCTGGGCGTGACATTTTCTTTCCTGATTTCCTCTCCTATGGTCGATCTCGGCTCACTTGTTCTACTGATGAGTATTTTCGGATGGAAGGTTGCCGTAGCATATGTCATTCTTGGCCTTGTTATTGCCATAGCCGGCGGCACTCTGATTGAGAAGCTGCGCCTTGAAGATCAGGTGCAGGATTTCATACGCAACGGAAAAGCAATTGATCTTCCGCAGGAGGAACTGCATTTTAAGGATCATCTGAAATATGCCTGGGAACAGGTGGTTTCAACAGCCCAAAAAGTATTCCCCTATGTATTGATTGGCGTGAGTATAGGCGCAGTCATTCATAACTGGATACCTGAAGAATGGGTTATAAAGGCCCTCGGAGGTAATAATCCCTTCGGCGTGATTATCGCAACAATCTGCGGTATTCCAATGTATGCTGACATTTTCGGCACAATCCCAATCGCTGAAGCATTGCTCTCCAAGGGGGCATTGCTTGGCGTTGTCCTCGCCTTTATGATGGGGGTTACCACACTGTCCCTGCCGTCAATGATTATGCTGAAAGAAGCGGTCAAAACGAAACTACTCACCATTTTTGTGGCGATCTGTGCAGTTGGAATTATCCTTGTCGGGTACTTCTTTAATGCAATTCAAGGATTGTTGATATAGGAGAAAGGTATGATGGAAAACAAGAAAGGCATTGGTTTATTTCAGAGGTATCTCACCGTTTGGGTGATTCTCTGCATGATTATTGGTATTTTACTCGGAAAGTTTATGCCGCAGATTCCGGAGTTCCTCGGACAATTTGAATATGCAAATGTATCAATTCCGATGGCAGTTCTGATTTGGCTGATGATCTACCCTATGATGATGAAAGTGGATTTTCAAAGCATTCGCAATGTTGGTAAAAATCCCAAAGGACTTTTCGTCACATGGGTAACCAATTGGGTAATCAAGCCACTTACTATGTACGGAGTTGCCAGCTTATTCTTTTTCGTGATCTTCAAGACACTGATTTCGCCGGAACTTGCAACGGAATACCTGGCAGGAGCGGTTCTTCTTGGCGCAGCGCCTTGCACGGCAATGGTGTTCGTATGGAGTACGCTTACAAACGGCGATCCCGCCTATACAGTAGTGCAGGTGGCAACGAATGATCTTATCATACTTGTGGCGTTTGTCCCCATCGTCAAATTTCTACTGGGCGTATCCAATATTACTGTACCTTGGGATACGTTGATTCTATCAGTGGTTTTATTTGTTGTGATACCACTTGCGGCAGGGCTAATAACAAGAAAAGTTGTTGTTAAAAAGCATGGAAAGAAATACTTTGACAATACCTTCGTCAAGAAATTCAATGTGGTCACGACGATAGGACTGTTGCTGACACTTGTAATGATTTTTTCCATTCAGGGCGGAGTTATTCTTGAAAACCCGCTTCACATCGTATTAATTGCTGTGCCTCTGATAATACAGACATTCCTGATCTTTGCCATTGCATATATTGCGTGTCGAATCTGGAAACTACCGTATAAAATAGCAGCACCGGCAGGAATGATAGGCGCTTCCAATTTCTTTGAACTTGCCGTGGCTGTGGCAATCGCTTTATTTGGAGCATCATCTCCAGCGGCGCTGGCAACAACTGTTGGTGTGCTGACAGAGGTGCCCGTTATGCTTTGCCTCGTAAGAATAGCCAATAAAACGCAGGGATGGTTTCCTGCAGGAAAATAATAAAATGGAGGATTATATCATGTCACTATTCGGAAAGAAGAAAGAAGAGGTCAAGCAGTCGGCCTGTTGCTGCGGAGGCAATACCGGCAATGAAACTACAGAAGGCAAAGCGGCCAGTGAGTGCTGCGGTAAACCGGTTGATGGCATCTGTTGCATCAAGGTTCTTGGGGCTGGGTGTAAATCCTGTCACCAGCTTTATGAGAACGTCAAAAAAGCTGTTTCCAATCTCGGCATCAACGTTGAGGTCGAGTATATCACCGATATGGAAAAGGTCATGTCCTACGGTGCTATGAGTATGCCCGCCCTCGTCGTAAATGAAAAGATCGTTTCGGTGGGTAAGGTTTTGAAGGAATCAGAGGTGATGAAATTGATTGACGACCGTTGAAAACCATGCCAAGAAAGAGTATAATAGTTCCATGAAAAACACAGCGCCATTCGCCCCTGTTATCATCGCTGATAACAAAATGATAACAGAAGGGGTGATAGGCTGGATAATATGGACACATCAAATAATCAAAGGAACCACGAACAGGACGAACAATAATTCCTAAACGGAATCAGTTAAGTCCTGTCGAGTGGGAATGAAAAATACAGGAGGCCGGTGGATGCCGGCCTCCTGTATTTTGCTCTTCTGCTCTTGTCAGTCGTGTATCTTCAAGCCATGGAGCATTTTGATAAAGCCGGGATCATCGTGGCTGACGATCTCGCTATGCCCCACATCTAACCCGGAGATTTCCTCCATGTCTTTCTGAGAGAGCTGGAAGTCCCAAATATCAAGATTCTGCTCTATGCGCTCCTTGTGAACGGACTTCGGGATAACGACTACTCCCCGCTGAACATTCCAACGCAGGGCCACTTGGGCGGCGGACTTGCCGTACTTGCTCCCAATCTTCGTTAAAACCGGGTGGGTAAAAATGCCGAACTTACCCTCGGCAAAAGGCCCCCAGGCTTCGGGAACGACACCGTACTCCTTCATTAGTGCCAAGGCATCCTCCTGCTGGAAGAAAGGGTGAAGCTCTACCTGGTCAACGGCGGGGATCACGTCTACTGTTTCGCACAGATCGGCTAGCCGGGAGGGATAGAAATTGCATACGCCGATGGCTCGGAGCTCCTTCTTTTGGTAGGCTTCCTCCATAGCACGGTAAGCCCCTACATAGTCGCCAAGGGGTTGGTGAATAAGATATAAATCCAAGTAATCCAAACTCAGGTTGTCCAGGGAACGCTGGATTGCCGCCTTCGCTCCTTCGTAGCTGGCATCCTGCACCCACAGCTTTGTGGTGACAAACAGTTCTTCACGGGGAACGCCGCATTTCTTCAGAGCGGCACCTACCGCCTGCTCGTTCATATAGGCGGCGGCGGTGTCGATTAGGCGATAACCGAAACTGATAGCGTCCAGAACCGCCTGCTCACACTGTGTAGGGTCGGGAATCTGAAAGACACCAAAACCCTCCGGGGGCATTTTTACGCCATTGTTCAGAGTGATATCATCCATTCGGGAGAACCTCCTTGAATTTTATGATGTCATGATAGCAAGAATTTTTGGGAAAGTACAATATTTATTTCCAAATATGCTATAATTAAAACAAATACTGAGAGGGGCCTATGATGGAACTTTATTTATTGGAGCAGCTTATAGCCTTTTCCCGGCAGGGCACGTTGTCTGGGGCGGCGGAGAAACTGCATATCTCCCAGCCTGCTTTAAGCCAATCCATGAAAAAACTGGAGGAAAGTCTTGGGGTATCTTTGTTTGAACGATCAAAGAACAAGATTGCTCTTAATGAGAATGGCATCATGGCTGTTCAGTTAGGAGAAAAATTGCTGGAGCAGAGTAGGGAGATGGAGGAGAGGCTGCGCCTTTTTGACCGAAGCCGCCGCACTCTCTCTGTGGGGGGCTGCGCCCCGGTGCCTCTCTGGGACTTGTTGCCGCTGCTCTCCAGGCTCTATCCTCAAATGAACGTTTCCACGGAGATGAAAAACTCAGATGAAGAATTGCTGGCTGGTCTGAATAAAGAGATGTACCAACTCATTGTTACCCATAGTCCCCCGGATATTGATCTGTATGGGCAACCATTCCGAACAGAGCGTCTGTTCCTTTCGGTCCCTCTGGAGCACCCTTTAGCGAACCGAAAGGCGCTTACCCCGGCGGACATTGATGGGCAAAATCTTCTCCTGTATACAGATATTGGCTTCTGGCACAGCTTCTGTCGGGAAAAGCTGCCGAATGCACATTTCCTTATGATGAACGAATGGGACGCGTTTGGAGAAGTGGCGGGAACAGGAGCGTTTCCCTCTTTTATTACGGACGCTCACATGGAGCGGGACGGCGTTCCTCAAAATCGAGTTGTAATTCCCATTATTGACGAACAGGCAGAGGCGACCTACTACTGTGTGTGCAGAGCGGAGAGCAGAGACAGATATCGACAAGTATTTCGTGCGTTGGAAAAAATGAAATGAAAAGTGCTGTTCCTTGCACCGGTCGGGCCTATTTAAATGCGGGCGGTCCTTTTCAGCCTAATTGTGGTATAATATATCCGGTTAGCGCATGCGAGCCACAGGCGAAGCATGAGTTTAGCGGCATAGATACCATGTTTCTTAGTGAACACGAGCGGTACGCGAAGTGAGAGCTTAGAAATATGGCATAATAACCTCAAAGCCGCCGCTTGCGCGGCTGCGCGTGTGCATGGCACACGCTTGTGTGCTAACGCACAGGACTTCGAGAACATTGAACCATGCAAAACCGCAGCAGGTGCGGTTTTGTTGGGGTCGCCTCGCGGCGTCATGGTATAATAACCTCAAAGTTGCCGCTTACGCGGCTGAGTGTGTGCGCTGCACACGCTCCTGTGCTGGCGCACAGGGCTTTGAGAACATTGAACCATGCAAAACCGCAGCAGGTGCGGTTTTGTTGGGGCCGCTTTGCGGCGTCATGGTATAATAGAGTCGCAAACTACCAGAGAAAAGGTGATGTGCGCTGTCTACCGTTATCACACCTGATAACAAATTGATAACTATAGGCTGGATGATATGGATATATCAAATAATTATTTCCAAAGCAAAATTCGTTAGAATATGATACTCAGCAACGAGTGGGAGTGAAGATATTGGAATACAGAAGATTTGACAAAACCATCATAGTGCGGCTGGATAAGGGCGAGGAGATACTGGAGCAGGTAAAAGAGCTTGCCTTGAAGGAACGGATAAAGCTGGCCAGCGTTCAGGCGCTTGGTGCAGTCGACCGTTTTACTGTGGGTGTGTTCAAAACAGATGATAAGAAGTATCTTGCAAATGATTTCAGCGGCAGCTTTGAAATCGTTTCTCTGACCGGAACGATCAATACCATGGATGGAGCGTTTTATTGCCATTTGCACATGAGCGCGGGCAATGATAAGGGAGAGGTCTTTGGCGGACACCTGAACAGAGCGGTGGTGAGCGCCACCTGTGAAATGGTGGTCAATATCCTGGAGGGAACCGTGGACCGGTACTACGACGAACAGATCGGGCTGAATCTGCTTCGGTTTTAAGGCTGTATAGGGCAGCAGTTTTTTTACCGGAAGCAATGAAGCAAGCACATGGGAAAATCAAAACAAGCCCGAAGGACAGAGACCGCTGTTCTTCGGGCTTGTTTCAAATGCCGGCGTGCGGCGGCCCGAAAAGTGGAAAGAAGGGGAAGCGCATGAACGAAACCGAGATTATTCAACACCCGCAGATCGACGGGCTGCGGATTTTTTTTGACACAGTGGATTACCGCACGCCGCATGTTCATGAGGAATTCGAACTGATCTGGTTGATGGAGGGAAGACTCTCCGTGCAGGCGGGACCCTTCCGGCATGTGGCACAGTCCGGTGAGATGGTGCTGTTCGACCCGCAGCAGACTCATGAATTCCATAAGGTGGAGGAGAGCTGCACCTTTTTATGCCTGCAGGTTGCTCCCACGATGCTTGCGGGATGCTTTCCCGCCATACGGAACATCCGTACAGGCGGCGTGTGCCCCGGCATATATTTGTCTCCTGACGTTTTTGCGCAGGTGCAGCGCGGCCTGCTGAACGTGATGCGCGCATATCTGGAGCGCCCCGCGTGTTACGAGCTGTGCTGTGCCGGACACGTGCACCTGCTGATGTACCGCCTGCTGGCTGCGGCGCCGCATGTTCTGCTCACGGCAGAGGAAAATGCCGAACGCGAGCGGCGGAACGCGCGCCTGCTGCGGCTCATCCGTTTTGTGGACCAGAACTATATGCACAAGATACGCCTGTCGGATTTTGCCCGGGCTGAGCGCCGTTCCATGAGCTATCTTTCGCATTTTGTAAAAGAGGCGCTGGGACAGAGCTTTCAGGAGTATGTGAATACGGTACGCTTTCACTGCGCGTGCAAGCTCATCGCCGCGGGACAGCGGCGAATGCTGGATGTATGCGTAGCGTCCGGTTTTTCCGATTACAGGTATTTTTCAGCGGCGTTTCAAAAGCGGCTGGGTATGACGCCGGAGGAGTACAGCCGCCAGCCCCAGAGCCCGGTGCTGGATGAAATGCAGGTACACCACAGCCTCCATTCGCTGGAACGGTTTTATTCCCGTGAAAAAAGCCTGGAACTGCTGGAACGTTTCGAGGCGAAATACGCTCCCGGCGTATAAGCCGCACGATGCGCAAACCGGTGCGGAAGGCATGCGGGCAGATATCAGGCCGGAAACGGATACCCGCCGGGGCGTTTGCCTCCGGCGGGTTTTGCTGTTTTGAATAAAGAAACACCTTTCCGTCTGGACAGAATGGCAAAAGTTCAAAAACAGCTAATTTGTCTAATTTAAAATGCGGAATCGTCAAAGAGAGCAGGGCGCCGCAGCGGTATACTGAAAGAGACAACAGGAGGTGTGTCTATGCTGTATATTGGTATCGACCTTGGCACTTCGGCCTGCAAGCTTCTTCTGGTAGATGAAAAAGGCTGTGTGCGGAATACCGTTTCCAAAGAATATCCGCTCTGCTTCCCACATCCGGGCTGGAGCGAGCAAGACCCCGGGGATTGGTGGACGGCGTGCCGGGAGGGCGTGCCGGAGCTGTTGGCCGGCTTTGACGCGCGGGAGGTGCGCGGCATGGGCGTGGGCGGCCAGATGCACGGCCTTGTTGCGCTGGATGAAACGGACGCGGTGCTGCGCCCGGCCATTTTGTGGAACGACGGCCGTACCGCCGAAGAAACAGCCTGGCTGAACGATACGGTGGGGCGCCCGGTGCTCAGCGCGCGCACGGGAAACATCGCGTTTGCCGGCTTTACAGCGCCCAAGCTGCTCTGGATGAAAAAGCATGAGCCGGAGCTGTTCGCGCGTATTCGGAAAATCATGCTGCCTAAGGACTATCTTGTCTACTGCCTGACTGGTGTGCATGCTACGGATTACTCCGACGCATCCGGTATGCTGCTGCTGGATGTAGAGCACAAGTGCTGGAGCCGCGACATGCTGGCTTTGTGCGGCATTTCGGAAAGCCAGATGCCGCGCCTGTACGAAAGCTTTGCACCCGTGGGCACGCTGCTTCCGGAGACCGCTGCGGCATTGGGCCTGCCGCAGGGCGTGACGGTATGCGCGGGTGCGGGGGACAACGCGGCGGCGGCCGTGGGCACCGGGACGGTGAGCACAGGAGCGGCCCATGCGGACAGCAGGTGCAATATCTCTCTGGGCACTTCAGGCACCATTTTTATTTCCTCGGAAAAGTTTGGCGTGGACGCCACCAACGGCCTGCACGCTTTTGCCCATGCGGACGGCGGCTGGCATCTGATGGGCTGTATGCTCAGCGCAGCCAGCTGCAACAAATGGTGGCAGGATGCGATCATCGGCACGAATGACTACAAGGGCGAAGAAGCAAAGATCGCACCCGAAATGCTGGGCAGGAATCATGTGTATTTCCTGCCATACCTGATGGGCGAGCGCAGCCCTATCAACGACACCAACGCCCGCGCAATGTTTGTGGGAATGACGATGGACACCGCCCGTGCGGATATGACGCAGGCCATGCTGGAGGGCGTGGCGTTCGCCATACGGGATTCTTTTGAAATAGCGAAAGGGCTGGGGCTTTCCATTCCGCGCTCCAATATCTGCGGCGGTGGTTCGCGCTCCATGCTATGGAAACGCATTTTGGCCAATGTGCTGGGAATTCCGCTGGATGTGGTGAAAACCTCCGAAGGCCCGGGCTACGGAGCGGCATTGCTGGCGATGGTTGCCTGCGGAGAATATGGGACCGTGGCGCAGGCATGTTCCGCGCTGGTGCGCACAGTGGATACCGTGGAGCCGGACGCTTCCCTGACGGCGCTGTACGAGGAACGCTACCGACAGTTCCGACAGATCTATCCGGTATGCCGGGCGTTGTTTCCAAAGCTGCTGTAAACGGCGGCCCGGTATGCGTTTACAAATACGAAGGAGAGAAGTGCGATGAAAATTTATTCTGTTACAGACGCGGCGTTCCGCCCGTACGGCAAAATACTGGAGGGTTACGACACCGCGCCTCTGTGTGCGGCCATGCGGTCCATCCCCATGCCGGAGCAGGGCACGGCCTACGAACCTTCCATCCCCGTACTGGAGGAATGTGCGCTGTACGGCGTGCTGCAAAATAACGCCTATGGAGGGATGCCCATACAGCTGGGCCTGTGCTGGGGCTACAACACAAGGCTGAACTGCCTGGAATACCACCGGGACAGCGAGGTGAATGTGGGCGCGCGGGATTTTATCCTGCTGCTGGGAAAGCAGGACGAGATTGAAAACGGGGTGCTGGACACCGGAAAAGTAAAGGCGTTCCGCGTGCCGGCGGGTATGGCCGTGGAGGTGTACGCCACCACGCTGCACTATGCGCCCTGCCATACAAATGCGGCGGAAGGCTTCTGCACGGCCGTTGTGCTGCCGCGCGGCACCAATACCGAAAAGCCGTCCGTTGTACAGCGCGGCGGGGAGGATGCTTTGCTGTGGGCGCGCAATAAATGGCTGCTGGCACACGCTGCGTCGGACGAAGCCGCACAGGGCGCTTATGTGGGCCTTGCAGGAGAAAATATCGATATTTCGGACAGCCTGTGAGCTGGCCGGACAACAGAAAAGGAGAGATGGAGATGTTTGCAAATATTCCCGAAGTAAAGCTGGGCATCATTGCGGTGAGCCGCGGGTGCTTCCCTATGGCGCTGTCCGAGCGGCGCCGCGCAGCGATAAAGGCTGCCTATGGCGAGGGCCTGTACGAGTGTCCCGTCACGGTGGAAAATGAATTGGACGCCAGGCGGGCCGTGGAGGATGTGCAGGCTGCGGGCGTGAATGCGCTGGTCGTGTTCCTGGGGAATTTCGGCCCGGAAACGCCGGAAACGCTGATTGCCGAATGGTTCAGCGGGCCTATTATGTATGCGGCCGCGGCCGAGGGCGACGGAGACCTGCACGACGGGCGCGGCGACGCCTACTGCGGTATGCTCAACTGCTCTTACAATCTGGGCCTGCGGGGAAAAACGGCGTATATTCCCGAATATCCCGTGGGTACGGCGCCGGAGCTGGCTGAAAAGGTGGCGGAATTTGTGCCAATCGCCCGGGCCATCCTGGGCCTGAGAGGGCTGAAGCTGATTACCTTCGGCCCGCGTCCCGATGATTTTCTGGCGTGCAACGGGCCGATCAAAGCGCTGTACGACCTGGGCGTGGCGGTGGAAGAAAACAGCGAGCTGGATTTACTGGTCGCCTACAACAAGCATGCGGACGACCCGCGCATTCCGGCCAAAATGGCCGAGATGCAGGCGGAGCTGGGCAGAAACAACAAGTATGCGGGTGTTCTGCCCCGTCTGGCCCAGTACGAGCTGACGCTGCTGGACTGGGCCGAGGCCCACAAAGGCGCGCGGCAGTATGTGGCGTTTGCCAACAAGTGCTGGCCCGCGTTCCAGACGGAGTTCAAATTTGTGCCCTGTTATGTAAACAGCCGCCTTGCGGCCATGGGAATTCCCGTTTCCTGCGAGGTGGATATTTACGGCGCGCTGTCCGAGTACATCGGCGTGTGCGTTTCCGGCGCGCCCACCACGCTGCTGGACATCAACAACACCGTGCCCGCATCCATTTACGACAAGGCCATCAGGGGCAGATACGATGTGCGCCTGCCCGAGACCTTCATGGGCTTCCATTGCGGCAACACCAGCTGTGCGATGCTGAAAGACCCGCACATGGGCTATCAGCTCATCATGAAACGCGATCTGGAGCCGGAGCTGCCGGAGCCGGACATCACACGCGGCACCATGGAAGGCAACATCAAGCCCGGCGATATCACGTTCTTCCGTCTGCAGTCCACCGCGGACACACAGCTGAAGGCATACGTCGCGCAGGGGCAGGTGCTGGACGTGGACTGCGAGAGCTTCGGCTCCATCGGAGCGTTTGCCATTCCGGAGATGGACCGCTTCTACCGCCATGTACTGATTGCAAAGCGTTACCCGCACCACGGCGCGGTGGCGTTCGGGCACTGGGGCAAGGCGCTGTTTGAGGTGTTCAAGTATCTGGGCGTGACGGACATTGCCTACAATCAGCCCAGGAGCCTGCCGTACCCCGGCGAGAATCCGTTTGTATAATATTTACGGGTTTGTTTTGCGGCCGGACTGCCCGGATGAGGGTAAAGGAAAACTACGGCCGGGATGCGCCATCGCGCATCCCGGCCGTTCGATTGGAATTGTCGGAGATGAGAGGAAGTAGATTCATGGCGGAAATACAGCTTGAAAAAACAGCGCTGGGGCTGGAGCTTGGCTCTACGCGCATCAAAGCGGTGCTCATTGGGCCGGAGCATGCTGTGCTGGCCAGCGGTGCGCACGATTGGGAAAACCGTCTGGAGCACGGATACTGGACCTATGCCCTGGATGACGTATGGGCGGGCGTGCAGGATGCATTTGCCCGGCTGGCCCGGCAGGTTCAGGAGCGGTACGGCACGCCGCTGCATACCGTGGGCGCAATGGGTGTTTCCGGTATGATGCACGGATACCTGCCCTTTGCGCGGGACGGCGCGCAGCTTGCAGCCTTCCGCACCTGGCGCAACACGACAACAGAACGCGCCGCGGCGCTGCTGACGGAGCGGTTTGCGTTCAACGTTCCACAACGGTGGAGCGTTGCGCATCTGTACCAGGCTATATTGGACGGCGAGCCCCATGTGCGGGACATTGCATACTTGACCACGCTGGCGGGCTATGTGCACTGGCGGCTGACGGGGGAAAGGGTGCTGGGCGTGGGCGAAGCGTCGGGCATGTTCCCCATTGACAGCGCGGCATGCGGTTACGACGCGGGAATGGAAAAAACATTTGACGCGCTTCTGGCGCAGGAAGGTATGCCTTATCGCCTTGCAGATATTCTGCCACGGGTGCTTTGCGCCGGCGCGGACGCGGGCACGCTGACGGCGGAGGGCGCGTGCCTGCTGGATCCCACCGGCGTGCTGCGCCCCGGTGTGCCGCTGTGCCCTCCGGAGGGGGACGCGGGCACGGGCATGGCAGCCACCAACAGCGTGGGCGTGCGCACGGGCAATGTTTCGGCGGGCACCAGCGTGTTTGCCATGGCGGTGCTGGAACGCCCGCTCGCCAGGGTGTATCCGGAGATCGATATGGTCACCACCCCCACGGGGCGACCGGTGGCGATGGTACACTGCAACACCTGCACATCTGATCTGGACGCATGGGTGCGCGTGCTGGGCGAAATGGCCGGAGCCGCCGGCGCGAAGCTGGAAAAGCCGCGCCTTTACGACCTGTTCTATCAAAAGGCGCTGGAAGGCGAAGCGGATTGCGGCGGCCTTGTGAGCTACAACTATTACTCCGGCGAACCGGTGACAGGTGTGGAGAGCGGACGGCCGCTGTTTATGCGCCGTCCGGATGCACGCTTCACACTGGCCAATTTTGCCCGTGTGCAGCTTTACGCGGCAATGGCAACGCTGAAGCTGGGCATGGATATCCTGTTGGTGGAGGAAGGCGTGCGGCTGGACACGCTGCTGGGCCACGGCGGGCTGTTCAAGACTCCGGTGGTGGGGCAGAAGCTGCTGGCGGGCGCGCTGGACGTGCCTGTGGCCGTGATGGAAACAGCGGGAGAGGGCGGCCCTTGGGGGATGGCGCTTCTGGCGGCTTACTGCGTGCGCCGGGCCGAAGGCCAAACGCTGGAAGAATATCTGGCTGACACGGTGTTCCGGGGAGCGCAGGGCAGCGTGCAGCAGCCGGACGCTGCCGATACGGCGGGTTTCGCGCGCTTTCTGACGGATTACAAAAGCGGGCTGGCGGTGGAAAAAGCCGCCGCGGCCGCGCTGCGCTAAGGGAGGGGAGGCCATATGCTGGAAGAACTGCGCAAAGTGGTATATGAGGCCAATCTGGAGCTGCCTCGCCGGGGCCTTGTCACATACACATGGGGGAATGTGTCTGGTATTGACCGGAGCAAGGGCCTGATGGTCATCAAGCCGTCGGGTGTGGAATATTCTGCGCTGCGCCCGGAAGACCTCGTGGTGCTGGATATGAATGGAAACAGCGTGGAAGGGGCGCTCCATCCGTCATCGGACGCAAAAACGCATCTGGAGCTGTATCGGGCATTCCCTGAGATCGGAGGCGTGGTGCATACTCACAGCGTCCATGCGGTGGCCTGGGCACAGGCCGGACGGGATATCCCGTGCTACGGCACAACACATGCGGACTATTTCTACGGGCCGGTGCCCTGCGCGCGCGCTCTCACGGGCGCGGAGGTGGAAGAAGATTACGAGAAAAATACCGGAACGGTCATCGTTGAGACATTCCGTGCGAGGGACATTGATCCGGTCCATGTGCCCGGTGTCATCTGCCGCAGCCATGGGCCTTTCGCATGGGGCAAAGACGCGGCTCAGGCTGTATATCATGCCGCGGTGCTGGAGGAAGTGGCGAAAATGGCGCTTCTGACGGTTCAGATCGACCCGGGCGCGGCTCCTGCGCCCCAATATGTGCAGGACAAGCACTTCCTGCGAAAGCACGGCCCGGGCGCATATTACGGGCAGGCCCGCGGATAGAGCCGCACGGCCCGCGCAGAGCGCCGCCGCTGAACCATAAAAGAAAAACAAAACCGCTCCCTGCAGCCCATTCAATGGGCGTGCGGCGGGAGCGGTTTTCCATTTGCAAGTCAACCGAAGCGCGTGCGGATGGCCTGCAGGGAGGCAGGATCTTCCACCCAGTTTTCCACATAGCCGCAGCTGCAGCACACATAGCGGATGACCGGTATCTTGCCGAAGTTTTCAAAGTTGGAAGTATAAATATTGTTCCCGCTGGCGCAGCGGCCGCGGCGGTCCGGTATACGGACGATGTCCGAACCGCCGCATTTGGAGCAGCGACGGCTGTTTTTCATCTCAATACTCCTTGCTCTCGTAAAATTTCACAGACACGAAAAAGGAGGCGGCGCACAGCAGCACCAGAATAAGGCCGCCCACCGTGGCGATCATCGGCCAGGGAAGGCTCTCAACAAAAGCTGCGGCTCCGTCACCGAGCCAGCTGAAGCCCCAGACGATGAGCAGAAAGGGGAGGATAAAGCACAGTGTCATGGCAACGCGGGCCTTTTCTGCACCCAGCTTAAAAAACAACGGCAGCATGAACACGGTGACAAGCATGTATACGACGATGACGCCGCCGGTGCTGGCCGCAATCTCAAGAAAGCCGTTGCGGTAGGTAAAACTGTCCAGCACGCCGCACAGGACAGATGCGATAACGCCCGTACCCAGCAGGGCGCCGTAAAAAAGCAGATATTTCGCGCCCACGATGGCCCGGGGCGTGACGGGCAGTGTCAGCGCGTAGGAATCCCAGCTGGATGCTTCGTCCACGCTGAAGCTGGAAATGAGCATCATCACCACGCTCATTGTCAGCATCGGGGAAAGAAAAGAGAAGTTTTTCATCAGGCCCACGGAGATGGCCAAATACAGCACAGTCATCAGCGCGAGCTGCTTGAGAAAATAAGTGCGAAGAGAATACATGTCTTTCAGCATCAGTCCGGTCATGCGTCGTACGCTCCTTTGGCAAAAAAAGTCATGATATCGTCAATGGTGGCCTGCTCCGTCAGTATGCCGGGGTACAGGCGGGCCACTTCGGGCCGGTTGTCCACCAGCAGCTCGGCGTCGAATTTGCTGTCGCGCCGGCCCAATATATGCGCGCCGTCCAGGGCCGCGGCGCGCGCTTTTTCGCATTTCACCACGCCGTACTGCTCCAGGATATCGTCCTTTGTTTTGCTGAACACGATCTTTCCCGCGTGGATGAACGTGATATAGTCCGCCACTTTTTCCAGGTCGCTGGTGATGTGGCTGGAGAGCAGGATGCTGTGCTCCTCATCCTGAATGAATTCCAGGAACAGATCCAGCATTTCGCTGCGCACTACGGGATCCAGCCCGCTGGTGGCCTCGTCCAGCACCAGCAGTTTGGGATGGTGCGCCAGCGCCGTGGTGAGCGCCAGCTTGGCGCGCATGCCCTTTGAGAATTCCTTAAACGGTTTTTCCATGGGCAGAGCGAACCGCTTGCAGTACGACGCGAACGACTCTTTGTCCCATCGGCTGTGCAGGCGGCTCATCACGGCCGAGATATCCTTCGCGCGCATGCCCTCGTAGAAAAAGCTGCCGTCCAGCACAACGCCGATATCCTGCCCGATGGCGCGGCGGTCCGTGACAGGGTCGCGCCCCAGTACCGAGATGGAGCCTCCATCCGTGTGCAGCAGGCCCAGAATGGATTTGATTGTAGTGGTTTTGCCCGCGCCGTTCTCGCCGATAAAGCCCATGATAGAGCCGCCCGGTACGGTAAACGAGACGTCCCGCAGGGAGAAATCCCTGTAATGCTTGCAAAGCCCGCGCACTTCGATCGCGCTGTTCATATTCTAATTTCCCTCCAATAAAAGTTCCAGCATCTGGCGCAGCTCCTGCGGCGATACGCCGCTGCGCGACGCGGTGTCCACAGCCTGCTGTAAGGCAGCCTCCACCCGCCGCAGCGCTTCTTCGCGCAGGAATTCTGCGTTCTTTGAGGCCACGAAGCTCCCCTTTCCCGCAACGGTTTCAATAAAGCCGTCGCGCTCCAGGTCTTCGTAGGCGCGTTTCGTGGTGATCACACTGATGCGCAGTTCCTTGGCCAGCGTGCGCATACTGGGCAGGGCGTCCCCCGCCGTGAGCGCGCCGGAAAGGATCTGGCTTTTGATCTGCACTGTGATCTGCTCGTAAATGGGCTTACCACTGGCATTGCTGATGATGATATCCATGAGGCACCTCGGAAATATTGTATATATACTGTATATACAATATATACCTGTATACACACGCTGTCAATAGGAAAAACAGGATTTTTATAAAAATGGCCGCGGCCGATCCGGCATATTTTTATATGCATCCGTCCACTTTGCGTCCCACACCGTAATTTTAGGGCCGTGGGCCGGAACACTCCACTGGTCTGGCTTTGCAAAGCTGCAAAAAGCGGGGCGGCCGAAGCCGCCCCGCAAAGGATGAGAAAAGAGGATGAAGAAGAAAGCCGGTCAGGCGCCGCCTGAAGAAGAACTGCCGCCGGCCTCTTTTTCGCTGAAATGCAATTCCATCGTGCCCAGTACGGCGCGGAAAATGTCCGCGCTGCGGCCGTTCTCTTCATCCGTAAGGAAATGCAGCTCCACCACATAGCCGTCCAGTTCATAAAACATATACTGGGGATACCAGGGCTTGTCCGCGTCATCGGGCCAGGTCTTCATATGCAGGATGCGCAGCGCATTGCCGTTCAGCTCCGTGTCTTCGGTGGAAAGCAGGCCGTATCCCTCGGGGTAAAAGCTGTTGTCCGCATACGGCTCCGTCATGGCGTCTGTGAACGGAGACGCACCGGAGGCGGCGGGCCACAGGTTCAGAACTTCGGCAACCTTGATACCGTCCCGCGTAAAGGTTGTGTAATTGTCGTACTCCCAGTCCGTGGGCGCGCTGAGGATGACGAGGGCTTTTTCACCGGCGCCGCCGTCCGGATGCATGACAGGCAGGGATATGAAGCGGCGCGTCCAGCCGGAGGTATCCACAGAGGGGGATTCGCTGCTCGGGGACGAACTGGAAGACGCGGGCGCGGAGGAAGCGCCGCCCGCTGTGGATAACGCGCCGGAGGATGCAGCGCTGCCGGAAGAAGCCGGCGGCAGGGAAGCGCCGCCCGTGGAAGAAACGGGAGCTTTACCGCAGGCGGCGAGGAAAAACGCCAGCGTCAGACAAAATGCAAAGGCTGTTATTCTTTTCATTGTAGTCCTCCTTTGCCGTCCGGCAGGGACGGCGCGTTTTCAATGTAAATGCTGCGGGAGGGGAACGCGAAAGAGGCGCCCTCTCCGGCCATGATGTCCATGATGCGCAGATTGACGTCCTCTTTTACCGCGCGGTATTCCACGATGTCGGTGGTTTTGGTGTAGAACTGCACGGCAATGTCGATGCTGCTGTCTGCGAATTCGGAAAGGCGTACCTGCACGGTCTCGCTGTGTACGCCGGGGTGGTTTTCCAGCATGGCGCGCACCCGGTTCGTTACGGCTTCCACGGTTCGCTTGGGCGTTCCGTAGGTCAGGCCCAGCGTAAACTGCGCCAGCCGCATTTTCATACGTGTCCAGTTGGTGATGGGCTCTCCGCACAGCTTGGAGTTGGGCACAACGGTGAGGGCATTGGCCAGCGTGCGGATCTTTGTGCTGCGGAAGGTGATGTCCTCCACCGAACCCTCCAGAGATGCGGTGCTGATCCAGTCTCCCAGTTCAAAGGGCTTTTCAAAAATAATGACAAGGCCGCCGAAAAAGTTGCTGGCGGAGTCCTGGGCAGCCAGCGCAAACGTCAGGCCGCCCAGGCCCAGCCCGGCAATGAGGCTGTTGACATTGTAGCCCATCTCGGTGACGACGAGTACTCCTGCGAACAGCAGGATCACAGCCTTGTAAATGCGTTCCAGAAACCGGATGACGGTATCGCCCGCGCCCAGGTCAAAGCGGCTGCGCGTGCCCACAAGCGCCAGCTCTACACATTTGGAAGCCCCCAGCAGTCCCCAGGCCAGCAGCACGATGAAAGCGATACGCACGGCGTGATTCTGCGCGGTGCGCCATGCGTCGGTGTGGATGAAATCAAAGGGCAGCAGCCGCACGCCGATGTACAGGCCGATGAGCGCAATGAACAGAGCGCACGGCCGGATGAAGCTTTGCAGCAGCGTGGAAAGATAGGGACGTTCAATTTTTTGCGCGGCTCGGGTAAGGCGCGGGCCGACCACATGCTTGAACACACGGCTGGCGATGAAAAAACCGGCGAACCACGCGGCGCAGATAAGGCACTGCACCAGCGTGTTGCTGTTTTGAGAAATATTTTCAATGGTCTCCACAGTTTCGGTCAAAAACAGTACCTCCTTTTGCGGCTCCGCGCGCGGATGTGCCGAACGCAAAACCAACCGTTTGAGTAGATAATACATAGTATAACATATTTGCCGGGAAATTTGTGGCCATTCTATTGCAATCGCGCGAAAATGCGCTATAATATGGTACAGAAAGTCTGTTTCAGGGCGGGGTGAGATTCCCCACCGGCGGTGAAAGCCCGCGACCGGTATATGCGCAGCATGTACCGCTGATTTGGTGAAATTCCAAAGCCGACGGTGTGCGTGCCGTGTTTTTGCGCGGTGTGTCGAGTCCGGATGAAAGAAACGGCGGCAGTGCCAGATGTTTCGCCCTTTTGCGTTTCGCAGAAGGGCGTTTTTGTTTTGGCGGCGGCCCGGACACCCACGAGCAGGCCTCGAAATTTTATTTTGGAGGTTTTATCCATGCGCAATGTTTCCGCCAATACCCGCAAGCTCACCACGCTGGCCATGCTGGCCGCGCTGGCCATCGTCCTGGTGGCGCTCATCCATTTCCCGCTGGTACCTGCCGCGCCTTTCCTTGAATATGACCCCGCGGACATCCCCATTTTCATCGGAACCTTTTTGTTCGGCCCGGCCGCGGGGCTGGCGCTCACAGCCGTGGTATGCGTGATCCAGGGCGTAACGGTCAGCGCGGCCAGCGGCCCCATCGGCATCATCATGCATTTTCTGGCCACGGGCACGTTTGTGCTTCTGGCAGGCAATTTGTACCGGGCGCATCGTACGCGCAAGGCCGCGCTGCTGGGCCTTGCCGCGGGCACGCTGGCCATGACGGCCGTGATGTGTGTGTGCAACCTGGTGTTCACACCGCTGTTTATGGGTTCGCCTGTGGGCGAGGTGGTGAAGCTGCTGCTGCCGGCCATCATCCCGTTCAACCTGGCCAAGGCGGCCATCAACAGCGTCATTACGTATCTTGTGTATAAGCCCATCAGCCGTCTGGTGTTCGGCGAAAAAGAACCGGCCGCCTCTTGACAGGCGCATGGTGTTCTGCTATACTGTTATACACAAATGAATAAACCTTATCAAGAGCGACTGAGGGAACAGGCCCTGTGACGTCCGGCAACCTGCTGTAACAGCAAGGTGCCAAATCCTGCGGGTAACACCGAAAGATAAGCTGATGCAAAGGCCCGGTGTTGTCTGCCGGGCCTTTTTTACGCGCTTTTGCAGGAAACAAGAAAGGAAAACAAAAATGGCAAGAAAACTTTTTACCTCCGAATCCGTCACCGAGGGGCATCCCGATAAGATCTGCGACCAGATCTCCGACGCCATTCTGGACGCGCTGCTGGAAAAAGACCCGAACAGCCGTGTGGCCTGTGAGGTGACTGCCAGTACGGGCCTTGTGCATATCATGGGTGAGATCACCACGGAAGGCTATGTGGATTTCCAGAAGATTGTGCGCGACGTTGTGCGGGACATCGGTTATACCCGCGCCAAATACGGCTTTGACGCGGACACATGCGCCGTGCTTTCCAATGTCGACGAGCAGAGCCCCGATATCGCCATGGGCGTGAACCCGGGCGGCGCGGGCGACCAGGGCATGATGTTCGGCTACGCCTGCCGCGAGACGCCGGAGCTGATGCCGCTGCCCATTTCGCTGGCGCACAAGCTGGCAAAGCGGTTGACGGACGTGCGCAAGAACGGTACGCTGGACTATCTGCGCCCGGACGGCAAGAGCCAGGTGACTGTGGAATACGAGGGCAACAGGCCCGTGCGTGTGGACGCTGTGGTCATTTCCACTCAGCACGCTCCGGAGGTGGAGATGGAGGCGCTGCGCAAAGATATTCTGGAGCATGTGATCCGCCCTGTCGTTCCCGCCGAGCTGCTGGACGAACAGACGAAATACTATGTCAACCCCACGGGCCGTTTTGTTGTGGGCGGGCCGCAGGGCGATTCGGGCCTGACGGGCCGCAAGATCATCGTGGACACCTACGGCGGATATGGCCGCCACGGCGGCGGTGCGTTCAGCGGCAAGGACCCCACGAAGGTGGACCGAAGCGCGGCTTATGCCGCGCGCTGGGTAGCCAAAAATGTGGTGGCCGCGGGGCTGGCCGAGCAGTGTGAGGTGCAGCTTGCCTACGCCATCGGAGTGGCCGAGCCGGTGAGCATCCGCGTGGACACCTTCGGCACAGGCGCGGCGGATGAGGCTGCCATCGAAGCCGCGGTGGAACAGGTGTTTGATCTGCGGCCGGCGTCCATCATCGAGCAGCTGGGCCTGCGCAGGCCTATTTACCGTCAGCTTGCGGCCTACGGCCATATGGGACGTGAGGAGCTGGGCGTTGCATGGGAGCAGACGGATAAAGCGGGGGCCCTGCGTGCGGCCATGGGCCTGTAAACGGAAAATGCATCGTTTTCCACGGCGCAGCGCATAAAATGCTGAGGAAATAAAAAAGAAGGAGCCGGAGGGCAGAAAGGGCGCGCGCCGCTTTTTTTGCCTTCCGGTTTGTGTTATACTATAAAAAATAGCCACGGCCTATTTTTGGGGGCCATGCAGGCCGTCCCTGGCCTGCGGCCATTAAGATGAGCTTTTTATGGCTTTGCTGTGCAAAGCTATAAAATAGTTCCGCCCCGCCGCTGCAGCGGTGTCGGGAGCAATGAATGCATCCGCCGGCGGAGCCGTGACAACGATGAAAAAGGGAGAAAACACCGTGCGTTATGATATCGTGATGGTGACCTACAACAGCATGAAATGGCTGCGCGCATGTGTGGCCGCGCTGGCCGCCGTGCAGTATCCGCTGGAGGAGCTGCACCTTGTTTTCGCCGACAACGGCTCCACCGACGGCACATTGGAGGAGCTGCGGCGCATGGCAGGGGAATACCCGGCTTTCGGCGGCTTTACCGTGGCGGAAAACGGCGCGAACCTTGGGTTCGGCGCGGCATGCAACCGCGGCGCGGCAAAAGGGAGCGCGCCGCTGCTGTTTTTTTTGAATTTGGACACCGAGGTCTGGCCCGACGTATTCCTCCGCCTGGACGAGGCCGCCGTGCGCGCGCCGCAGGAAACGGCGGCGTTTGAGTGCCGTCAGCTTCCCTATGAAACAGGGCATCACATCGATCCCGTAACGTTGGAGACAAGCTGGGCCAGCGGCGCGGCGCTGGCCGTCCGGCGCGCCGCCTTCACGTCTGTCGGCGGTTTTGACGAACATCTGTTCATGTACTGCGAGGATGTGGACCTCTCCTGGCGGCTGCGCGCCGGAGGATACCGGCTGCAGTACGTGCCCGCAGCGCGCGTCACCCATTATTCCTATGAGAACGGCGGCCCCAAATTGGGAGAATATGCGGGCAGCTTCTACGGCAATCTGCTGCTGCGTTATAAGTTCGGCTCCTGGCGGGATATCTGGCGCGGGCATAAAATGTATTTCGGCGCGCTTCGCCGTCCGCTGCATTTCAACGGTGTGCGCCGCGTTCTGGCAAAAAATTATCTGCGTCATTTTATAAAGCTGTGGCCTTTCCTGTTCTGGCGTTTTTCTCACCGTGCCGAATACGGCGCGCGTCCGGCACGCTTCGAAGGCGGCTTTTCACCGGACAGAGGCCTGTGGAAATTTACGCCGCCGCAGGAAACGCCGCTCATTTCCGTCATTGTGCGCACCTGCGGCAGGCCGCAGACACTGAAGCGCACGCTGGAGAGCCTGCGCTGGCAGACATACCGCAATTTTGAGATCATCGTCGCGGAGGACGGCCCGCCTGCGGCACGGGAAATGGTGGAGCGGGATTTTGCGGAGCTGCCCATACGCTATCTGAACGATGGCCGGTTCCACGGCCGTGCAGCCAACGGCAACCGGGGGCTTGCGGCGGCGCGGGGAGCGCTGTGCAACTTTCTGGACGATGACGATTTCTTTTATCCCGATCACCTGGAACTGCTGGCGGGTGTGCTGTGCGCGCACCCGGAAGCGGACCTCGTGCTGGGCAGCGCCATGGCGATGTTCGTGGCGAAGGACGGAACCGTCACGGAGGTACGCCCCATGGTATTCGACCGCATCGACCGTTTTACCATGTGTCAAAACTGCCGCATTCCTATACAGACCGTGCTGTTCCGCCGCAGTCTGTTCGAGCGGTACGGCGGCCTCATCGAAACGCTGGAAGCCCATGAGGATTGGGGGATGTGGCTGAAATATCTGGAGCACGGGCGCCGCATCACCCCCCATGCGCCGGACGTGCGCCGGGCCACCAGCCTTTTCGTGCAGCCCGCGGCCCAAAGCGATGCGGCCGCGCGCATGGAGGCATACCGCAAAAGCGACGCGGATTTTTACAGTGATGCTTCGCTGTGCTTCAACGTCACGCTGGCGGATATGCGCCGCTATTATGACGACATGATCGCGGACATGCGCTGCCTGGAGGCGCGCGGTGAGCTGCATGAATTTTTGGAGCAGCAGGCAAAGCGCGGTGAATAAACCGCCCGCGCCGCACAGTCCGGCCCTGTTTTTCATATGCTGGGAGTAGTGTCAGGGAAAACGGAGGTGCATGAAATGCTGAGCGGAGTGATGCTGATCATCGTGACGATGTTCGCGGTGCTGGGCGCGTATTATTTGTCGGACCTTCTGACGAACTGCCTGTTCCGCCGCAGAAAAGCGGCGGAAGCGTTGGTGGTGCTTCGGGCGGACACAAGCGAGCAGATGTGGGCCGGCGTGCTGGATGCACGCGCGGCTTTGCCGGACACCGCGGTGGTGGTGCTGTGCCCGCAGGAGGACGCTTTCACGCCGCCGGGAGCGGGAATGCGGGGTGTGGCCTTCGCTACGCCGGACACACTGGCGCAAGTGGTGCAGGCTCAGCTCAAGGTGCAGGAATAACGCACCGCGCAGCTCCGGCGTGAAGCAGAGAAGAGCGCGGTGCATCAAAGAAAACAAAGAGGAAAAAGAAATACCCGGGAAAAAGCCGGCAGCCGAAAAGCCGGATGCATTTGCGGAGCAAAGTACAAGCCACACGGCGAATGCCGCCCCGGGCCGTCTTGTACGGCGAACAGGGCCGGAAGCGCTGTCCGCAGGCAGCATGGCGGAGAAGCCCGGCTTTTTCGACAGGCGAAAGAATAAAAGGGAGACGCGCATGGCGCAGGAACAGGAATGGCAGACCCTTTCGGGCACAGTTGAAAATATCGTATACTGCAACGAGGAAAACGGCTACACGGTGCTGGAATTTTCCAGCGGGGGAGACCTTTATACCGCGGTGGGCGAGCTTTCGGATGTGAATGTGGGAGAAGACGTGACGCTGCACGGCCGCTTTGTCACACACACCAGCTTCGGCGAACAATTCCGCGTGGAGGCGTGTGAGGTGCGCATGCCGGAAAGCGCAACGGCGATCCGGCGCTACCTTGCCAGCGGCGCGCTGCCGTACATCGGCAAAGCACTGGCAGGGCGTATCGTGGATGTTTTCGGCGCGGATGCGCTGGAGGTCATCGCCAGCGATCCCATGGCGCTGACGAAGATCAAGGGCATCACGCCGGAAAAGGCTCTGGCGGCTTCCAACGAATTCAAGCGTATCTTCGGCGTGCGGGAGGCCATCGGATATCTGGCGCGATATAACCTGCCGGCCTCCGCCGCTGTCGCGCTGTTCCGCCAGTACGGGCCTGATACGGTCGAGGTCGTCTCCCACAATCCGTACGTGCTGTGCGGGTATCCCGCTTATCAGGATTTCGGCGTGGCGGACGCCATTGCCCAGAGCATGAGCCTTGAGTATGACGCGCGGGAGCGCGTGTGCGCAGGGCTTTTGTTCGTGCTGCGCCACAATCTGCAGAACGGCCACGCCTGCCTGCCGCAGGACAAGCTGTGCGGCGCGGCCTCCGGTTTTTTGGGCGTGGAGCCGGAGACTGTGGCTTCCACGCTGGCCTTCATGCTGGAAAACAACGATTTATGCGCCGTGGAATACCGGGAAAAAGCATGGGTATACCTGCCTGAATATATGCGGGCGGAGCTTTCCGTGGCCCGCCACCTTCGCTGGCTGATCAAGTATCCCTGCGCCGGGGGCGAGCACGCGGAAAAGACCATCGCCCGCATCGAAGCGGCGCAGGGCATCACCTATGCGCCTTTGCAGCGGGAGGCAATCGCAGCGGCGCTTGGCGCCAATGCTCTGGTACTCACAGGCGGGCCGGGCACAGGTAAAACGACGGCCGTAAACGGCATGCTGGCCGCGTTTGAGCAAAATGGGGACCGTGTGGCCCTGGCCGCGCCTACAGGCCGTGCTGCGAAACGCCTGTCGGAGCTGACAGGCCGCAAGGCAAAGACCATCCATCGCCTTTTGGAGGTGGATTATACGAACAATGACACCGTGCGCTTTATCCACAACGAAAAAAACCTGCTGAAATGCGACGTTGTGGTGATTGACGAGATGAGCATGGTGGATGTGATGCTGTTTGAGAGCCTGCTGCTGGCGCTCAAGCCGCAATGCAAGATCATTATGGTGGGAGACGAGGACCAGCTGCCCAGCGTGGGCGCCGGCAACGTGCTGGGCGGCGTTATCGCCTCCGGCGTAGTGCCTACGATCCGTCTGCGGGATATCTTCCGCCAGGCGGCCGAGAGCATGATCGTCTCCAACGCGCACCGCATCGTCACAGGACAGCTGCCCGGCAAGGGCTCGCGGGACAGTGATTTCTTCATGCTGGAATCCGACGGCGAAGCCTGCCAGCAGCTGGTGTGCGACCTTGTGTGCCGCCGCCTGCCTCAGAGCTATGGATTCGACCCGTTCGAAGACATTCAGGTGCTGTGTCCGTCTAAAATTGGCCCGCTGGGCACGGTTGCACTGAACGCGGCGTTGCAGCAGCGGCTGAACCCGCCCGCACCGGGCCGCCCGCAGCTGAATATCCGCGACAAGATCCTGCGTGTGGGCGATAAGGTAATGCAGGTGCGCAACAATTACGACATTCCGTATACCCGGCCCGACGGCGGCGAGGAGGGCGTGGGCGCGTTTAACGGCGACATGGGCGTGATTGTCGATGTGGACGTGCGCGGCGGCAGTGTGACGGTGCGCAGCGAGGACAGGATGCTGGTATACACCGCCGAGCATGTGCGGGAGCTGGAGCCGGCCTATGCCGTCACCATCCACAAAAGCCAGGGCAGCGAATTCCCGGCTGTCATCATTCCGGTGATGGACGTGCCGCCCAAGCTGTGCTACCGCAATCTTCTGTATACAGGCGTCACACGTGCAAAAACGCTTTGTATCCTTGCGGGCCATAGCGCGGAGGTGGCGCAGATGGTGCGCAGCGTGCGGAGGAACAAACGGTTTTCCTGTCTGGCCGATCTGATCCGGGACGAAACGCTGTGAACAGGGGGGATAGCTCTTTGAAAAAATCAAAGCGGCTGTTTGAGCTGTGCGGGGATATTCTGTTCCCGCGCCGCTGCCCTTTCTGCGATGCGGTTTTGGGCTTTTCCGGTCCATGTGCCGTATGCGGGCCGGCGCTGGCGTGCATACGCCGTCCTCTAAGGCAGCCGGTACCGAAGCAGGGGCACGCGCTGGAGCATCTGGATGCGGCGTATGCGCCGTATTTCTATGAGCCGCCTGTGCGGGACGCGGTTCTGCGGCTGAAATTTGAAAACCGCACCGATCTTGCACGCCCGTTGGCATTGCTGCAGGCAGAGGCGTTGAAAGCAGCGGGGTGTCTGGGGGATGTGGATGCATTGGTCCCGGTGCCTTCCGGCAGAGGGGAACGGCGGAGCCGCGGCTATGACGTGCCGTTGATGCTGGCGCGCGCGCTGGGCCGGGAGCTGGGGCTGCCTGTGATGCAGGCGCTTTGCAAAATACGGGAAACGCCCCGGCAAATGGCTCTTTCCGGCGGGGAACGCCGGAAAAATTTGAAGAATGCATTTTCAGCCCGGCCGGATGCGCTGCTGGAGGGAAAGCGGATTTTGCTGGTGGATGATGTGCTCACCACAGGCTCCACGCTGAACGAATGTGCAAAAGCTCTGCGCGCGGCAGGCGCGGCGGAATGCCGGGGCGTATGCGCGGCGGCGACGCGCTGAGGCCGAAAAGGCAAAAAAGGTCGAGCGCGGGCCGGAGGCGGTGTGGTATCCTATGCCTGCCTGGCAGATGCGGGCCGCGGGCGAAGGTGCGCTTAAGGCGAAGCAAGCGTCTGGCGGCAGGACGGAAGCCTCGGTGTCGGGAGGGAACGGCATGACGCAGCAGATCGAAGCGGTACAGCGCATGCAGGATTATATCGAACAGAATCTGGCTGGGGAGATCACTCCGGCGGACCTGGCCCGGGCCGCGCTGTTTTCGCCTTGGTATGCGTACCGGCTGTTCCGGCGGCACACAGGGCTGACGCCGGCGGATTATATCCGTCGGCTGCGTCTGTCCCGCTCCGCATTGCGCCTGCGGGACGAAGGCTGCCGCATTACAGACGTGGCGTTCGAGCTGGGGTTCGGCAGCGTGGACGGTTATCAGCGGGCGTTTTTTCGCGCGTTCGGCTGCAACCCGGGCGAATACGCGGCAAAGCCTGTTCCGCTGTGCCTTTTTGTTCCCTACGGGGTAAGATACCGGGAATTGCGAAAGGAGCCGAAAAAAATGGAAAATGTGAAAACGGTGTTTGTACAGCGTGTGGAAAAGCCCGCGCGGAAGGTCATTTTGAAGCGCGGAGTAAAGGCGCGGGATTATTTCGCCTACTGTGAAGAGGTCGGCTGCGATGTTTGGGGCACGCTCACCAGTATGAAGTCCCTTTGCGGAGAGCCGGTGTGCCTGTGGCTGCCGCCGGAGCAGCGCGCTCCGGGTACGTCCGAATATGTACAGGGTGTGGAGACCGCAGAGGATTATGACGGTCCCGTGCCCGAGGGCTTTGATGTGATCCGCCTGCCGGCGGCGGAATATTTGATGTTTCAAGGCGAGCCGTTTGCGGAGGAGGATTATTGCGAGGCCATCGGGCAGGTGCGCGGCGCCATCGAGAAGTACGACCCCGCCTGTCTGGGCTATGTGTGGGACGCGCGAACCCAGGCATACAATTGGAGCCCGTGGGTGACCGGGGCTATATTGAGCTGCTGCCCGTGCGGCCCGCAGAGCGCTGAGCCATACCGGGGAAAATAAAAAAGCGCGTTTGACAAAATGTCAAACGCGCTTTTTTCATGCTCTGCACAGGCTCACTTGAACAGGTGGATGTCTCCGCTTTGGTTGAGCTGCACCAGGACCGTGGCGATGATGGGAAGGCCGAACAGCCCTACAAAACCGAACAGATAGGTGCCGACAAACATGCACACAAGCGTTACCAGCGGATACAGGCCGATCTGCTTGCCTACCACGCGCGGCTCCAGCATCTGGCGCACTACGGTGATGATGGCATATAAAATAAGAAGCCCGATGCCCAGCGGGAAGTTGCCCAGAATCAGCATGGCCGCCGCCCACGGGATGAGCACCGTGCCGGTGCCGAGCACAGGCAGGATGTCCACAATGGCGGTGAGCAGCGCGATGAGCAGGGCGTAGTCCACCCGCAACAGAGAAAAACCGATGAGAAGCTCCACAAAGGTGATGCTCAGCAAAATGGCGTAGGCCCGTCCGAATTTGAAAATAACGTCCACGCCCTTTTCTTTCACCTTGAACAGCATGTCCCGTGCTTTTTGGGGCAGCTGACGCGCCAGGAAAGAGGTGATGGCATAATAATCCGAAACGAAGAAAAACGACGCGACGATGGTGATGATGAACTTAACGAGGAACGACGGCACGGAACCGGCCACATTCGTTACCGCGCTCAGAGCGCCTGTGGAGATGGCGGTGACCATTGAGGACAGCGAGGACGACAGGCTGTTGCCGGCGCTTTCCACAAAATCCGTCAGCGTGGGGTTCAGGGCCATCACCCAGTTTTCCAGTGTGTCCTGCAGCGAATTCAGCGCCGGGGCCACAACCGTGTCGTACACCTGCGGCAGCGCGTAGAAAATATCGCGGCAGAAAATCACAAGCCGCGTACCCAGCACCGTGATGAGAGCGGCCGCCAGAACATAAAACGCAATGAGCAGCAAAACCGAAACGGGCTTGCGCCCAAGCTTTGTTTTTTGTGTCACCCAGTTGATAACGGGTTTCAGGATAAAGGCAATAAGAAACGCTACCAGAAAGGGCATCAGGAACGGCAGCGCATATTTCAGCACGGCGTAGGCCAGCCCGAGGATGATGCAGTAAAACAGGACCCTGATGATAAAGGCCCGCATCTTTTCGATTTGCAAGCGCCCACCTCCATGTCCGGCTGCGCAGCGCGTGCCGGTGATTGGGCACCGTGAAAAATATACAGCACCCATAATGCTTTATTATACCCCTGTCCGTGCGGAAAATATAGGATATCCGCAAAAGTTTACGTTTTTTTCAAAAAGTGCGCAAAAAGCTCATGCAGCGGGAATATCCTCCACAAGTACCACGGCGGCTTCCCGTACCGCACCGCTGTGCAGGTACTGCACCGTCACCGTGTCCCCGGGCGAGTGCCCGGACAGAGCGGTCTTTACGTCGGTCATCGTTTCAATGGCAAGCCCGTCGATGGAGAGAAGGTAATCGCCGTTCGTCAGGCCCGTTTTGCCGCCGTTGTTCACATATACGCCCAGCCGTCCGGTGCCTGCGAAAATCGCAGAGCGGTAGGATGTCAGCTCCACCAGCTCCATGCCCAGCGACGGCCTGCCGCTGACATAGCCCTGGGTGATGAGCTGCTCGATGACGGGACGCGCTGTGTCGATGGGAATGGCGAAGCCAAGGCCCTCCACGTCCGAGCCGGAGGATTTGGAGTTCACCACGCCCACCAGACGCGCCTGCGCGTCGAACAGTCCGCCGCCGGAGTTGCCGGGGTTGACGGCTGCGTTGGTCTGCAGCAGCGTCATATGCTCTCCGTCAATGCTGATCACCCGGTCCTTGGCGCTGATGATACCGTCCGTTACCGTGCCGCCCAAACGGCCCAGCGGGTTACCGATGGCAACCACGGGCTGGCCCACCACAAGGTCTGCCGAGGTGCCCAGTGTGGCGGGAATGAGCCCCTGTGCCTGTACGCGGATAACAGCGAGGTCGGTCTTGGCGTCGGTGGCCACCAAAGCGGCATCCAGGGTGGTGCCGTCATGCAGGCGCACCGCAATGCTGTTTGCACCGCTGATAACGTGGTCGTTTGTGACGATATAGCCGTCGGCAGAGATGATCACACCGCTGCCTGCGCCTGTGGCAACATATTGGTTGAAATAGCTGCCGGTCTGCACGGATTCCGTTGTGATCTCAACCACGGAATCGCTGGCCGCCGCGGCAACACTGGCCGCATCCAGGCGCGCGCCCCCGGTCACGGGCGCGTTTCCGGACGGCGCCTGATACACCACGACGTTCTTCGGTTCGGGCATGGTACGGCTGTTGGCGTATACAGTGCCGAAATAGGCCGCTGCGCCGCACAGAGCCACCAGCACAAGCCCGTACAAAAACGGGTGGCGCTTTCTCTGCCTTGCGGGGACCATGTCGATCACGGGCCCGCTGCCGCCCGGCGCAGCGAACGGCTCGTCCGCACGCCGGTTTCCCTGCGAATGATACCCCTGTCCGTCCGGCCCCTGCGGGCCGTAAGAATAAACGCTCATACTTCATCGCTCCTGTTGTGGATGGAGCGTGCTCCGCCGTGCCGGAGGTGAAAAGACGTGCCGCCCCAACGTATGCTATTATGATACCCGCTGCGCACAAAGAAGAAAAGAGACAAAAAGTAAATTTTGTCAAAACACGGACGCACAGGCAAACAAATGCGGCCGGAGACAGAAAACGCCGTGCAACGGGCAGAATGCCGCCGCACGGCGTTTGGAGTATAGGATTCAACCAACACGATACAGGTCCCGCCGTGCGGTGACGGTAAGCCCGCTGCTGTCGGTGACGGCGGCCACAAGCTCCGCCTCCCTCTGCGGTGCGGCGTAGACCTCTTCCGGGAAGGAAAGATAGTAGGTGATGCCGGAAAGGATCTCTTCCGCCTGTTCATCGGCGGTTCCGGCGCCGCCGGAGACAAGCTGAAAATCAGCCGAAAGATCCATCTCCTGCCGCTGTACCGCCTCGCCGTCGATCACCAGCTCGATTACCGCATGCGCGGGAACGGCGGAGTTCTCGCGGTAAGCGCGATTTACCGAAAGCTCAAAATCCCCGCCCAGCGTCATTCCGGCGGTACCGTCCGTCCTGCGCCCGGAGTGCTGTGCTTTAAAGTCTGTGGGCGTCACCGAAACCGTCGTCTGGTAGCCCGAGACAAAATCGTATTCCCGGAACAGTTCCTCCGTTTGGGCCTCCCCATCCAGCGTGAAGCTGACGGATACCGAAAAGTCCTGGTATTCCATTTCCAGGGGAACGGCCAACTCCGCACGAAACGCATTGCCCGCCAGCAGCGTCCCGGCGGCTGTCTGAGGCACACCGCTCTCCGGCGTAAGAGTGAACGCGGCGGAAAGACCGTCGCGGTAGTTTTTGGGGGTGGCCGTAACCGTCAACGGTACGCGGCGTTCTGTGCCGGGGACACCGTAGTCCCAATCAAAACCAGCCACGATGCTGGCCTGCTGGCGCAGGCTCTCTTCTATGCTGGACTGGATGGATGAGATACGCATATCGATGCTGCCTTCGATGCCGGCCACGTTTGCGCCGATGTCGTCCACACGGCTGGAAAGCTCCCGCATGCGGCCCCCGTAATACACACCGAGGTACACCAGCGCCGCACCCACGCAGGCGAGCGCGGCGGCAAGGCCCGCAAGAAGGATGCGCTGGCGGTGGGCCGCATGGGCCTGCGCCGCATTTTGCGCGTCCAGCAGGGCTTTTACGCTTTCCAGCGCCACACCGTCCTGTCCGGCGGTATTTTCCGTTCCGGACTCTTTTCCTGTCAGCAGTTCGTCGCAGCTTACGCCCAGCGCGCGGGCCAGCTCCTGCAGATTATCCAGCCCGGGCAGAGAAGCGCCGCT
>QFCE01001811.1_pt1 | contig 37134 bp, 34 predicted proteins | sample 5346091 | NCBI WGS metagenome assembly QFCE01 (sample SAMN09062252, study PRJNA434731) | Human gut metagenome, whole genome shotgun sequencing project. | isolation source: stool timepoint A chromium assembly | host: Homo sapiens | collected 2015 | reverse complement strand
GGCAAGGATATGCGTGTCGAGCCGATTCCGGAAGATAGCAGGAGCGCGGCATCACCATCACTTCCGCAGCAACTACCTGTTTCTGGCAGGGTTCCAAGGAGCAGTTTCCCCAGACCCGTATCAATATCATCGATACTCCGGGCCACGTGGATTTCACCGTTGAGGTGCAGCGCTCCCTGCGCGTGCTGGATGGTTCTGTAACTGTTATGTGCGCCAAGGGTGGCGTGGAACCCCAGTCGGAGACCGTTTGGCGTCAGGCTGACGAGTATAAGGTCCCCCGCATGATCTACGTCAACAAGATGGATATTATGGGCGCAGACTTCTACAACGTGCTCGATATGATCGAGGACCGTCTGAAGTGCAATGCCGTGGCTATCCAGCTGCCCATCGGTAAGGAGTCCGGCTTCAAGGGCATCGTCGACCTGGTTGAGATGGACGCCGACATCTATTACGATGAAATGGGCAAGGATATGCGTGTCGAGCCGATTCCGGAAGATATGATGGATCTGGCTCAGGAATACCGCGAAAAGCTGCTGGACGCCGTGTCCATGTTTGACGATGATATTATGGAGAAGTACATGGAGGGCGAGGAGATTCCCGCTGAGCAGATCCGTGCGGCAATCCGCAAGGCCACCTGCGCTGTGGAGATGATTCCGGTTGTGTGTGGTACTTCTTATAAGAATAAGGGCGTTCAGAAGCTGCTGGACGCAATTGTGGATTATATGCCCTCCCCGCTGGATATCCCGGCTATTAAGGGCGTCAATCCGGACACTGATGAGGAGGACGAGCGTCATCCCGATGACAATGCTCCTTTCTCCGCACTGGCGTTCAAGATTGCGACTGACCCCTATGTGGGCCGTCTGTCTTATGTCCGCGTGTATTCCGGACATGTAAGCACCGGATCTTCTGTTCTGAACTCCACCAAGCGGCAGAAAGAGCGCATTGGACGTATTGTTCAGATGCACGCCAATCACCGTGAGGACATTGAGGAGATTTATGCCGGCGATATCGCCGCTGTGGTTGGCCTGAAGAACTCCACCACCGGTGATACGCTGTGTGATGAAAAAGCTCCGATCATCCTTGAGTCCATGAACTTCCCTGAGCCCGTGATTCGTGTGGCCATCGAACCCAAGACCAAAGCCGGTCAGGAGAAGATGGGCATTGCGCTGATGAAACTGGCGGAGGAAGACCCCACATTCAAGACCTACACCGATGAAGAAACCGGACAGACCATTATCGCCGGTATGGGCGAACTCCATCTGGAAATCATCGTGGACCGCCTGCTGCGCGAGTTCAAGGTGGAAGCCAACGTGGGCGCGCCCCAGGTTGCTTATAAGGAGACTGTCCGCAAAAAGGTGGATCAGGATACCAAGTATAAGCGTCAGAGCGGCGGTTCCGGTCAGTATGGTCACGTTAAGATCATTCTGGAGCCGAACGAATCCGGCAAGGGCTATGAATTCGTCAATGCAGTCGTTGGTGGCAGCATTCCGAAGGAATTCATCCCTGCGGTGGACACCGGTATTCAGGGTGCCCTGCAGGCCGGCGTTGTGGCGGGCTATCCCGTGGTCGATGTAAAGGTTACGCTGTACGACGGCTCTTACCATGAGGTCGACTCCTCGGAAATGGCCTTTAAGATCGCTGGTTCCATGGCGTTTAAGGAAGCCATGCGGAAAGCGGATCCGGTATTGCTGGAGCCGATTATGAAAGTTACCGTTATTGCGCCCGATGATTATCTGGGCACGGTGATCGGTGACCTGACTGCCCGCCGCGGCCAGATCCTGGGTCAGGAAGCCCGTCCCGGCGCACAGCAGGTGGACGCGCTGGTGCCTCTGGCGAATATGTTTGGTTACGCTACCGACCTGCGTTCTTCTACGCAGGGCCGTGGCCAGTACACGATGGAGCCTCATAGTTACTGTGAGCTGCCCAAGAACCTGCAGGCCAAGATCATCGAAGAGCGCACCAAGGCAAATTGATAAAAAAGCAATTGCTTTTTTACCCTATTTGTTGTACACTATCCGCATAATAGTAGTTTATGCGATCACATGAAATTGTTAAGGAGGATTTTCAACAATGGCTAAACAGAAGTTTGAAAGAAGCAAACCCCATGTTAACATCGGCACCATCGGTCACGTCGACCATGGCAAGACCACTCTGACCGCTGCCATCACCAAGTGGCTGGCACTGCAGGGCAAGGCTGATTTTGAAGATTACAGCTCCATCGATAAGGCTCCCGAAGAGCGCGAGCGCGGCATCACCATCAACACCGCTCACGTCGAGTATGAGACTGAACTGCGCCACTATGCTCACGTGGACTGCCCGGGCCATGCCGACTACATTAAGAACATGATCACCGGCGCTGCTCAGATGGATGGCGCTATCCTGGTCATTGCCGCAACTGACGGCCCCATGGCTCAGACCAAAGAGCACATTCTGCTGGCCCGTCAGGTGGGCGTGCCCGCTATGGTCGTTTTCCTGAACAAGGCTGACCTGGTGGACGATGAGGAACTGCTGGAGCTGGTTGAGATGGAAGTCCGCGAGACCCTGTCCAGCTATGAGTTCCCCGGCGACGATATTCCGATCATCAAGGGCAGCGCACTGCAGGCTCTGGTGTCTGAGTCCAACGATCCCAATGCTCCTGAGTATGCATGCATCAAGGAGCTGATGGACGCTGTTGACTCCTATATCCCCACTCCTGATCGTAAGGCGGATCAGCCCTTCCTGATGCCCGTTGAGGACGTCTTCACCATCTCCGGCCGCGGCACCGTGGCGACCGGCCGTGTGGAGCGTGGCCAGCTGAAGGCAGGCGAGGAAGTTGAAATCGTCGGCCTGACCGAGGAGAAGAAGAAGACCGTCGTCACCTCCATGGAAATGTTCCACAAGACTCTGGATTATGTTGAGGCTGGCGATAACGCTGGCTGCCTGCTGCGTGGCGTTGATCGTAACGGCATTGAGCGTGGTCAGGTTCTGTCCAAGCCCGGCTCCATCCATCCTTACACCAAGTTCACCGGTCAGGTGTACGTGCTGAGCAAGGATGAAGGCGGCCGTCATACCCCCTTCTTCAACAACTATCGTCCTCAGTTCTACTTCCGTACCACTGACGTTACCGGCACCATCACCCTGCCCGAGGGCACCGAGATGTGCATGCCCGGCGATAACGTGGACATGAAGGTTGAGCTGATCACCCCCATCGCCATTGAGAAGGGCCTGCGTTTCGCTATCCGCGAGGGCGGCCGTACCGTTGGCTCCGGCGTGGTCATCGAAGTTCAGGACTAAGTTTCAGCCATGTGTAGTCGAGCAGCGGAATCCCCTTGGGATTCCGCTGCTCTTTTTCTGTTTCCGTTGCAACTGCCGCATTGTTCGAGGAGAGACAGGACGAAACTGTGTTATGACAGCACAGCGGATCCATCGCCGTTTTTGATGCTGCCGCGCTGCAGGATTTGGGGCGGCGATATTGAAGCTGCGCACAATAAAAAACGCAAAAAAAGCCATACCCCGGCACAGGAAATGTTGTGCGCCGGGGTGTGGCTTTTTTGCGTGTCATTCCGATTCAGGGACTGCGCAGTGACGCGATGAAGCCGTTTTCGCCCGATGCAGTCAGATCGCCGGCCACTACAGTATCGCCGCACAGATACAGATTGGCCAGCACGGTGCCTTCGTAGTCAGGATAGTTGGATACCCGATAGGTGTAGCGTTTTGCCTGCTGGCCACAGTAGGGGGTCAGGTCCATGCCGTTTTCCATCTGCAGCTCGTTGTAGGAGAGGTAGGCCTCGTCGAGTGTCTCCGGAAACGTCAAATCCAGTGTTTCAACCGCCGACGGTTCCACTTCCCAGCCCCAACCGGCCAGATAGGCTACCCGTTGCGCGTTGTCACTGACGGAAGCGGGACTGGGCGGGCCGCCGGCATTTTTTTCAAACGTGTGTCCTGCGGTGAAGATTACAGCGCACAAAAGTACGCCGCCGGCTAAAACGCCGGCCACTGCCTTGGTTTTTGTTAGCTTTGTCGTCATAATAAACAAGTCCATCACATCCCTTGTGAAGGGATTCTATTCCGCCGGAGGCGAAAGTATGATACAATATTCCGGCAAGGAAAACAGAACACAAGAAAAAGGAGATAAAAAGATGGCACAGATGCGGCTTGACAAATTGCTTTCCTCCACTGGACGTTGGTCCCGCCGGGAAGTGAAGCAGCTGGTCCGGGAGGGACGGGTTCTGGCCGACGGCCGGCCGGCGGTGGCCGCCGATGACAAATATGACCCGGAACATACGGTGCTCCAGGTAGACGGTGAACGGCTCTCTTTTTCTGAACACTGCTATGTAATGCTGCATAAGCCGACGGGCGTCCTGTCGGCAACGGAGGATCGCTGCACGCCTACCGTGCTGGATTTGCTGCCGCTGGAGCTGCAGAAGCGGGAACTGTTCCCTGTGGGACGTTTGGACAAAGATACCGAGGGACTGCTGCTGCTGACAGACGACGGCCCACTGGCGCACCGCCTTCTTTCACCCCGCCGCCATGTGGACAAGGTATATTATGCCCAGCTGGATGGAGTGCTGACAGAAGCGGACTGCGCAGCCTTTGCTGACGGTCTTGTGTTGGAGGATGGATATCGCTGCCTTCCGGCGCAGCTGAGACTTCTCGCTGATGATGGTGGGCGGAGCGAGGTTTTGATCACGCTGCACGAGGGGAAATTCCATCAGGTCAAACGAATGGCCGCCAGATGCGGTGCGCCGGTTTTGTACTTAAAACGGCTTTCCATGGGGCCTTTGCGCCTGGATCCGGCTTTGGAGTGCGGAAAGTGGCGATATTTAACAAAGGAAGAGAAGGAATCACTCCTGCTGCTTTAATCAATGGAAGTAAACTGTAGAAAGTACAGCAAAATCATCAAAAATAAAATGGAAATTTGGTGAAAATAGAAGAAAAGTATTGCAATATGTCAATAATTCCGCTATAATATAAGAAATTTACTTGGCAGATTGCATAATAGCAAATTGCACAAAGCTAATCTGCACGCCTTTCGAGAAAGAATGATGGGAGTGTGACAGTGGGATGTCCGGGAGAATTTTTCAGAACGTGGTCCTGCAGCTGAAGGAAACAACGGATAAGGTCATCGGGGTGATTGACACAGAGGGGACGGTGGTGGCCTGCAGCGAGTTATCCGGGATCGGAAAAAAATGGCCAGAATATGTCCCGGCCATCAATTCGGCGGAAGGAGCCGCCATCGTGCTGGACGGAAAGACGTTTAAAGCGTTGGCTGGCTGGGGCGCGCGGTTTGATTACGCCGTGTTTGCCAGTGGGGAGGACAGCATCAGCCGCACTGTGTGCTCCATGGCCACTGTGGCACTGAATACCGCAAAGGCGCACTATGAGGAAAAGCACGACAAGGGGTCTTTTGTCAAGAATATTATCTCGGATAATATCCTGTTGGGGGATATTTATGTGCGGGCGAAAGAACTGCATGTGACCACTGAGGTACCGCGCGGCGTTTTTGTGCTGCGCCAGCTGGACAAGTCTGATTCCTCTCTGATCGACCAGGTGCAGAGCCTGTTCCCAGACCGGCAGAACGATTTTGTGCTGAACATCGGCGAGGCGGATGTGGCGCTCATCAAGCAGCTGAGCGAAGGTGCCGGAGAAAATGAGCTGGACAAGATCGCTGCGCAGATCGACGACACAGTGAACCACGGCAACCGCGTGATGATCGGCATCGGAACAGTTGCCAGCCACCTGCGCGATCTGGCCAAATCCTATAAGGAAGCGCAGATTGCTATTGAAGTGGGAAAGGTCTTTGACACCGAGCGCCGGGTTATCAATTATGAAAACCTGGGCATCGGACGGTTGATCTACCAGTTGCCTACGACGCTGTGTGAGATGTTTCTCCAGGAAGTGTTCAAGAAAAATCCCATTGATACACTGGATCAGGAAACCCTGTTCACCATTAACAAGTTCTTTGAGAATAACCTGAACGTGTCGGAAACGGCTCGTAAACTGTTTGTGCACCGCAATACTCTGGTCTACCGGCTGGAGAAAATCAAAAAGCTTACTGGCCTTGACCTGCGTGAATTTGACGATGCCATCACGTTCAAGGTGGCGCTGATGGTCAAGAAATATCTCACATCCCGCGGCATTGAAGCATAAACAGCTGTTCCGGGCGCTGATCATGTAAGGAAAGGTTGAAAACAGCATGATTCGATTAAAAGACGTTGAGAAGTGCTATGCCAACGGCGCAAAGGCCATCAATGGCATATCGCTGGAGATTGAGGATGGCGAATTCGTCTTTCTGGTGGGGCCTTCCGGCTCGGGAAAGTCGACCATCATCAAAATGCTCACCGGCGAAATCGGTCCCACGGCGGGACGGATCATGATCAACGGCTATAATATGACCAATATTTCATCCCGGCAGGTGCCCTATATGCGTCGCACCATTGGCGTGATTTTTCAGGATTTTCGCCTGCTGGAGAAAAAAAACGTATATGAGAATATGGTGTTTGCCATGCGTGCGGTAGGGGCGCCGCTGGGCGAGATCAAGCGCCGCATCCCCTATGTGCTGGAGTTGGTGGGACGGGGGAATAAGACCCGCCGCCTGCCGGGAGAGCTTTCCGGCGGTGAGCAGCAGCGTGTGGCTATTGCCCGTGCCCTTGTCAACAATCCTGAAACCATCATTGCCGACGAGCCGACGGGCAATCTGGATCCGGAGCGTTCGTTTGAAATCATGTCGCTGCTGGAGCGCATTAATGATCTGGGTACCACCATGCTGGTAGTTACCCATGAAAAAGATTTGGTCAATCGCTTTTCCAAGCGCGTGATTGCGCTGGAAAAGGGGCAGATTGTCAGCGACCATCGGGGCGCTTATTACGATACGAGCAAAGGGACTGCACTATCATGAAAAAGCACGATTTTCAATATTTTTTCCATGAGGGCATCTCCAATATGTTCTCTCACGGCTTTATGTCGTTTGCAACGGTAGGCATCACCATTGCGTGTTTGCTGATCATGGGCACTTTTTCCCTGGTGTCGCTGAATGCCAACGCGAATCTGCAGAGCCTGCAGGATCAGAGCGTGATTCTCGCCTTTGTGGATGAATCCTATACCGAAGCGGAAGCAAAAGCGCTTCAGCCGCAGATAGAACGGATTTCCAATGTGGCGTCCGTTGACTTTATCGGCAAGGAAGAAGCCATGGAAACCTATGTGGACGAATATCTGGAAGACGAGAGCTTGGCAGAGGATATCACCCCTGAAATTTTCCGTGACCGCTTCAGTATCCATCTGGAAGAACTGGAGTCCATGACAGAGACTGCGGACGCTATCGGCCAAATCGAGGGTATTGCCAAAGTGCGGGCCGACGAGGATCTTTCCAAAGGGTTTTTGACCGTCAGTCAGATTGCTGCGGTGGTGTGCATCACATTAATTGTGGTTTTGCTGGTGGTGTCGCTGTTTATTATGTCCAACACCATCAAACTGACCACCTTTGACCGTAAGGACGAGATCGCCATTATGAAAATGGTGGGCGCGACAGACGGGTTCATCCGCTGGCCCTTTGTCTATGAGGGATTGCTGCTGGGATGCTTCAGCGCCGTCATTGCCTTTTTCCTGCAATGGGGCCTGTATGTGGGCATTTCTGCAGGGATCGGCGCTTCGGATACACTGCAGCTGTTGGACATTCTCCCATTCACGGAGCTGTGGGCGCCCGTGTTGGGGATCTTTGTCCTGGTAGGCCTGCTGGTGGGTATTGTGGGAAGCCTGATGGCGATTCGCAAATTTCTGCGGGTATAAGAAACGTGCCGTTTGCAGCCTGCGGTGCTGCAGAGGCGCGGGAAAGAGGAAACACAGGATAATGGAAGGAGCGATTTCATGAGTACGATGCATGGACCAAGAAAAGACAAAAAAAGCCGCGAGGAAAACTATCAGATGTTTTTCAAGTGCGCTATTGCATTGGGCATTTTAATTACATTGTCTGTGATTGCACAGATTGCAACGGGAGGCTTGGGATGAACACGCACATGCCCTCAGCCCTGCGCCGTGCCGCCTGCGTGTTCTTGGCGGCGCTGCTGTGCCTGTCCTTTATGGCGCCGACGGTAGCGGAAGCCGCTGTGACGCAGGCCGATATTGACGCGCTGAAAAAAGAGGCGTCGAGCCTCAGCAGCAAAAAATCGGAATTAAAGAATCAGTTGTCTGCGCTGAGTGAGGACAAAGACGAAGCGATGAAAAAGAAAGACCTGCTCGATGAGCAGTGTGCTGTAATTCAAGAGGAGATCGACAACGTCAACGCACAGATCAGCCAATATGAAACGCTGATCGCGCAGACGGAGCAGCAGATCAGCGAGACGGAAGAAAAAGAGCAGGCTCAGTATGAGCTGTTTTGCCGGCGGGTGCGGGCCATGGAAGAAAACGGAACGGTATCCTATTGGGAAGTCATCTTCAAGGCCACCAGCTTTGCCGATCTGCTCAGCCGCATCGATTTTATCAATGAAATCATGGATTACGATGAGCGCGTGATTCAGGATCTGAAAGACCTGCAGGCACAGCTGGCCGAGGAAAAATCGGCGCTGGAGGAGTCCAAGGCGGCGCAGGAGGAAGCCAAGCAGGAACTGAGCAGCCGTAAAGCGGAACTGCAGGCGCAGCTGGACGAGGCCATTGCCCTGATGAAGAAGATCCAGTCGCAGAGCGATGTTTACCAGGATACGCTGGATGCGCTGGCTCAGGAAGAGGATGAAATCCAGGCCCAGATTGTGAAAAAGTCTCAGGAACTGGCGGCTCAGCAGGCTGCGGGCAACAATACATCCGGCGGCAACGCATCCACCGGTGTAGTCACTTCCTGGATGGGCAGCGGCGGCTATATGTGGCCGGAGAAGGCCAGCAAGAAGATCAATTCTCCTTTTGGCTCGCGATCCTCCCCTGGCGGTATTGGCTCTACGAACCACAAGGGCGTGGACATTGGCGGTGTGGGCTACACTACACAGGTGCTGGCGTCCAAGGCGGGTACGGTCATTGTTTCCCAGCGCAGCAGATCCTATGGTGAATATGTAGTAGTCAGCCACGGAAGCGGAAATACGACGCTCTATGCCCATATGAGCAAGCGCCTGGTCAGCGCTGGACAGAAGGTGCAGCAGGGTCAGGTGCTGGGTATCACCGGCTCTACAGGAAATTCCACCGGACCGCACCTCCATTTTGAGATTACGGAGGGCGGAATCCGGGTTGATCCCCTGCAATATCTGACGGGCTACGTCAAGAACTGGTAAAAGCATAAAGTGGGCCCCTTCCGTCATAAGCTATGGCGGGAGGGGATGCTTTTTGTTCGGCCTTTTAACCATTGCGGAAAAAGATGCAGCACGGCGGGCAGCGGTGGAGTGCGCGGTGCGGGATGTGTGCGGCGTGCGCATTTTTGAGGTATCGGTGCTGCCGGGACGCGGGCCTTTGGGGCAGCGCCGGCGGTTGCAGCGCGCCGCCCGGCAGATGCAGCGTGCCGGTGTGCGCCGGGCGCTGTTTCCGGAAGAGTTTTTGCAGCAGTTCCTTTTTGCCAAATACGGCATTGTCGCAGCCCGTGGAGAATATCTGCGCCGTATGACAGCGGGGAAGATTGCCCGCAAACTGCTGGAGCAGAACGGGATGGATCCGGCTGCGTGCCATGTGGCGTTGCTGGGCGACCATATGAGCGCGGAGCTGCGTGGCGCACTGATGGAGTTGGCCCTGCACGTGCGCTATACCATGCTGTGTGCCGGCGGCGGTGGCGGTGAAGCCTGTTCGGTGCTGCGCCGGGAATACGGCGTCAGCGTGGCACGCAATGCCGGTGCGGCACTGCTGAAAACAGCGGAACTGGTGTTGACCTTCGGCGACGCGGCGCCCTGCGGTGCGCCGGACTGTCTCTGGCTGCCCTGCGGCAGCGTACACGAGGCAGAAGGGTACCGGAACGCTGCTCCGGTGGTGCGCTACAGCGCTGCGCCGGAGGTCGAGGCGGCTATGGAGGGGATCCAGGCGCAAAACGCGTTGCTTTCTCTGCTGTTGGAGATGGGGGCTGTGCGCGTCAATGAACTGGAAGTGGCCGAAATCGCGCAAAATGCTTGACACTACACAATTTCTTGACTTATAATAATTCACCGTAATAAAATACAATTAGTATGGCTGTTTTTGTGGGAGCCATTGCCACCTATTGAATTGACGGCGCCTGGCGGCGCAGAAAGAAAGGATTTGTAACTATGGCAGCTACGAATGAATTCCGCATGAGCGCGGCGCGCTATGAGGAACTGAAAAAGGAACTGGAATATGATAAAACCACCCGCGCAGACGAGGTTTCCGAGCAGATCAAAGTTGCCCGCGGCTTCGGAGACCTGTCCGAAAACAGCGAGTATGATGAGGCGAAGAATGAGCAGGGCAAGCTGTATTCCCGTATTGCCGAGCTGGAGAATATCCTCGAGCATGCGGTGATCATCGATGAGAATGATCAGCCCAAGGATCAGATCACCATTGGCAGCAAAGTGGGTGTGATCAATGTCAAAACCGGCGCCAAGGGAGCATATCAGGTGGTTGGCTCCCAGGAGGCTGATCCCATGCATGGCGCAATTTCGGAAGAGTCGCCTTTCGGCAAGGCCCTGCTGGGCGCGAAAGTCGGTGATGAGGTGACGGTGGAAGCTCCGGTGGGCGCCATTGTGTACCGCATCGACACCATCGAGCGCTGAGCACAGACCCGAAAAGGATACAAAGGAGGAAGAAATTCCATGGCAGAGGAAAAGAAGCAGGGCGCGGCAGGGCAGAACATCGGAGACATCCTGAAAATTCGCCGGGACAAGCTCTCAGTGCTGCAGGAGGCGGGGCAGGACCCGTTCCAGCGGACCAGATTTGAATTCAACTGCACCACTGCCCGGGTGCGTGCGGAATTTGACGCCCTGGAGAACACGCAGGTGCGTCTGGCCGGACGCATGATGAGCAAGCGCGTGATGGGCAAGGTGACGTTCTGCGACCTGCAGGATGCCGCCGGCCGACTGCAGCTCTATGTCCGCCGGGACGAACTGGGCGAAGAGGCATACGCGGGCTTTAAGAAATTTGACATCGGCGATATCATCGGCGTGGAAGGAACGGTGTTCCGTACGCAGCGGGGCGAGATGTCTGTGCGCTGCGAAGCGGTGACGCTGCTGAGTAAATCCCTGCAGCCTCTGCCGGAAAAGTTCCATGGCCTGCAGGATAAGGAATTGCGCTACCGCCAGCGCTACGTGGATTTGATTATGAATCCGGAAGTCAAGCAGAATTTTGTGCTGCGCTCGAAGTTTGTCAAGCATGTGCGGGACTTTATGGACGCGCGTGGCTATATCGAAGTGGAAACGCCGGTGCTTAATACCATTTCCGGCGGCGCCACAGCCAAGCCCTTTATTACCCACCACAATACGCTGGATATTGATATGTATATGCGCATTGCCACGGAGTTGAACCTGAAGCGCCTGGTGGTGGGCGGTTTGGACCGGGTGTATGAGATCGGCCGTATTTTCCGCAACGAGGGCATGGATCCCAAGCACAATCCGGAATTTACCACCATCGAGCTGTATCAGGCCTATGCCGACTTTAACGACATGATGGATCTGTTTGAAGATCTTTTGACCTCCGCGGCCCAGAAGCTGCTGGGCACGTATGAGCTGGAGTGGCAGGGCGAGAAGATCGACTTGACACCCGGCTGGCCCCGTATGCCCATGCATGAGGCGGTCAAGCAGTACTGCGGTATCGACTTCATGGCTATTTCCACGGACGAAGAAGCGGTGGCTGCGGCAAAGGCCATCGGTGTGGAACTGCCCGAAACGGCGGACAAGACCTGGGGCAACGCCCTGTATGAATGCTTTGACCAGAAGGTGGAAGCGCAGCTGATCCAGCCCACCTTTATTACGATGCATCCGGTGGATGTGTCGCCTTTGGCCAAGCGTTCGCCTAAGGACCCGCGCCTGACGGAGCGTTTTGAACTGTTTATCTGCCACAGTGAAATGGGCAATTCCTTTTCCGAGCTGAACGACCCCATCGATCAGCGTGAGCGCTTCCAGAAACAGGTGGAGCTGCGCGACAAGGGCGATGATGAGGCCGGCATGATGGATGAAGATTATATTAACGCTTTGATGTACGGTTTGCCTCCCACGGGCGGTCTTGGCATCGGCATCGACCGCTGTGTCATGATGCTGACCAACAGCGATTCCATTCGGGATGTGATTTTGTTCCCCACCATGAAACCGCTGAACGCTGAGAGCAAAGGTGCGGCGGAGGAAATGAAGCAATAAGCAAAAGCCTTTCCCGCGCGGCCAGATGCCGCGCGGGCAGCTTTGCTTTTTGGAGAAGGAGAGAGCCGATGGGCGTCGAGACAATTACCAGCCGCAGCAACCCGCTGATGAGCCATATCCGCAAGCTCGTTTCCTCCGGTGCGCACCGCCGCAAATCGGGGGAATTCGTGTGTGATGGACGCAAACTGCTCGGCGAGGCGCAGCAGTGGCATGTCCCTGTGTCTGCTGTGGTGTTCTGTGATGGAGAAAAGCCGCCGGAGGTGCCCGGCGCACGGCTGGTGCAGGTGAGCCGGGAGATGATGGACTATATTGCTCCCTCGGATACGCCCCAAGGAGTGCTGGCGGTGTGCATCAGGCAGGAAACGCCTCTTCCGGAGGTTCTGACGGGCAGCCGTTATATCCTGCTGGACAGTGTGCAGGATCCCGGCAATGTAGGCACTATCCTGCGTACAGCGGATGCCTTTGACTGTGACGGCATGTTTCTGGTGGGGGCCTGCGCGGATCTGTACAACCCCAAAACTGTGCGCGCTACCATGGGCGCGCTGTTCCGCCGCCCGGTGTGGAGGTGTGCGCCGGCGCAGGCAAAGGCGCTGCTCTCCGCCGCCGGTATCCCGTTGTGGGGGGCTGCGCTGCGCTGCGATACGGTGGATGCCCGGCAGGTGGATTATACCCGTGCCGCTGTGGCCATTGGCAGCGAAGGGCGGGGGCTGAGCGAAGAAGTGCTCGCCTTGTGCGATCAGACGATTCGTCTTCCCATGAGTGAACGGTGCGAGTCGCTCAACGCTGCCGTAGCAGCGGCGGTGCTGTTGTGGGAAATGTATCGTTGAGGAGGGATGGAAATGGCCGGAATCAAATATTGGCTGTGGCTGCGCACACGGCACGGTTTGAGCAACCAAATCTGTACCAGGCTGCTGGAGCAGTTTGGTGATCCGGAAAAGATCTACTTTGCCGCGCCGGAGGATTATCTTCAGACAGAGGGGGTTACCAAGGCTCAGCTTTCCGCTTTGGCGGACAAAAAACTGGACCGGGCCGAAGCCGTTCTGGAGGATTGTGAGCGGTTGGGCGTACGGATCCTCTCCCGTACCGATGCGACGTATCCCAGCCGCTTGCGAGCCATCCCGGATGCGCCCTGCGTCCTGTATTACAAAGGCATCTGGCCTGATTTTGACAGTGAGGCTGCCGTGGCGCTGATCGGTACCCGAAAAGCTACGCCTTACGGCATCCGCATCGGAGAACGGTTGGGGTATGAGCTGTCCAAAGGCGGAGCGTATGTGGTGTCCGGCCTGGCGGCCGGCGGCGACGCGGCAGGCCACCGTGGCGCTCTGCTGGCCGGTGCCCGGACGGCCGCGGTGCTGGGGGGAGGTATCGACGTAGTTTATCCGGCGGAAAACCGTGCGTTGTTCGAAGACATTGCTGTGAATGGCGTACTGATTTCGGAATATCCGCCGGGCACAGAGCCGCGCGGTCCCCATTTTTTGGAACGCAACCGCATTATCAGCGGTTTAAGCGTGGGGGTGATCGTGGTGGAAGCGGCGCTGCGCAGCGGTACCATGAATACGGTGCGGCATGCTGCCGAACAAGGAAGAGACGTTTATGCTGTGCCCGGCCCGGTGGATGCGCCTTTCAGCCAAGGCTGCAACCGTCTGCTGCAGGAGGGTGCCGGCGTCGTCACTCGGGCCTGGGATGTATTGCGCGAATGGCAAAGCCGTTTTCCGGACAAAATCGAGATGGGTGTATTCGATGTGCCGCCTTCGGTTGGACGCACGGCGCCGCATCGGGAAACGGAAGCGAATGTTCCGGCAGAGCCGAAACACCAGGAAACAGCAGTTGACAATGCAGAAGAATTGGCCTATATTGACTTGAAAAGCGCCAGAGAACATTTTACAGACGATCAGATCGAGGTTTTGCAGACGCTCTCTCAAAAGCCTATGGGGGTGGACGATATCGCCGAGCTTTCACAGATCCCTGTACGCCGAGTGCTTTCGGCGCTGACGGTTTTGGAGATTGAGGAGCTTGTGCGCCAGGAGAGCGGAAGCCGCTACACGCTGCGCGCTGTGCTTACGGAATAAACGAGAAACTTGTGGAGGTACCTATGGCAAAGAAAAGCCTGGTTATCGTGGAGTCGCCGGCAAAGGCGAAGACCATTGGAAAATATCTGGGCAGCGGCTACGAGGTGAAGGCCTGCATGGGCCATCTGCGCGATTTGCCTAAAAGCAAGATCGGCGTAGACATTGAACACGATTTTGAGCCGGATTATAAGCCCATCAAGGGAAAAGAAGATATTATCAGCGACCTGAAAAAATCTGCGAAAAACAGCGAATATGTTTATCTTGCCACCGACCCCGACCGTGAAGGCGAAGCCATCTCCTGGCATTTGAAAGAGCTTTTGAACCTGCCGGATGACAAGGCCCGCCGTGTGACGTTCAACGAGATCACCAAAAAGGTGGTGACCGAGAGCATTCAGGAGCCGCGGGACATTGACCAGAAATTGGTGGACGCCCAGCAGGCCCGCCGGATCCTTGACCGCATTGTGGGCTATCAGCTCTCGCCGCTGTTGTGGAAAAAGATCCGTCGGGGATTATCTGCCGGACGCGTGCAGTCTGTGGCCATGCGCATGGTGGCCGAGCGGGAAGAGGAAATCCGCGCTTTTGAGGCGGAGGAGTACTGGACGCTGGATGTGCACCTGACCAATGAGGACAAGACCGGCGGTTTCACCGCCCGCTTTTACGGACAGGATGGAAAGAAAAAAGAACTGAAGAACGAAGAAGAGGTCGACGCTGTGCTTGCGGCGGTGGAAGGAAAGCCTTTTACGGTGGAAAAGGTAAAGCGCGCGGATAAGCAGCGTTCCCCTTCGCCTCCTTTTACCACCTCCACGCTGCAGCAGGAGGCGTCCCGCAAGCTGAGCATGACGCCCCGGCGCACCATGGCGATCGCCCAGCAGCTCTATGAGGGCATCGATATCAGCGGCGAGGGTACCGTAGGTTTGATCACCTATATGAGAACGGACTCTTTGCGCCTGTCGGACGAGGCTCTGGCCGCCGCCAAGGACTTTATTCAGACGCGCTATGGTGCAGAGTATTATCCGCCTCAGACCCGTCATTATAAAACCAAGGCTGGCGCCCAGGATGCCCATGAAGCGATTCGCCCCAGCGATGTGACGCTGACGCCGGAGCGCATCAAGGGCGACCTGACATCCGAGCAGTTCCGTCTGTACCGCTTGATCTGGAGCCGTTTTCTGGCCTGCCAGATGGCCAATGCCGTCTATGACAGCGTCAGCGTGGAAGCGGCCGCAGCGGGCAATAGCTTCCGTGCCAACTACAGCGCGCTGAAATTCTCCGGTTATACAGCAGTGTATGAGGAAGGAAAAGACGAGGACACGGGGGAGCAGAAAAAGAACTCGCCCCTGCCTGCCCTGCAGGAAGGACAGAGCCTCTTGAAAGACGGTGCGGAAAAAGAGCAGCATTTTACCCAGCCTCCCAGCCGCTATACCGATGCTACGCTGATCCGTGCCATGGAGGAGCAGGGCATCGGCCGTCCCTCCACCTACGCCCCCACGGTTTCCACCATTCTTGACCGCGAATACGTCATCAAAGACGGTAAATATTTGCGCATTACGCCGCTGGGCGAGGTGGTGACGGGGCTGATGAAGGAGAAGTTCCCGGCCATTGTGAACACAAGTTTTACAGCCAATATGGAGAAGAATCTCGACCGGGTCGAAGAGGGCGAGGAAAACTGGAAGGGCTTGCTGCATGCCTTTTACACGCCTTTTGCCGATTCGCTCTCCCAAGCGGAAAAGGATCTGGAAGGCAAGCGCATTAAGGTGCCCGACGAGGTGTCCGAGGAGATCTGTCCTCAGTGCGGACGTAATCTGGTGATCAAATCCGGCCGCTTCGGCCGGTTCCTGGCCTGCCCGGGCTATCCCGAGTGTACTTTTACCATGCCGCTGGTCATTGAAATGCCGGGGCGCTGCCCTAAGTGCGGCGGCCGGCTGATGAAGCGTAGCGGCACCAGTAAAAAGACCAATAAGCAGTACACCTACTATTGCTGTGAGCATGTGGGCCGGCCGAAAGAGGGCGAGGCCGAGTGCGACTTCATGACATGGGACGTGCCGGTGAAAGACGACTGCCCCATGTGCGGCCACACCATGTTTAAAAAGCCCGGCAAGGGCTTCAAGCGGCCCTATTGCATCAATGAGCAGTGTCCGAACTTTGTGCCGGAGGATCAGCGCGGTTATCCGAAAAAGAAGACTGCCGCCGCTGCGGAGGAAGGCGCTTCGGAAGAGAACGCGCCCGCATCGAAGACAGAGAAGAAACCTGCCGCGAAAAAAAGCACGGCAAAAAAGGCGGCCGCAAAGCCGGCGGCCACAAAAGCTGCGGCGAAGAAGCCCGCTGCAAAAAAAGCGGCGCCGAAAAGTGCGGCCAAAAAGACTGCGGCTAAAACGGCAGCGAAAAAAACCACTAAAACAGCGGCTAAAGGTGATGCCGAAGATACCGCTGAGAAAGCGACGGAATGATGGAAAATACACAGCATCGAGTTCTGGTGATCGGTGCGGGTCTGGCGGGCTGCGAAGCAGCCTGGCAGCTGGCTCGCCGGGGGATTGCCGTAGAGCTGCATGAGATGAAGCCCGCTAAATACTCCCCCGCGCATACCAACGAGGCATTTGCCGAGTTGGTGTGCTCCAACTCCCTGCGTTCCGATCAGCTGGAGAATGCTGTGGGGCTGCTTAAGGAGGAACTGCGGCGGTTGGGGTCTCTGATCCTTGCCTGCGCAGATGAGACACGGGTGCCTGCCGGCGGCGCGCTGGCAGTGGATCGTGAGGGTTTTTCCCGCGCGGTGACGGCGCGCATCCGAAACCATCCCAATATTACCGTGGTGGAACGGGAGGATGACTCGATTCCGGACGAAGGAGAAGTGATTGTAGCGACAGGACCGCTGACGTCCGATGCGATGGCAAACTATCTCCAGGCCTTTTTCGGTGAACATGAAACGCTCCATTTTTACGATGCAGCGGCGCCGCTGGTGAGTTTTGAGAGCGTGGATATGAACCATGCATTTTTCGCGTCGCGCTATGATCGAGGGACGCCGGACTATATCAACTGCCCTTTGAGCGAAGAAGAGTATCATGCCTTTGTGCAGGCTCTTGTTTCTGCCGAAGAGGCGGAAGTCCACGGCTTTGAGGACAAACATGTATTTGAAGGCTGTATGCCCGTGGAGGTCATGGCCCGCCGCGGCGTGCAGACGCTGGCTTACGGCCCGCTGAAACCCCGGGGTCTGATTGACCCGAACACCGGAAAGGAACCCTATGCGGTGGTGCAGCTGCGCAAAGACAACGCCGAGGGAACGATTTATAACCTGGTGGGTTTTCAAACCCATTTGAAATTCCCCGAGCAGCGCCGCGTGTTTTCCATGATTCCGGCACTGCGCCAAGCGCAGTTTCTGCGCTATGGAAAAATGCACCGCAATACTTATCTGAACAGTCCGCGTCTTTTGAACCGGTATTATCAGTTCAGGGCTGAGGCGCGCATTTCCTTTGCCGGACAGATGACCGGTGTGGAGGGTTATGTGGAGTCGGCAGCGTCCGGCTATGTGGCCGGCATGGAAACGGCGCGGCGGCTTTTGGGCCTTGCGCCGCTGGATCTGCCGGCCGAGACGGCTGTGGGGGCGCTGGCGCGGTACGTCAGCAACCCTTCCGTGACGGAGTTTCAGCCCATGAATGTGAATTTTGGCATTATGCCGCCGCTGGACCATCGGGTGCGGGGCGGAAAGAGAAAGAAAAACGCCGAGCTGGCCCAACGCGCTCTCGACGTACTGGAGCCGCTGCGCACAGCGGCAGAGGAAGGAGTTGTGTGCGGATGAGGATCATTCTCGACGCCATGGGCGGCGACAATGCTCCGCTGGAGATTGTCAAAGGCGCTCTGCAGGCCCATCGGGATTTTGGAGTGGACATTGTGCTGACGGGCCGGGAAGAGGATATCCGGCAGGCTGCGGCGCAATGCGGTGAGACGCTGCCGGAGGGCGTGACGATCCGCCACTGCACGGAAACCATTGAAATGTGCGACGATCCGGCTCTGGCCTGCCGCCGGAAAAAGGACTCATCCATGACGGTGGGGCTGCAGATGCTGCGCGCCGGCGAGGGCGACGCCTTTATCTCTGCTGGCAGCACCGGCGCACTGCTTTCCGGGGCGACGCTGCTGGTCAAGCGTGTGCGCGGCATTCGCCGGGCGGCTATGGCGCCGCTGATCCCCACGGCCGGCGGCGACGCGGTGCTGGTGGACTGCGGCGCCAATATCGACTGCACGCCGGAATATCTTCTGCAATTCGCTTACATAGGAAACTTTTACGCCCGCCATGCCCTGAAGCTGGAGCGGCCCCGGGTGGCGCTGCTGAACATCGGCGCCGAGGAGAGCAAAGGCATGGCGCTGCAAAAAGAAGCCTATGCCCTGCTGCAGGAGGCAGGGGAAGCCGGGCACCTGAATTTCATTGGCAATATCGAGGCTAAGGATGCTCTTAAGGGCGGTGCCGATGTGATTGTGGCTGACGGCTTTTCGGGTAATGTGATGCTCAAAACCATTGAGGGTGTGGGCTCGTTTTTGAAAGTGAAGCTCAAGGATATCTTTTTCAAAAATACGCTCACCAAATTTGCGGCGCTGCTGGTCAAAGATGGCGTGAACGATATCAAGAACACGCTGGATCCCAACGAGCGGGGAGCGACGCCTTTCCTGGGGATTTCCAAACCGGTTTTGAAGGCCCACGGATCTTCCAATGCCCGGGCAATCCGCAACGCGGTGCGGGCGGCAATTGCTTGCGCCGAAAGCGGTATGGAGCAGGAGATCGCGGAACACATCTCTTTGATGCAGACCGGCGAACGCACTGCGGGGGAAAAGGAAGCGGCGCCAAAAGAAAATGGGCAATCCATGTAAATCTCTATTGACAGTCAGGACAGAATGCTCTATTATCTCCTATTAGGATGCCAGAAGTTGGCGGCAGAGACGGATTTTGCCGCCGGCGGAGGAGCAGAATCATAAAGGGAGGATTTTTCTGTGACGACAGATGAGATTTTCGATAAGGTGCAGGATATTATCGCCGAGCAGTTTTCCGTGGATCCGGAAACGGTGACGCCGGACAGCGCGCTGGAAGATGACCTGGGTGCCGATTCGGTGGATCTGGTGGATCTGGCGGTGACGCTGGAGCAGGAGTTCAATCTGCCGGAGACGGAAGAGAACGTGCTCGGCACGATCAAAACCGTGTCCGATGTGGTGGATTACATCGCAAAGCAGCTGGCGGACTAAACGAGCGGAAAACGCGCGTGGGAAGGGAGAGGCAAAACATGAAAGAACTGGAAACGAAACTGGGTTACTGTTTTTGCAATCGTTCCCTGCTTTCCGAGGCGCTGAATCACAGCTCCTATGCCAATGAACACCGCGCCCAGGGCGAGCAGAGCAATGAGCGGCTGGAATTTCTGGGCGACAGCGTGCTGGGATTTGTCACGGCAGACTATCTTTTTGCGCTGCATCAAGACCTTCCGGAGGGAGATCTGACCCGCCAGCGCGCAGCGCTGGTGTGCGAACAGAGTCTGTATGAAGTGGCCAAAGAGCTGGATCTGGGTAAATATCTCAAGCTGGGCAAGGGGGAAGATGCCGGCGGCGGACGCACCCGTCCTTCCATCTTGGCCGACGCCACCGAGGCGGTATTTGCCGCAGTGTATCTCGACGGTGGTATTGAAGCGGCTTCCGCCCTGATCCACCGCGTTTTGCTGGACAAGGAGGGCACCCATGCCGACGAGTTGGTGCAGGATTACAAAACTGCGCTGCAGGAGCTGGTGCAGCGCCGGACGGGACAAGTGCTCAGTTACCGTATGGTGGGAGAAAGCGGTCCGGATCACGCCAAAACATTTACTGTGGAAGTCCTGCTCAACGGCGTAGCGGTTGGCGCAGGTCATGGCCACAGCAAAAAGGAGGCCGAGCAGGCGGCGGCTCATGCGGCTATTGCGTGCCTGCAGCGCGGCGAGTGAGAATGGATTCCAAAGAAGGAGGGGGAGTGCCCCTCCTTTTTAATTTTCTATTCAGATTCCGGAAAAGGACTGGAAACACCGCTGCGGTTATGTTAATATAAATAGTAAACTGCACGATTCTGCTCCTTTGTATCTCTGGGGAGCCGGAGCGGGGTCAAACCAATGGGAAAGGAACTTTTGCATATGTCAATTCTCTCTGCGGTGATCCTGGGTGTGATCCAGGGCGTCGCCGAATTTCTGCCGATTTCCAGTTCCGGCCATCTGGCCATTGCACAGAATCTGCTGGGCTTGAAGATCGAGGGCAGCACTGACGGCACATTTGACGTGCTGCTGCATCTGGGCACGCTGATCGCGGTGTTTGTGGCGTATTGGCCGGATATTGTGGATATGATCCGTGAATTTTTCCTGGGCGTCAAAGATATCGCCAGAGGCACTACGCCCACGCCGGTGCCGCCGAACCGGCGCATGATTCTGCTGCTGATCATTGGCACGCTGCCCCTGTTTGTCATTGTGCCCATCAAGGACTACATAGAAGGACTCAGCGCCAACACCATCGTGGTGGGCTGTGCGCTGCTGATAACAGGTGTGCTGCTGTTTTTCAGCGACCGCTATAACCGGGGCAAAAAGAACGCCGGCAGCGTTCCGCTGCGCGATGTTCTGGTGATTGGCGTCGCCCAGGCGTTTGCAACGATACCTGGCCTTTCCCGGTCGGGCACCACGGTGTCGGTGGGATGCTTCCTGGGCCTTGACCGGCGCTTTGCCCTGCGCTATTCTTTTTTGATGTCTATTCCCGCAGTGCTTGGCGCCAATATCCTGAATTTGAAGGATATTGTGGATACCGGTGTGGATATGACGTTGCTGCCGGCGTATATTTCCGGTGTGGTAACGGCGGCGGTGCTGGGATATCTCTCCATCCGGCTGTTGAAATTTGTGACCGAGAAAGGAAAATTCGGCGCGTTCTCCTATTACTGCTGGGCAGTAGGCGCGTTGACGATCATTGCATCCATCCTTTTGTAATGACAAAGGGGTTTTTCTTCCCCCGTATGCAGCATGCACGCTGGGGAGGGCTAAACGTATCAGAATTGAGGCAATAAGAGGGAAACATATGGCAGCAACACAGAGCAAAAAGAAAACGGCGTCGGCCGCTTCCGGCGGCAGCCGGACAAAGAGCGCCGCTGCTTCCAGCGGCCGGAAGAAGGGGAGCCGTAGTACGCCGCCGCCGAAAAAGCCGATCCGTCGGGAGGTGGGGGGACTGGTGTTCCTGGTCCTGGCCCTGTTTTCCGCTGTGGGATACGTTTCGACAGAGGCTATCTTCATTCATCTGTTTTCGAATCTGCTTAAAGGCATGTTCGGCTACGGCTTTTGGCTGATCCCGCCCGCCTTTTTCATCACGGGGCTCATTCTGCTGCTGCACCACGGCCGCCCTGTGCGGCTGCGGGTAGGCTGTATGCTGGTGTTTCCGGTGTCCGTCGGCGCAGTGCTGCAGGTGCTTTTATGCAAAGAGGAGTTTACAGCGGCGTTCGGTATTTTGGCTGCGCTGTATCAGTCCGGCCTTGCGATGACCAGCGGCGGCGTTGTCTGCGGCGGTATCGGGTATGGATTCGAGCAGCTGTTCGGAGCCTTTGCCTCTACGGTGATGTGTGTGCTTCTTGCGGCGGTGTGTCTGCTGGTTGCATTGCAGGTGAACCCGAAGACAGTGTATGAAGCATCCCGTAGCCGTCGGGTAGAATATGAGCCGGATCCGGACTACGAGCGTACCCGCACGAGCCGTATTACGGTCAAAGAGACACCGCGGCGGCGGAAGCCTCAGATCGACATTCCGCTGGACGATGAACCAGAGAGTGCCGTGCGCAGCCGTACAGCGGAGAGAGGGGCAGGGGAGCTGGAGGAAAAAGCGCCCCGTGCATCATTCTTTAACCGCAAGTCTAATGTGCCAAAGCCCCATGAGCTTTTGGGGGCAAAGGATGAGACGAAAGAGACCGGGCAGGAATTCGCGGATTTTTCTGCAGTTCCGGCAGCGCAGGATACCGTTGACGCGGCAGTGCTGCATGCCGCTGAACCGGCGCAGGCTTCTGCGCCGGACTGGCTTGCCGCGGAGATTCCGGATGCGCCGTTCTCTGCGGCGGCGGACGCGGTCCGGACTGGGAAACCGCCTGTAATACCGAAGGCGGAGCCGCCGGTTTCGGCGGCAGAAGAGAGTGCGCCGGTGTCCGAGGTGAAACTGCCCAGCAAAAAGCAGACGGCAGCGGAAGTGGCGGCTGCCACTGCGGCGGTGACGGCGGAGATTGAGGGAAAGGAAGCTGTAGACAGTCCCTACGAATACCCGCCTTACGATTTGCTCAGCGATGTGCATCCGGGCAACGTGGCCCAGGCGCAGGCGGAGCAGCAGCGGAATCTGGAGCGGTTGTGCAATACGCTGGAGAGTTTCGGTGTGCGTGCCCAGGCTGGGGATGTGGTGCGCGGCCCGTCGGTCACGCGTTATGAGTTCCGCCTGGAACAGGGTGTGAAGCTGAACAAGGTGACTTCGCTGTCCGACGATCTGGCTCTGGCGCTGGGGGTGGGCAACATCCGCATTGCGCCGATCCCGGAGAAAAATTCTGTGATCGGCATCGAAGTGCCCAACAAACACAGCTCCATGGTGCTTATCCGCGACGTACTGGAGGGCCGGACCTTCCGGGAGCATTCGTCCCGGGTGGCTTTCTCCATCGGCCGGGATATTGCGGGGCGGGATATTGTGGGCAACATCAGCAAACTTCCCCATGTGCTGATTGCCGGTACCACCGGTTCCGGCAAGTCCGTGTGCATTAATTCGCTGATTGTCAGCTTGCTTTACAAGGCTACGCCCGATGAGGTGCGCTTTATCATGGTGGATCCCAAAATGGTGGAACTGAACCCCTACAACGGGATTCCGCACTTGCTGATCCCGGTGGTGACCGATCCGAAAAAGGCTGCCGGCGCGCTGCAGTGGGCTGTGTTCGAAATGATGAAGCGCTATAAAGCCTTTTCCGAGCACAATGTGAAAGACCTGGCCTCATTCAACCGTATGGCCGCCCAGGATGGGACGCTGCAGCGCCTGCCTACGGTGGTGGTAGTGATTGACGAGCTGGCTGATTTGATGATGGTGGCAGCCAAAGAGGTGGAGGAATCCATCTGTCGTGTGGCCCAGATGGGCCGTGCTGCCGGCGTGCATCTGGTCATTGCCACACAGCGGCCTTCGGCAGACATTATCACCGGCGTGATGAAAGCAAACATCCCTTCGCGCATTGCCTTTGCCGTGGCGTCCAGTATGGAATCGCGCATCATTCTGGACATGACCGGTGCGGAAAAGCTGGTGGGCAAGGGCGATATGCTTTATTTCCCCGTGGGATCCAGCAAGCCCCAGCGCGTGCAGGGCTGTATGATCACCGAAGAGGAAATCGATCGGGTGGTGTCTTTCGTCAAGCAAAGCGGCGAGGCCCATTATTCCGATGAAGTGATGCAGAAAATTGAGGAAAGTCTGGTAGAGAAGGACGCCAGGGGCGCTTCGCAGACAGCGGCCGAGGTGGCGGAATCCACTGACCCGCTGTTTAACGACGCTGTGGAGGTGCTGCTGGAAACGGGACAGGCCTCGGTGTCCATGCTTCAGCGCCGGCTCAAGCGGGGCTATTCTCGGGCAGCCCGTCTCATTGACCAAATGGAGGAGCGGGGTGTGGTCGGTCCGTTTGAAGGTGCCAAGCCCCGGCAGCTTCTGGTGTCGCGGGCCTCGTGGGAGGCCTATAAAAACGGCGGCGTTTCTCCGGCGGAAGAGGAAGAGTATGGGCCGGTGGAGGACGAGCCTGCACAGATCGACATCCCGATCCCGGATCTGCCTGAGGGTGACGGAGACAGCGTTGCGCCCTGGGACCAGGATGTACCGGAAGGGGCAGGACGATAAAGTGAAAACTTTCGTGGGATACTGCAACTGTCCCACGGAAGTTTTTTCTTTTTTGGACGGTGCGTTGTCGCTTTTCCGAGCCCTGCGGGGTGTTTATAGTGAAAGGAGTGAGGCCGGTGAAGGATGCTGTGGAGCCGATGGAGGAGGGAGAGAGCGTGGTGCGACGCTATGCGCCCATGGTTTACCGTCTGGCTCTTGCCCAGGTGCGCGGCCGCTGTGATGCGGAAGATATTTTTCAGGAGGTCTTTCTGCGCTACTTCCGTAGTGCGCCTGTTTTTTCTGAAGAAGAACACCGCAGGGCATGGCTGATCCGCGTGACGGTAAACTGCGCCAAAAAATTCTGGACCTCAGCCTGGATGCGCCGCACGGTGCCGCTGGAGGAAGCGGAGGGACTGTTTCAGGAGGCGGAGGACACTTTACTGTGGGAACAACTGCAGTTGCTGCCGGGAAAATACCGCGCGGTGCTCCATTTGTTTTATTATGAACAGCTTTCTGTCGGGGAAATCGGGAAACTGCTGGGGGAGAAGCCTGCTACGGTGCGCACTCAGCTGACCCGGGCCAGGCGGCTGCTGCGAAAGCAACTGAAGGAGGAAGAATGATGCAGAATCAATATTGCCACATGATGGATCAGACTGCGCCCGGAGAAGATCTGATACAGGCTGCGGTGCAGCAAAGCACAGCTGCCCGCCGCTGCAGGAGGCGGAAGCGGCCGCGGCTGGCTGCAGCGGTTGCGGCAGCAGTGCTGGCTGCGGTGATCATGGCGATGCCGGTGATGGCGGCGGTGGAGCCGTTTCGGGAGGTTCTCTATGCGGTTTCTCCTGCCACGGCGCAGTATTTTACGCCGGTGCAGCGCGCCTGTGTCAGCAATGGAATCCGCATGGAGGTGGCTGCCTGTTTTGTTCATGACGATACGGCGGAGCTGTATGTAACGCTGCAGGATCTGGAGGGTGACCGCGTAGATGAGACCACAGATTTGTTCGACAGCTATACGATCCGGCAGCCTTATGACACGGCGGCTACCTGTTCCTTGGTGCACTACGATGCCCCCACCGGTACCGCTGTTTTTCAGATCCAAATCACACAGTGGGGCGGCCATCGGATCGAGGGCAGCAAGATCACATTTCAGGTACAGGAGTTTTTAAGCCATAAAACGGTTTATGACGATGTGGAAATCCCGCTTTCGATGAGCAGTCTGGATCAGGCGCAGACGCAGACAGTGGGCAATATTACCGGCTGCAGCGGTGCGGCTGTTTCGGAGGATGTGGTTTCGGTATTGTGTCCGGGCGCTCCTATGAAGGAATTTCCGGTCAGGGGAATTGATGTAACGGCCGCAGGCTATGTGGATGGACAGCTCCATGTGCAGACCGCAGTGCGCGATGCTCTGCAAAATGACAATCACGGTTTTCTGCAGCTGCAGGGCCGGGAAGGGGAACGATTGGAGGCGTTATATACCGTCAGTTTCTGCAATCAATGGGAAAGTGAGGGCCGGGTGGATTACCAGGAATTTGTCTTTGATGTGCCGGAAGCAGAAATCGGGCAGTATCAGCTGATCGGGACGTTTACCACCAGCGGCATGCGGACGGAGGGCAGTTGGAGTGTAACGTTTCCGATGACAAATATGGAAGCCCAAAGCCTGGAAACAACTTCGCCGATGCGGAAAATACATTAAAAGTGAAAGCTATAAGTAATATTTTAGCTAAAAATAGCAAATTGGGATGGATTTTGAAGAAAAACCGCTCCCAAAGCGCCCCTTTTCATTGACCGAAAAAGCTGCTATAATCTTATTTATAGCATCAAGAGGGAGGGGCGTGTTATGGGGAACCGGAAAAAGATACCGGCTAAGTGGTCCTATTTTCGTGCGCAGCGTTTGCAGCCCACCGGGAATTTTACAGAATTTGTGGTGCGGGTTTATTACGCTGTTTTGGCCTGCTGCATGGAAGGAGACGGGCGCTCCTGCCCAATTGGGCAAGTGCGCAACCGCAGACTCAGCCGTTTTGTCTATCGCGGCATTTACGATCGGCCGGACCACGATTACGATATGGTTCTGGAAGACTGTAAGCGCAATTTGCTGCAGATGGGCTATCTTCATTTGAGTGAAGATGGGATGCGTATCTTTGTGGATCGGCCGCTGGATTTCCTCTTGGAGGGAGAGCATGAGCGGTATCTTTCCATGGCGCGGGAGACTTTTTGTCTGCCGTCAGCACAGGCGCCGAAAAAGAGTCCGGGCGTTCCGGTTGATCTTATCTGCCCGGAATGCGGCGGTAAGATGGTGCTGCGCAGGGGAACGTATGGGGTGTTTTTTGGCTGTAGCCATTTTCCGCGCTGCCGGTGTACGATGCCGCTGGCAGAGGGGACGTTCCGGTTGCTGCAAACCAATGGGATGGCGCTTTATGCCGTTTCCCGCCCATGCTGGAAATGCGGGCAGCCCCTTCGTGTGCGCAGCTATTTTCCTTATTTTGACCTGCTCCAGTGGTTACCCGGTGCAGAGGAGCTGCTGCAGCCGCTGGAAGCGATCCGTCTTTCCATTTTTCCGCAGCTGGATGCGTATTTGGAGCGGCATTGTGACAATATAGCGGAGCGCTACAGCAAAAAGGCCGGTTTTTCTTATGTGGCGAATCTTTGTCCCCGCTGCGATATGCTGCAGGGCAGTCAGATGACCTTGAACGAAGTTTGCGCTGCTTTGCATACTGCAGCCCAAACGGGGACGCTCTCTCAATATGTGGAGGAGTACATTCCGCTGACGGCAGACATTTTTTCGCCGGAGGAATGGCGAGATGCTGTGGAATATTTGATGGACATATAAAATGGGTGGGAATCCAAGGATTCCCACCCATTTTTCGGCCGATTGCTTTGTGTGCTCACAGTTTGCGCAGTGCGTCGATCAAAGCGGTTTTCTGCGCGGTATCCGGATTCATTTGCTTGATGACTTTGGCCGGCACGCCGGCAACCACGGCATTGGCCGGAACATCCCCGATGACGATGGAACCGGCGGCAACTACGGAGTTTGCTCCGATGTGGCAGCCCTCGATCACCACGGCATTGGCGCCGATGAGCACATTGTCTTCGATGACTACAGGTGTGGCGCTGGCCGGTTCAATGACGCCGGCCAGTACGGCACCCGCACCGATATGGCAGTGCTTGCCCACGGTAGCGCGGCCGCCCAGTACAGCCCCCATGTCGATCATGGTGCCCTCGCCGATGACGGCGCCGATGTTGATGACAGCACCCATCATAATCACGGCGCCATCGCCGATTTCCACCTGGTCGCGGATCAGCGCGCCTGGTTCAATGCGGGCGTTGATGTTCTTGAGATCCAGAAGCGGCACGGCGGAATTGCGCCGGTCGTTTTCCACCACCATGTCGTCAATTTTGGCGGCATTGGCGGTCAGAAGCGGCTGCAATACATTCCAGTCGCCAAAGACGACGCGGCATTCGCCGCTGCCGAACACATGGCATTCCGGGCCGAAGTCCACCATGCCGTTCAGGCGCAGATAGACCTTTACGGGCGTTTTTTTCTCGGCGTTGCTGATAAACGAAATGATTTCCTCTGCATTCATATTGTGCGTTCCTTTCTTGGTGTGGAGTGGAGTCAGTTCTGAAAGAGCAGCGCCTGCAGGTCGTAGACGCCGTTGGGCTTGTCCTTAAGGATACGGGCCATGTGCAGCGCGCCGTTGACAAAAATCTGACGGCTGGCAGCCCGGTGCGTGATGGTCAGTTCCTCGTCGGGACCGAAGAAGGACACCGTGTGCACGCCGGCCACAGTGCCGCCCCGCAGAGCGTGGATGCCGATTTCCTTCTCTCCGCGCTTGCCCACGCTGCCCTGGCGGCCGTAAACTAAGGTCATTTCACCGGCAGGATCAATCGCGTCGCGCAGCATCAGGGCGGTACCGCTGGGAGCGTCCACTTTCTGGTTGTGATGGGTTTCGGTGATTTCCACGTCAAAATCCGGCAGCAGCGTGGGTGCAATCTGTCTCAAAACCCGCTGGAATACAGCGATACCCAGAGAATAATTGCCGCTATGCAGCACCGGGGCATAGGCCCCCAGGGCACGCAGGCGGGCGAGCTGGTCGGCACTGTAACCCGTGGTGCCGGAAAGCAGGGGCGTGCCGGTGCGGCGGACGTAGGCTTCCACCAAGGCAAAGGCACTAGGGTTGGAGAAGTCCAGAATCACATCGGCTGTTTTGTCCATAGCCGCGAGCTGATCCAGATTGTCCAGATCCATGGCGCAGACCACCCGGTCGCCGGCGGCCTGGGCAGTCTGTTCGATCAGTTTGCCCATGCGGCCATATCCAATCAAAAGAATGTTCATGTGTTTCTCTCCTTTGTATTCACTGTGCACGAAGCTGCGCCGTTGTTTTTCAGGGCCAGCATATTTTAATAATTTATCATAGCATGATTGTATAAGCGGCGCAAGCTTTTTTGCGCGCCGCGGGCAGCGGGGGAGAAATTTTGCGGCGCATGCGGATTTTTCTGTACAATTTTCTGCGGGCGGGATATGATAAAGGCAAAGAGAACACGAAAAGGAGAACCATGCCATGATGCTGGAGGATATGATTGAATACCGACGGGCGCTGCACCGCATTCCAGAGCTGGAGAATCACCTTCCCAAGACCTGCGCTTTTGTCAAGGCGCAGCTGCAGGGGCTGGGGTGTACGGTCACAGAGCCGATCGAGGGGGCGGTCTGCGCCTTTTTTGACGAGGGAAAGGAGGATACTCTGGCGTTCCGGGCGGATATGGATGCACTGCCCATCACCGAGCAGACCGGCCTGCCCTTTTCCTCTGAGCACCCGGGGAAGATGCACGCCTGCGGCCACGACGGGCACACTGCCATGCTGCTGGGATTGGCAAAAACTGTGGCGGCGCGGCACGGAACGCTGCGGCATAATGTGCTGCTGGTGTTTCAGCCGGCGGAGGAGAATCCAGGCGGCGCGCGACCGCTGTGCCGCAGCGGCATCTTTGCGCGCTGTCATGTCCGGGCGATTTTTGGTTTCCATTTGTGGCCGGGGCTGCCGCTGGGCGAAATTGCCACCCGGCCCGGTGCGCTGATGGCCAAAAGCAGTGAGATTACCCTTCATGTCCACGGCAAAAGCGTCCACATTTCCAAATATCAGGAAGGCGCCGACAGCTTACTGGCGGCCAGCACCTTTTTGCAGCGGGTCTATGCCATGGAGCGCGAGGTATTTCCGCCGGAAACGCCTCGGTTGCTGAAATTCGGCCGCATGGAGGCCGGGCGGATCCGCAATGCCATTGCCGCCGACGCAGTGCTGGAAGGCAGTCTGCGGGCGTTTACGCTGGAGGACTTTGCTGCCCTGCGCCGCCGCTGTGAGGAGATTGCCGCTCAGGTGGGGCGGGAAAGCAACTGCGCCATGGAGTTGGCGTTCAGCGAAGGGTATCCTCCCGTGACCAACGATCCTGCTCTGGTGGCGGCCATCGAGGCACAGCTGGGGGCGGATGCCCCCCGGCGCTACGAAGGCTTAGCGCTGACCACGGAAGATTTTGCATGGTATCAGCAGGAATTGCCGGGCGTATTTTTCTTTCTGGGTGTGGGTGATACGGAGGAACTGCATTCCGCCCGTTTTACCTTTGACGAGCGCGTGCTGGAACGGGGCCGGGCCTTTTACGAAAAACTGCTGGATCTGAGCGGGAATGGGAACAGAAAGGGCGTATGAAAGCTTTCTTTTTTGCCTGTTTGCTGGTTGGTGGTTTTGGCGATGAATGCAGCGACAAACATGGAAATCTTGGGAGGATTCATTGGAATCCTTGCAGTGATTTCTGTGATCATAAAGCTGGGATTTACTTACTACATCTGCCGCAGCGGGCAGGCCTATGAAGCGGCGCTGCAGGGAAAGAAGAGCGGCAGTTCCCAAAAATCGCAGGGATAGCGGAAAGACCGCATCCCAGTGCCCCCAAAACTGTCCCGGCCGTATTCCGGTTCCCGTTTGCAAAGGTGCGGCAAAAACGATGCAAGTTTTATGCCCTCGGGCAATACAATAGAATCTGCAATGACGCAAAAGCCGCCATGCCCCGGAGGCAGGCGGCAGAACGGAGGATTAGAACCATGAAACACACAAAGAAACTTTTGCTCCTGGGGGCACTGGCTGCGCTGGTGGTGTTTGTTGCCGGCTGCGGTGCGCAGAGCGGCGGCGACGGCTCTGACGGCGGCACCGAACAGAACCAAGCTGCCGAGGAAAAAAGCCTGACCGGCACACTGGATGAGGTCAAAGATTTTATGTTTGTGGTCACAGACGACAGCGGCGTCTCCTATTCGCTGACGCTGGAAGGCGGCGAAGCGACGCTGGATGGCCTGGCCGCAGGGGATCGGGTCACCGTGACTTATACCGGTGTGCTTTCGGAGGTGGATGCGTTTGAAGGCACGGTTTTGTCTGTGGTAAAAGCAGAATAAGGGAAAACAGATACGGTCCCGCCCGACGCAGGCAAGTCGGGCGGGACCGTATTTCCTCCTGTACGCGCCGGGGGGCGTATGAGGGACCAACCGGTGCGGTGTGGAACACAGTGGCATGCCGGGCTGTACAGTGTTTTCCCATCCTTCCATCTGTCCGTAGTGGTGAGCGTCAAAAGTGTGGAGGTAAAGGCCTTTGGGTGGATAGGCGCTCCATTGTGCTTCGTTTCCTGTTATGTTGTTTGCCTCAGCACGACGCAGCGGCGGAGCACAGGGAGGCGGGCACTTTTTTTATAAAGCGGTTTCCAAAGGCTTTCAATGAGCAACGCAAGGTTTCTCTGGGAGAAGTCCTGTGTTTGCTCAGCAGCTGCGCAGCATTTGAACAAACGTTTCCATGCGGTCCATGCCTTCGCGGAGCACATCGTCGCTGTAGCAGTAGGAGATTCGCAAAAAGCCCTCAGCGCCGAAGCAGCTGCCCGGCGTACAGGCCAGTTTGCCTTCTTTGACCATGCGGGAGCAAAAGGACAGGGAATCCATGCCGAACGCTGCAATGGAGGGGAATACATAAAAAGCGCCCTGAGGTTTGAAATACGGCAGCCCCATGCTGTCCAAACGGGTGCAGACGTAATCTCTTCTGCGTCGGTAAACCTCGCGCTCGGAAGAAATGTCGTATGCCAGGGCCGCAGCGCAGGCCCGCTGCACAAAAGAAGAGATGGACACTACGTTGTACTGGTGTATTTTCTCCAGCTGCTCTTTCACGGGCCGGTCCGCCATGAGATAGCCCACGCGCCAGCCAGTCATGGCGTAGGGTTTGGAAAAACTCTGCACCTCGATAATGCGGCTGCGCAGATCGGAAAACTGGTGAAAACTTTCAAAGGCGTCGGTATAAATCAGATCGCGATACACCTCGTCGCAGAGCACGAATATGGGATGTTCCTTTGCGGCGGCATATACTGCGGTGAGACTTTCGTGGTCGTAAATGCAGCCGGTGGGATTGTTGGGGGAAGTGAGGATGATGGCTTTGGTGCGCGGCGAAAGCGCGGCCTGCAGTGCGGCTGGACGGATCTGAAAACCGTCGGCGCGGGTGTCCAGCGGCACACACACGCCGCGGCAGAGTTTGATGATCGCCTCGTACAGCCCGAAAGCGGGTGTCGGAACGATCACTTCGTCTCCGGGGTTCAGAATGCCAAACAGCGCGCAGAACAGCGCTTCCGTGGCGCCCACCGTGACGATGATCTCGTCAGGGGCATAGGAAAGGCCGTGTTTTTCCTGTTCAAAACGGGCGATGGCTTGGCGCAGGAACGGCTGGCCGTTGTTTTCGGGGTAATGGGTGTCGCCTGCGTCCAGACTGGCTTTTGCTGCTTCCCGGATGGAGGCGGGGGTGTCGAAATCCGGCTCGCCCAGCGTGAGAAAAAGGCAGCCCGGCTCCTGCTTTGCCATTTGGGTAAATACCCGGATGCCGCTTTTCGAAATGCCGTCCAGGGCGGCGTTCATGGTTGGTTCCATAAAAATCGCTCCTTTGTTGTTTTTTATGGATGCAAAGAGAACCGCTCCCGGTTCACACACACTAATAATAGTGGGAAGAATCCTTTTTGGCAAGAGGATTCTTCCCACTCTGGTTCAATTAAAAAAGAACGGTACAAGCCGTAGAATGCTTCCAAATCGAAGGCTCATCAGCCAAAACCTATCCCGTTCGAATTACTCAGTGTCAGCGGCGCAAACAAAAAATTTTTTTCAAAAATAGTGGAGAAATATGGAGATATAGACTATTATAAAAATAAGCCAAAGGTGCAGTGTAGCAGAAAGATGATATGTCAGTGCCAAGTCCACACGCTATGGATACAGTGTTGCAGTAGAAAGCATGTCCGCAGCCGCATATGAAATGAGATCGTATGAAAAGTCTTCTATTGATTTCAGAGCCCCAATTGGATCTTGTTCCATGCCGAAATCCTGATGATTTTGAAAGTAGCCGTAATCAAGTAAAAACAGAAAGGGTGAAGTTTATGACTTCGGATTGGCTGTAAAATGGTAGTGCCTATTTTGTTCTGTATGCTTGCGGTTCTGGTTCAGGGCGCGGTTTGCGCCCGTTGGCCGCGCTGGCGGTATGACGTTGTTGCTCTTTGCTTGCTCGCCGGTGTGGCGGCCGCGGTGCTGTTGGTTTCTTCGACCGGTCAGGATAGTGTGCAGTATTCTGTTCTTCTGGCAGACGGCACCGCAAAGATATTCGATACGCAAGCTGCTGCAGAGGAATTCATGGCGCATTCCGATGCTGCAAGAGGTTTGGAAACCGTTTCCCCAACACAGTGGAATTGGCCTGCTATTTTTTCCGTTGCTGCTGCACCTGCCGCATGTGCGCTCATTTATATCGTTCTTTGGAGCGGTACGCGGCGCGCATTTGAGAAGTAAACAAAACAATGCGAAAAGGCGCGGACTTATGTCCGCGCCTTTTTTGTTTGAATAGAACCAGAGCATGGAGGTGTGGTGGCAGAACAAGATAGGAAATGCTGCCGGAAAAGAGACAGGGAGCGGGTATTGCTTCGTTTTTCACAAATTTTACTTTTTTTCTGAGGAAAGGGTGTAATTTCCTGTCCACAAGACTTGCTATTTTGCGGTAAGTTCAATACAATAGAACGTATCAATAATGGAGAAAGAAGCTTATGAAGCCTTTCGAGGAGCGTGAAAAAATGTATCAGATCACAGCAAAAGAGATCTTGAACCCCACAGTGGTGAAAATGGAGATCCTGGCGCCGGCAGTGGCAAAAAAAGCGTTGCCCGGCCAGTTTATTATTTTGCGGGTAGATGAAAAAGGCGAGCGCATTCCGCTGACTGTGGCGGGATATGACCGGCAAAAGGGAACGGTGGACATCATCTTTCAGGTGGTGGGCGCCACAACAATGTGCCTGAGCCATAAGGAAGCGGGTGACTCGATTCAGGACTTTGTTGGGCCCCTGGGCGTTCCGACCCGCACGGAGGGTCTGAAAAAGGTGGCCGTGGTGGGCGGCGGTGTGGGCTGCGCCATTGCCTATCCTGTGGCAAAGGAGCTGCACGATCAGGGCTGCGAAGTGCACAGCATCATTGGTTTCCGCAGCCGGGAACTGCTGATTCTGGAACAAGAATTCCGCGCTTGCTCCGAGCGATTGATCGTGATGAGCGACGACGGCAGCTGCGGCGAAAAAGGACTCGTGACGGACGCTCTGCGCGCGCTGTTGGAAGCGGGCGAGCAATACGATGAAGTGATTGCCATCGGGCCGCTGGTCATGATGAAATTTGTCTGCGCGCTGACCAGAGAATACGGTGTGAAGACGGTGGTCAGCATGAATCCCATTATGGTGGATGGCACCGGTATGTGCGGCGGCTGCCGCCTGACGGTGGGCGGAAAAACCAAATTTGCCTGCGTGGACGGCCCGGATTTCGACGGCCATGAAGTGGATTTCGATGAGGCGCTGCAGCGCGCTGCGCAGTACCGGGATTTTGAACACCATGCCTACGAAGAAACCTGCAACTTGTTCAAAAGAGCGGAGGGGTGAACCATGGCAAAGAATATGAGGATGGATAAAAATGCGATGCCTGAGCAGCCGGCAGAGGTGCGCAATAAAAACTTCTTGGAAGTTGCTTTGGGTTATACAGCTGAGCAGGCCATGGACGAGGCACGGCGCTGCCTGAGCTGCAGGAACCGGCCCTGTGTGTCCGGCTGTCCTGTGGGCGTTGATATTCCCGGCTTTATTGCCAAAGTGGCCGAAGGCGATTTTGCCGGCGCTTACGAGGTTTTGAGCCGGGATACCAGCCTGCCTGCCATTTGCGGCCGCGTGTGCCCGCAGGAAACCCAGTGCGAGGAGAAATGCGTACGCGCCCTCAAAGGAGAAAGCGTAGGGATCGGCCGGCTGGAGCGCTTCGTGGCGGACTGGAAAATGGCGCAGGGTGAGGAAGCGGTTCGGCCGCCTGTACCCAATGGGCACAGAGTGGCGGTCATTGGCTCCGGCCCCAGCGGCCTGGCCTGCGCCGGCGACCTGGCGAAAAAGGGATATGAGGTTACGATCTTTGAAGCCCTTCATGCTGCCGGCGGCGTACTGGTATATGGTATCCCCGAATTCCGCCTGCCCAAGGAGATTGTGCGCCGGGAAATTGCCGGGCTGGAAAAGCTGGGAGTCAAGATCGACACCAATGTAGTAGTCGGAAAAACCATTTCCGTCCGGGAACTGATGCAGGAAGAGGGCTTTGAGGCGGTGTTTATCGGTTCGGGCGCAGGGCTGCCCAAATTCATGCATATTCCCGGCGAGAATCTCAAGGGCGTATTTTCTGCCAATGAGTTTCTGACCCGCACCAACCTAATGCGTGCTTACGAGCTGGGCTGTCCCACTCCGGTGATGAAGGCACAGCGCGTGGCCGTGGTGGGCGGCGGAAACGTGGCCATGGATGCAGCCCGCTGCGCCAAGCGTCTGGGCGCCAAAGAGGTGTATATTGTATACCGCCGCAGTGAAAAGGAGCTGCCGGCCCGTGCTGAGGAAGTCCATCATGCCAAGGAGGAAGGTATCATTTTCAAACTGCTCAACAATCCAGTGCGGATTTTGGGCGACGGCAATTTCAATGTAATCGGCATTGAATGCCTGGAAATGACCCTGGGGGAGCCGGATGAAAGCGGTCGCCGCCGGCCGGTGGAAAAGCCGGGCAGCGAATTCGTCATCGATGTGGATTGTGTCATCATGGCCATCGGCACCAGCCCCAATCCGCTGATCAAATCCACCACCGATGGGCTGGAAACTGCTTCCTGGGGCGGTATCATTGCCGACGAAGCCACAGGAGCCACGTCCATTCCCGGCGTATATGCCGGCGGGGACGCCGTGACCGGTGCGGCCACCGTCATTTTGGCCATGGGCGCGGGAAAAACCGCTGCCGCCTCCATCGATCAGTATCTGCAGGGCAAATAACTGCATAAACAATCGTTTGCTGCCGTATCCGGTTCCGGATACGGCAGTATTTTTTCTCTGTGTAAAGGCATCAAAAACAGAAAGGAATGCATAAGATGAGAAGAACGTTGTACGCAGTCGTGCAACGATCGGGCGGTGGGGCACTTACTATGGCAGAACTGTCTGCCGAGAAAGGAAGCGAAAGCGGATGAAGAAAATCAACTGGGGTCAGAAATTGACGTCCCGAAAATTCTGGGCTGCCGTGGTGGGCTTTGTCACGGCGCTGCTGCTGGCCTTCGGCGTCAGCGACAGCGAAACTACGCAGGTGGCCGGCGTTATTATGGCCGGAGCCACGCTGATTGCTTATATTGTGGGCGAGGGCATGGTGGATGCCAGCCGTGCGCTGGATGAGGGCGAGGCGAACCACGATGCTTAAAAGCCGGGATATCAGTAAACTGCGCGCCGATGTGGCGGTGAACTGCCGCACCTTTGTGTCGCTGTGCAAAAAAGAGGGACTTCCCGTGTTGGTGACAGAGACGGTGCGGGATGCAGAATATCAGGCGAGCCTTTATGCCAAGGGACGTACAGAGCCGGGAAGCATCGTGACCAACCAAAAAACGCCCTCGTTCCATTCTGATAAAGCAGGCCTGGCCTTCGACATTGCCAAGAATGTCAAAGGGCATGAATACGATGACGCTGCGTTTTTTCAAAAATGCGGCGCCATTGGCAAGCGAATGGGCTTTACCTGGGGCGGCGATTGGAAAAGCCTGAAAGATAATCCCCATTTTCAGTGGGACGGCCGCGGAAAATATACGTCAGCCATGGTGCGCGCGGGGAAGTATCCGCCCATCATGCCGCGTTATGTGGAGGTGAAGCAGAGCATGACCAAAGATGAGGCAAAGGCGATTCTCAAGGAGAAGGCGGGACTGAACGAGGGAACCATTGTGTTCCTGGATAACTACCGCTACGGCGACGACCTGATCCGCAAATTGGCCGAAGCCATGCAGTGAGCTGCCGCCGGAAGCGGACAGAGCTGTAAACCACACAGCGAAGAGAAAGAGGGGCAGAGCCTTACCGGCTCTGCCCCTCCTCTGTTTCCATGTTGGCCGAGTGGTTTACCAATGAAACATCGGAATAGATGGTTCTTCGCTGCTCCGGTGCGAACCCAGTGCCATTAAAGGATCTGTGAAAACCCAGTAATATCAACGGTTTCAAGCAGTGGAGAAAAATACTTGCTTCAATCCGATTATATCGTTAGAAACAGCCTCCGCGCTTTCATTCTTCTCCCACACAGTGAGTTTTGCCTTCTGAATGATGCGTTCATTTGAAGCAGCTTGGTAGTCCTGCACCCTATAATTTTAGAAATAAAAAATCGGAGTATCCAAAAGGATACTCCGATGCAAAGGACGGTTAAAATCGATATTTTTGTTTTTGGTGCAGAAGGCACCGCAACTTATAAAACAGGGCCGGTCTGTTCAATGCCAGCTTCCTGTGCTGGGGCAATATTCAGCTCAGGCAGATCGTTCAGATAGCGTTCCACATTCCGATACTGTACTCCATTTTCCAATGCGACATCCTCGCCGCGGTACAGGACATATCGCCCCCGGATCGGGCCAAACCGTTGTTCGGTCTTATCGCATTTTTCCTGGTCGAGCAGATGCCGGTAT
>QFCE01000375.1_pt1 | contig 37144 bp, 31 predicted proteins | sample 5346091 | NCBI WGS metagenome assembly QFCE01 (sample SAMN09062252, study PRJNA434731) | Human gut metagenome, whole genome shotgun sequencing project. | isolation source: stool timepoint A chromium assembly | host: Homo sapiens | collected 2015 | reverse complement strand
CGCCGCCGACCGGCAAAGTCGGTCGTGGAGGCGTTCCAGGGAATGAGGGAGTCCTCCCACTCCCCTTCGCCTTCCACGTCTTCTTCGGCGGCGGCATCGTCCCACTCTTCCCAGGGCGGCACCTCCTCGGAGGCGACACGCCGTGAAGCAGCCGCCGTCGCGGATCGGCGCCGACGGCGCTCGTCGCGGGCCGCCAGGAAATCGGGGTCGGCGGGGAAGACATCCGCCGACGAGCTGCCAGCAGGATCGCCCGCAGCGGCGCCCGAGGCTGCACCAGTGCCCGAGGCTGCACCGGCGACCGAGACTGCGCCCGGACCCGCATTCCGGCCAGCGACCCCCGTCTCGGCGCCCGATGCCCCCGCCTCTACCTCTTCCAAATCCGCCGCCATGCGCGCCTCCAAGGCCTCGAGGCGAGCAGCGGCCAGCTCGTCTTCGGAAAGCTCGATGCACTTGATGGCCACATCGCGCTTGAGATGCGTGTCGAAAGCGTGCACCACCGTGCCATAGCCGCCAGAGCCGGCCTGGTCGATGACGCGGTAGCGGTCGAGTATGAGCGGGGATCGTGCCATAGGGGCAAAACCTCTCTTGGGTACGTTTCAGGAGTGTTTTCGAGGTAGCGCAATTCTACCATTGCAGCACTCTCTGCGCGATGGCGGTTTCGCAGCAAGCATCTCCCCGTCAGATGTTCGGCTGCCACGACAGCGCCAAAGCGCCCGCGCAAAGCGCGCCCGCAAGGGCCGTCATGCAGGGGCCGCTATGCAAGGGTCGCCATGCAAAGATTTCTCCATTTTTGGTCACAAAATCGAGTTCTGGGTTTTTCCACGCACCCAAATCACCCGATATTGCCCGAAACTCAACGAAATACTGAACAAATGCGCGCATTGGGGATACCCGCCAACACCAGAGCTATGATTTTCTGGCTTACAAAACCCAGAACTCGATTTTGTGACCAAATTTCAAGAATTCTTTGTCGAAAGGACTCATCATGCTGACCATTGGTTGCCATCTCTCGAAGCGCCGCGGCTATCTGGAGATGGCCAAAGAGGCGGCGTCCATCAACGCGAACACCTTCCAGTACTTCACCCGCAGCCCCCGCGGCAGCGAGCAGGCGGCCCTCGACGAGAAGGACGTCGCCGCCTACCTCGCCTTCGCGAAGGAGCACGGCATCCACGACGCGCTGGCCTACGCCCCCTACGATGCCGACCCGGCTACAGACAAGATGAACGAGCGTGACTTCGCCCTCATGGTGTACTCGGAAGATCTCGCGCGCCTGGCCGAGGTGGACGGCTCGCTGTACCTCATCCGCCCGGGCAGCCGCCTTGACATCAGCGTGGAAGAGGGGCTGGCCGACGTGGCCGACGCCCTGAACAAGATCATCACGCCGTCCATGAAGACCTGCGTGCTGCTGGACACCATGGCCGGCGAGGGCACCCAGGTGGGCACGAGCTTCGAGCAGCTGGCCGCGATCATCGCCAAGGTAGACCATCCGGAACACGTGGGCGTGTGCTTCGACTGCGCCGGCGTGTGGGCCGAAGGCTACGACATCGTAGGCGACCTCGACGGCGTGCTGGAGGAGTTCGACCGCACCATCGGCCTGGACAAGCTGAAGGCCGTACACTTGAACGACGCCACCCACGAGCGCGGCAGCCACGTGGATCGCCACGCGCGCATCGGCGAGGGAAAGATCGGCTTCGACGCGCTGGCGGCCCTCGTGAACCATCCGAAATTGGCCGGCGTGCCGTTCTATCTGGAGGAGCCCGACTCGACGCTCGTCATTTACGAGCGCGACGTCGCGCGGTTCCAGGAAGCCTACAAGGGGTAGAAAGCCCCAGCGCATCAGCCGTATCGCAAGAAGGCCCGCGCCGAGGGCATCCTCGGCGCGGGCCTTTTCAGGCTGGAAGGGACATTGCGCAACGGGAAACCCCCGACGCGCGTGGCGGAAAGGCCCCTAGCGCGCGTGGCGGGCGCGGGCGCCGGAAGGCGCGCCGTAAGCGGGCTGCACCGGGGCGAAGCCCTGGGCCTGGGCTGGAACGCCCGCAGCAGGACGGGCGGCTGCGGCGGGGTGCGCAGGAGCAGCGGCGCGGGCCGGCGCCGCTCCGAAAGAGCGCTGGGCCGCAGCGGCCTCCTGGGCTCGGCGAGCCTGGCGAGCCTCCAACTCGGCGGCCGCGCGAGCCGCAAAGGCGCGCTCCGCCTCGCGACGAGCCTTGCGCGACATCTTGCGATCGGGCACCACGATGGGCTGCTGCACCGCCGGTGCGCCCTGCACCCAGGCGTCCACCTCCGACTGCGCCGGCATCGGAATGCTGCTGGGCGTCCACCCGCTGCCAGCCGGGGCGGGGCGCGACCCACGTCCTCGGGGCACCGCGCCCGCAGGGGCGCCCGCGGAAGCCGGCACGGACCCCCGCGGGGGCACGGCCGCGCCGCCGGATGCCCCCATCGGCACCGGAGCTCCCGCACCCCGCGGGGGCACGGCCGTGCCAGCAGGAGCGGCCGGGGCGGCAGCAGCAACAGGCGCCGGGGCGGGAGCGGGCGCTGCCACCCTCCCCCGGTTTCCGTAGCTGCGGGCCGCGTTGGCGCGGCGCCCGATGACCATCTGCAGTTCGGCCACCTTGCGACGCTCGGTTTCCAGACCGTCGGCCATGCCGCGCATACGACGGTCGAGAGTCGTGATCCACAAGCAAAGGGCGAGCACGGCCACCGCCAGCACACCGAGGCCTACAGCCACCAGGCCGAACGGCGAAGATAGAAACTCGAACACGGGCGCGCCCTTCCCCAGAAGACGAATAGTTGATGACTGGGATGATAAACGACCGCGCCCCTATTGTCGATACGAAAATAGGCGATTTACCTGCTGGGATCGGCCTGGGATCACCCGAGATCGGACTTTATTCCGATACCTGAGCCACAAGCTCGGTCAGCTCGGCCATGGTGGCGTTGTTGCGCGCCGCCTTCTCCGCGCTTTCCGCCGCTTCCCCGGCCACCTTGTCCAATGACGCTGCGAGCGCTTCCGCCGATGCCGCCGCAGACGCCGGCGCCTTGGCGCAGCCGGGGCAGCGCAGCGTCACCTGGGTGCCCTCCCCCAGCACGCTCGTGTACACCATCTGCGCATCGGGGCCGAAGAAACCGATCATGCGGTCGTGCACGTTCTTCACGGCAATGCCGAGACCGGTGGACGACTCCACCTGCGTGATGTTCGCGCAAGTCTCCTCAGTCATGCCCACGCCGTCATCGCTCACCACGATGACCACGTCGTCGCCATCGGCGTCGGCCTTCACCGTAATGGTGAGCTTGCCCTCCGAGGGCATGGCGTGCTTGATGGCGTTCTCCACGAGCGGCTGCACCAAAAACGGCGGCACCATCATGTCCAGCAGCGCGGGGCTCGCGTTCACCTCGAAGGCAAGGCGCGCATCGCCGAAGCGGGCCAGTTCGAAGTTGAAGTAGCGCTGCACCTGGTCAAGCTCGCGAGCCAGCGAGATGCGCTCGGTGGAGTCCTCCAGGGTGCGCCGGTAGAACACGGCGAACTCCCGCAGAAGCGTGCGGGCCTTCATGGGATCGGTGCGGATAAACGAGGCGATGGTGTTGATAGTGTTGAACAGGAAGTGGGGGTTGATCTGCGTCTGCAGCATCTTCAGCTCCATGGAGGCGGCCAACTTGCGCTGGGTCTCCATTTCCACGGCGGCCATTTGGGTGGCGAGCAGCTGGGCGAAGCCGTGGGCGATGGAGCGCTGGGTCTCGGTGATTTTGCGCGGATCGCGGTAATAGAACTTGAGCGTCCCCTCCACCCGACCGCCGACGAACAGGGGCTCCACAATGGCGGCCTTGATACGGTTCTGCTCGATAGGCGCCGGCAGCCCAATCTCCTCGGGCGTCAGCAGCACGAGCGTCTTCCCCCGGCGAATGCACTCGTGGGTGGCGCTCGTGCGGATGGCGATGCCCGCCGGGTTGTGGGCCTCCTGGTAGCCGGCATAACCGAGCACGCTCTCGCAGTTGGTGAGGGCGACCGCGATGGCCGAGGTGTTCGGAAGCAGAAGCTCGCACACCTCTTGGGAGGCCTCCTCGGTGAGCCCGTCGCCCATAGCGTCGATCATGGACGAGGCCAGTTGCAGCATGGCATCGGATTGCAGGGCGCGCACGGAATCCGGATCCATCATGAGCCGGATGACCATGACGATGGAAACGGTGAACACGGCGCCTGCCGCTATGAGCACGGGCACGGGGAACTCCGGCTGCGAGAACGTCCACACGAGCGTGATGCCCGCCAGGGCGGCAATGGTGGCCGCGAGCATTTCCTGGTTGAACTTGGGCACCCCGATGCCCCGCGTGGACACCGTACCCGATTCGCGCTTCGCCATAATCGTACCCCCTGATCGCCGCCATAATTGACGCCAGTATAACAAACTTAGGAACGCCAGGGAAACGACCTAGCCCCAAACCCCTAGCTGGTTCACGACGAGCAGGACGGCGGCCACCACGAGGAAGCCGGCGAACAGGAAGCGCAGCTGGCGCTCGGGCACCTTCGGGATGAGCTTCGCGCCCAGGGTTGCTCCGGGGATGGAGCCGCAGGCCACGGCGATGCCGGCGATCCAGTTGATGTTGCCGAGCAGCGCTTGGGTCACCGTGCCCGGCACGGCGAGGATCATGACGGCGATAAGCGACGTGCCCGAAGTGAGCTTCATGGGAACATGCAGGATGGACATCATAAGCGGCACCATGATAAAACCGCCGCCCACGCCCACGTAACCCGAGGCGAGACCGGCGAAAAGTCCGATAGCAGCCCCGATGGCCGCCTCGCGCCAACCGATCGTCGGGGCCTCCGCATGCGCCCGTTCGATGGCGGCGGCACGATCCTCGGCAGCGGCCTCCTTCGCCGCCGCATGGGCAGCGGCCTCCTTTGCCGCCGCATCCGCGGCACCGGCCCCAGCGCCCCGAGGTACCTTCGGAGCCTTCAGCGCTTTGCGGAACATCGTAACGGAAGAGTAGGCGATGATGAGCGCCGCCGCTCCCATGACGGCCCAGTCCGGCGAGAGAGTGGCGAGCCACACCCCTAAAGGCGACAGGCAGGCGCCCCCGAGGCCCGCGGCCACGCCGAGCTTCGGCAGGCACGTCTTGTTGCGAATATGGGAAATCGCGCCCGAAACCGACGTCGGGATAATCGTGAACAGCGAGGTGGCCGTGCACATGAGCGAGTCCATGGCATAGCCGAGCTTGAACGCCGGCACGAGCAGCATGCCGCCGCCGATGCCGAGCAGTCCCGCCAAAACGCCGACCGCAAGACCGACGACCAGCGACACGAGAAACAGCGGAACCATCGCCTCCACGGTGCTAGTCCTCCATATCCAGACGGATCTGGGTGGTCATGCCGGCGTCGATGTTCGTGCGCGGCACGGGTCGGGGCGCCGGGACGCTGGCGGGGGCCGGGGCAGTCGCGGGAGTCACACCAGCAGCCTCGCCTGCGACGACCTCCGCCGCGACGTCCGCAGCAGCCGGGGCGCCCGTCGGGACGTTCGCGGCCGCCGCAGCCGCCGGGGCCGGGGCCGCGGCCGCCACATCCTGAGCGCGCAGCATGGCCGAGCGCACCAGCGCCTCGGAGAGTAGCTGGTCGCTTTCCAACCGGTTCATGGCCTCGGGCCAGACGTACTGGAACTCGAAGTACTTCGCGCAGTTGGCCTCGGCGTAGGCCGAAGCCGCACCCGTGGCGGCCTTGGCGGCCAGACGGTAGGCCTTCTTGTCGGGGCGTCCGAAGCTGCGCATCCATGCCGTGAGCCGAATGCGGCGCAGAAGACCCGGCTCCAAAAACGGCCCCGGGTAGGGCTCGAGCGAGGCCGGCTTCACCTGCTGAAGGTCGATGAGCGCTCGGGAGTATTCCAGCTTGCGGTACTCGTAGAGCCACCGGAAGATGTCCTGGCGGAAACGCGTGCCCTCGCTTGCGGTGCGCGGGGGCAGGTGACGCAGCACCCACTGGTTGTCGAACCAGATATCCGAGCCGTACATGCGCAGATCGAGCATGTAGTCCAAATCCTCGCCACGGGTGATCCACGGGTCGAAGGCGAGGCGCCGGAACGCTTCCTTGTGAATAGCCAAACAGCCGCCGCACACATGGTTCGAGCGCGACAGGCGCGGGCCGCGCATGGCCTTGGTGATCCACTCGTTGAAAGCGCGGCCCTGCTGCCAGAAGCGGTTGTACCACTTGTCCTCCCATTTCGAGAGGTAGGAGTCCTGGTCGTTCAAATAGTACCCCGTCTTCGCCACGATGGGCACGCCCTGGCGCGTGAGCTTCCCGAGGCCGTACATGGCCTTCTCTAGGAATTTCGGATCGTCGATCACCTCGTCATCGTCCAAAAACACCACGGCATCGAAGCCGAGCACGTTGGCCACGAGCAACCCCAAGTTCCGGATGGCGCCGTAACCTTGCAGGCCGATTTCCTTGGAAAGGCGTTCGATGTTCTGCTGGGCCATGCGCTGCTCGATAAGCGCCAGCTCTGCCGCGCCGATGACGAGCGTGGTCACGTCCGAATGGCGGTTGGCGATGGCCTGCACCTTCTCGGCCGCCTGCACTTCCAACGACACGTCGGCGGACACGAGGATGACCACGAGTCCCAGGCCCTCCACCTTCGCCAGCGACTCCAGGCAGCGGCCGAGCTCCCCTTCTTGGTTGGGGGCGGTAGAGTGGTCGTAGGTGCTCACCACATCGGCCCCTCCGCGGTGGCGGCGGGGGTAGATGAACGTGGGAATGACGACGACGGGATTCATGGAGGTCCTTTCGAGTTCAGTCGAAGAGTGTCACATCATTTTAGCGCGTCTGCATCCGACGGCAATCTCGGTAGGCAAAATGTCATGAATGGAACGAGCCTGCATCCTCATCGACATTCTGCGCTTACACGGGGCGTTGTCGCGATGGCGCCTTGCTATCACCGCCGACGCTTGCCCTTGGGCGCACCCGCGCGGCGCCGCTTGGTGTCGCTCACCTTTTCCTTGTTCATACGGCGCGCCTCTTCGCGGCGGTCGCGCATGGCGGCCATCTCCTGCTGAAGGGCCTGGTAGGACCCGTAGCGCTCCGGCATCAGCTCGCCGGATTCCACGGCCGCGCGCACCGCGCAGCCCGGCTCCCCGTGGTGGGTGCAGTCGCGGAAGCGGCACTGCGCGGCCAGCGCCTCCACATCGGGGAAGGCGGCGCCGATGCCCTCTTCGGCGTCCCACAGCCCCAAGCCCCGCACGCCCGGCATGTCCACGATGCGACCGGCGCCGGGCACCTCCACAATCTCGCGGCTCACCGTGGTGTGGCGGCCCTTGCCATCCCCCTCGCGAACCGCACCGACGCTTAAAACCTCGACGCCCACCAGCATATTCACCAGGCTGGACTTCCCCACCCCCGAGCGCCCGATGAGCACCGTGGTGGTGCCCGGCGCCAGAAGCGCGCGCACGGCCTCCACCGATGCCGGGTCGTCCTCGGACACGACGAGCACATCGGCCGCGGGAGCAGCCAGGGCCCGCACAGCCTCCACCGTGGCCCGGGTGGCGGCGTCATCGGCCAGGTCGGCCTTGGTGAGCACGACGGTCACCTCGGCCCCCGTCTCGAAGGCCAGTACCAGCTCGCGCTCGAGGCGCCGCAGGTTCACCTCGCCCACGGGTTGGGCCACAATCACGCGCTCGAAGTTGGCGGCGAGCACCTGGGGCACGGCGCGCTCGGTGGGATCCTTGCGCACGAACTCGCGGGTGCGCGGCGCTATGGCCTCGATGACCCCCTTGTCGTGAGCCGGGGGCACCGCCACTTCCACAACATCCCCGATAACGGCCCGTCGGCGCTCCCCCTTCACCAGGGCCGTCGCGTGCTCGCAGCGCAGAAGCTCGCCGTCTTCCAAACGCACGAGCGGGTACCCCCGGTCCAGCTTCACCACTTCGCCGCGATAGCGCGCCTCAGCCATTAGCGCTGCCCCTCCCTCATCTGGTGGAACACGATGAGCATGATGAAGCCGATGGCAACCAGCATAAGCCCCGGCAGAAACGCGCCGATGTCGAAGGGCTGTTCGGTAACCGAGCCTTTCTCGACGAAGGTGACCGTATCTGCGTGCAAGTCGGTCAAACCCTCGTGCTCCGGGCAGATCAGATGGAAGGTACCGCGCACCTGCAGCGTGGTGCCCTTGCGGCCGTAGGCGCCGTAGGTGTCGATGATCTCGGTGGACTCCGTGTCCATGAACACGGGGATTTCGGAATGAACCCTATCGGAGCCCTGCAGGACGATCCAGCTGTAGCCGGGGTCGAACTCGGCGCGAATGCGATCGCCGATCACCTCGCCCGTCACCTGCACGGTCTGGTCGTTCAGGTAGGAGTCGGCCCCCTGCAAGGCGGAGATGGACGTATCGTAGATGAAGGAGCTGTCGGGCTTCTGCTGGGGGTTCACGAGGTTGTCCTCGCTCACGTCCTCGCCGAAGACCGGGTCGGGAAGCTTCGGGCGCGCGGGCTTGGCGACGGCCTGGTCGTCCTCGCCATCGGCCCCGTTTTCGCCCTCGGCCGCGCCGCCGCTCGCGCCTTCGCCCTCGGCGCCTCCGCCTTGCACCGCGCCGCCGTCCGCGCCTTCGCTTCCAGCACCTTCGTTCCCAGCGCCTTCGCCGGCCTCCACAACGCCCGTGTCGTCCGTCGGCACATCCTCGTTGGTCACACCGCCATCAGAGGAAGCCGCCGCGTCGCCGTTGGCAGCCCCCGTCGCCCAAGCCACAGGGCCCGGCGCGGCCAGAACCGCCGCGAGCGCGATCGCCAGAAGCGCGATACCCCGCCGCCTCATGAGCGCTCCTTCGGTCGAGGCCGCGGCACCAGGGAGGCCACCACTTCCACAATAAGGGCGAACAGCGTCATGAACTCCAAGCGGCCAGCCCACATCTGGAAGATGTAGAACAGCTCGAGGGTTCCCGCCATGCCGGGCCCCGCCACCGACGTGATGATGCCGCCGTTGGACGTCATGGTCACCGACTCGGAGATTGCGGGAATGGCTTCGAACCCGTGCGCAATGCCCACCAGCGCGCCGATAACGTAGGTGATCACGTACAGGATGAACACCGTCATGGCCTCTTTCACAATTTCCGGCGTCAAGGTGCGCCTGCCCACGTGATTGTAGGAAACGACAACGCGAGCCGAATCCGGTGCCAGCGTCTCCTTCACGTTCGACACGATGGACTTGAAGATGATGCCCATGCGCGAGAACTTGATGCCGCCGGCCGTGGAGCCGGAAGCGCCGCCAACGGCCATGATGAACGCCAGGGTGAGGAAGGCGCCGTTGCTGAAAGCGGTGGTGATCTGGTTGGTAGTGACCACCTGAAAGCCCGTCGTGGTGAACGCCGAGATGATCATGAACAGGCCGCGGCGCAAAAGGGCAAGCATGTCATCGAAGGGCGACAGGGCGAGCGTGGCCGTGAATACGAAGGCCATGACCCCTATCCAAAGCACCATCGTCTTCGTCTCGATGTCTCGGAAAAACGGGAGCGGACGCCCCTTCCACACCTCGGCGTGAATGACGAAGCTGATGGAGCCCAAAATCATGAGCACCATGAGAATCGCCTCAAGAGGGAAGGAATGGTAGTACATGATGGAAAGCTGCATGGGCGTGAAACCGCCGGTCACGAACCCGGAGGTAGACACCCACAGCGCGTTCAGGAAGGCGCGAGTGGGCTCCATGCCCATGAACAGGCATAACGCCGTGATGATCACCGTGGCGACGGAGACGATGACCAGGGTGATGCGAGCAATGAACTGGGTGGTCTGCACCACGTTGGGCACCACGTGCTCGCTGCGGCCCTCCGACGAAAACAGCGATGCGCCGCCGCCGCGGCCGAAAAGCCCGAAGGACAACGCCACCACGATAAGGCCGAGACCGCCCAGAGCGTGCATAGCGAAGCGGAACATATTATCGGCGTAGGAGAGGTGATCCAAATCGACGATGAGCGAGGCGCCCGTGGTGGTCAGGCCGGAGACGCCATCGAAGATGGCATCGAGGTAGGTCATGTAATGCCCCGAGAAGTACAAGGGGAACGAGGCGAACAGCGCGAGGACGACCCAGGCGAAACCGGTCACCGCCAGCGCCTGGCGGCGATCGAGGCGTCCGGGCTCGATGCGCAGAAAGCGCAGACTGCAGCCCGCGACCATGGTGATGCCGATGGCCGCGAGGTAGCGCGCCGCCGGCTCCCATTCCTGAAAGACCAGCGCCGTCGCCAAGGGAAGAGCCATGAGCGCGGCGAAGAACAACAGGAGCGTTCCCAGGTAGTGCCCGATAACGCGCAAGTCGTAGAGGGTGAATCGCTGCCACATAGTCGTTGCCCCTAACCGAGCACGATGCGCGTGAGCGCCATAAGCACCCACAGGCCGATAATGAAGCAGACAATGAACAGCAGCACGAGCACGATGGCCGCCGCCGGCGAGGTGGGCTTAACCTCGGGAACCCTGCGCGCCATGGCCTAGCGCCCCGCTTTCGTGCGCGCGGAAGCATCCGCGAGGACGGCCACTGGAGCGGGCGCGGACGCGAGGCGCGAGCGGCGATGGGCGGGGACGTTTTGGTGATCGCGCGGATATGTCAGCGATTTCGTCATGGGCGTATTCTAGTACAATGAGCCATGCGGGTCACCAACGGTAACCCGATCGCTATGGCAAACGGAGAGGTTGCACCTCCCCGCGTGTCGGAGCCGCAGGGTATTCTGATTCGCTCAGACAGTCCTCGCTTTGTGAAACAGCCCACTGGGCTGTTTCAGTCGCTGCGGAACTCGCTCGGTCAGAACACCCTCCGTCTCCTCTAAGCCGTCACTCAGTTTAGGAGGAACAAACAGTGAGCGCCCCGAGCTTCGAGAAGAGCCTTCAGGATATCGTCGGTTCGCAGAATGTGCGGCCTGACGAACCCCTAGTCGAGCATACGACATTTCGCATCGGGGGGCCGGCGCAGTGGCTCGTGACGCCGCGCTCCGAAGACGAGGTGGCAGGCGTGGTGTCGACTTGCGAGGCGGCCGGGATTCCCTGGCGTGTGCTGGGACTCGGCTCCAATGTGCTCGCGCCCGACGAGGGACTTGACGGCGTGACGCTTCTGCTGGCGGACAACTTCGCCGCCGTGGAGGTGCTGCCCGGCGGCCTCGTGCGGGCAGCAGCCGGGGCCACGAACGCCGCCGTGGCCGCCGCAGCGCGGGATGCCGGGCTTGCGGGCTACGAGTTCGCCAGCGGCATTCCCGGCACCATCGGAGGCGCAGCCATCATGAACGCCGGCGCCTACGAGGGCCAGTTCTCGGACGTAGCCGTGGAAGTACGCTGCCTGGTGCCGAGCGAGGGGTCGTGGCGCGTCGCGAACGTGCCAGCGCCGGAAGCCGCGTGGGGCTATCGCCAAAGCCGCATGATGCGCGAGAGCTGGGTGGTGCTCGGGGCCACGCTGCAGCTGCGCGCCGACTCCCCTGCCGCCATTGCCGCGCGCATGGAAGAGCTGCGCGAGCGCCGCGAGAGCAAGCAACCGCTGGAGATGCCGAGCGCCGGCAGCACCTTCAAGCGCCCCGAGGGTCACTTCGCGGGGGCTCTCATCCAAGAGGCCGGCTGCCAGGGCCTTCGCGTCGGCGGTGCGCAGGTGTCCGAGAAGCACGCCGGCTTCGTCGTGAACACCGGCGACGCCACCGCCGCCGACGTGCTGGCCCTCATCGCCGAGGTGCAGCGCCGCGTCCACGAAACCACCGGCGTGCAGTTGAAGCCCGAAGTGAGGCTGTGGCAGTAACTACTTCGTGCGGAAGTAGTCGACGCCGCCTTCGAAGAGGGGCTGGTAGGTGTTGCCGAAGGCGTTCTTGTACAGGCCCGCGCCGGCACGCTCCGTGTGACCCATCTTGCCGAGCACGCGGCCGTCGGGGCTCGTGATGCCCTCGATGGCGAGCACCGAGCCGTTGGGGTTCACCGCCAAGTCCATGGAAGGCTGCCCCGCGGCATCCACGTACTGGGTGGCGACCTGCCCGTTTGCGATCATGGAGTCGAGCAGCGCGGGGGGCGCCACAAAGCGGCCCTCACCGTGGCTGATGGCGACGGTGTGCGTCTCCCCCACTTCCATGCGGCTCATCCAGGGAGACATCGTGCTGGCCACGCGCGTGCGCACGAGCGTGCTCTGGTGACGGCCGATGTTGTTGAAGGTGAGGGTGGCGCAGTCGGCATCCATCGGACGGATGTCGCCGAAGGGCACCAGGCCCAGCTTCACCAGGGCCTGGAAGCCGTTGCAGATGCCGAGCATGAGGCCGTCGCGCGCCTGCAGAAGGTCGCGCACCGCCTCGGTCACTTCGGGCGCGCGGAAAAACGCCGTGATGAACTTCGCGGAGCCGTCGGGCTCGTCGCCGCCGGAGAAGCCGCCGGGAATCATGACGATCTGGGACGCGCGGATGAGGCGCGCCAGTTCGGCGGTGGACTCGGCCACGGCCTCGGGCGTCAGATTGTTCACCACGTACACGGTGGGCACGGCACCGGCCCGCTCGAAAGCGGCGGCGGAGTCGTACTCGCAGTTGTTGCCGGGGAACACCGGGATGACCACGCGCGGGGCGCCGGAGGTGTCGCCCAGCAGCGCCGGGCCATGGTAGGCCGGGGCCGCCTCGCCCTCGAAGCTGATGGCGGGCACCGTCTCGGCCGCTGCGCGCTCTTCCGGCGAGGTGCGGTACGGGAACACGCTTTCAAGCCCGCCTCCGCGCTCCCAGGCCTCCTGCACCACGGCGAGATCGGCCACCTGGCCGTCGCAGGTCAGCTCGTAAGCGCTGGTCACTTGGCCAAGCTCCACCACATCCACGTTGGCGTCGAGTCCGGCGTCTTCCAAGCGCGTGACGACGGACTGAGCATCCTCGCCGGCGGTCAGCTCGATCACGAACGTGCCGTAGGCCGGCTCGAACAGCTGGCCCATGTCAATGTCCTCGTCCACGGTGATACCCAGGCCGTTGCCCACGGCCGCCTTCACCAGCGTCTCGGCCAAGCCACCGTAAGCACCGCTTGCACACGCCCGCACGATGCCCGCGCCGATGAGGTGCTCTACCGCGTCGAAGGTCGCGCAGACGCTCGACGCCAGCGCGTCTTCGAAGGAAACCCAAACGAGGTTGTCGCCCGCCTCCTTCAGCTCCGGTGAGGTGATGCGGTCGATATTGCCGATAGCCGTCGCGAAGGACACGAGCGTCGGCGGCACGTCCAAATCCTCGAAGGAACCGGACATGGAGTCCTTGCCGCCGATGGCGCCCACCCCGAAATCGATCTGGGCCATGAGCGCGCCGAGCACCGCCGCCATGGGCTTGCCCCAGCGCTCCGGATCCTGGCGCAGCTTCTCGAAGTACTCTTGGAAGGTGAGGTACATGTTCGCCCGCTCGAAACCGGTAGCCACGAGCTTCGCCACGGAGTCGAGCACGGCCATGTAGGCGCCGGCGTAGGGATCGTAGGACGAAAGGTACGGGTTGAAGCCCCAGGACAGGCCCGAAACCGTGGTGGTCTTGCCGCCGAGCACCGGCAGCTTCGCCACCATGGCGAGTGCCGGGGTGAGCTGGCGAGCGCCGCCGAAAGGCATGAGCACCGTGGCCGCGCCGATAGTGGAGTCGAAGCGCTCCACGAGGCCCTTGTTCGAGGCGCGGTTGATGTCGCCCATGAGCGCCGCGAGGGACACTTCCAGCGAGTCGGCGTCGCACACGGCGTCCACCACGGGGTCGGTCAGCTCGCTTGTCGCCTCGAAGGCGCGGTCGCAGGCACTTTCGGCGAAGCTCTCGTCGGCCGGCGCGGGTACGGCCACCGCCGCATGCTTCGGCGCTCCGTTGCTCGCGAGGAACTCGCGGCTCACGTCCACGATAGTGTCGCCGCGCCAATGCATGCGCACCCGGGGCTCTTCCGTAACCACGGCCACCGGCGTGGCCTCCAGGTTCTCCTCGTGGGCGAGTGCGATGAAGGCATCCACGTCCTCGGGCGCCAGCGCTACGGCCATGCGCTCCTGCGACTCGGAAATGGCGAGCTCCGTGCCATCGAGCCCGTCGTACTTCTTGGGCACGGCATCCAGGTTGATGTCCAGGCCGTCGGCCAATTCACCGATGGCCACGGACACGCCGCCGGCACCGAAGTCGTTGCAGCGCTTGATCATGCGGCAGGCGTCCCCGCGGCGGAACAGGCGCTGAATCTTGCGCTCCACGGGCGCGTTGCCCTTCTGCACCTCGGCCCCGCAGCTTTCCAGGGATTCCACGGAATGGGCCTTAGAAGAGCCCGTGGCACCGCCAATGCCGTCGCGGCCCGTGCGCCCGCCGAGCAGCACCACCACATCTCCCGGCGCCGGCGTCTCGCGGCGCACGTGGTCGGCCGGCGTGGCGCCCACGACCGCGCCGATCTCCATGCGCTTGGCGGCGTAGCCGGGATGGTACAGCTCGTGCACCTGGCCCGTGGCCAGGCCGATCTGGTTGCCATAGGAAGAATAACCGGCCGCCGCTGTGGTCACGAGCTTGCGCTGGGGCAGCTTGCCGGGAATAGTGTCGGCCACGGGCACCGTGGGGTCGGCAGCTCCCGTGACACGCATGGCCTGGTACACGTAGGAGCGGCCCGAGAGAGGGTCGCGAATGGCGCCGCCCACGCAGGTGGCCGCGCCGCCAAAGGGCTCGATCTCGGTGGGATGGTTGTGGGTCTCGTTCTTAAAGAGGTACAGCCAGTCCTGCTCCTCGCCATCGACATCTACCTTGCACTTGATGGTGCAGGCGTTGATCTCCTCGGACTCGTCGAGCCCGGTGAGAATGCCCTCTTTCTTCAGCCACTTCGCGCCGATGGTGCCCATATCCATGAGGCACACCGGCTTTTCGTCGCGCCCAAGCTCGCGACGCAGCTCCAAGTAGCGGTCGAAGGCGGCCTGCACGTTGGCGTCGGCGATTTCCACCTCATTCAGCACGGTGCCGAAGGTGGTGTGGCGGCAGTGATCGGACCAGTAGGTGTCGATCATCTTGATCTCGGTGATGGAGGGGTCGCGACCCTCCTCGGCGAAGTACGCGCGGCAGAACTGGATGTCGGCCAGATCCATGGCCAGGCCGCGCTCGTCGATGAAACGGGCCAGCTCGTCATCGGCAAAGGTAGTGAAGCCCTCGATGACCTCCACGTCGGCCGGGCGCTCGAAGGCCATGGCCAGAGTGTCGCGCGTATCCAGCGAGGCCTCGCGGGCCTCCACCGGGTTGATGACGTAGCGCTTCACGGCCTCCACGTCGTCTTCAGTCAGATCGCCTTCCAGGTAGTACACCACCGCCGAGCGCACAGCGGGGCGCTCGCCCTGGCTGATGAGCTGGATGCACTCGCTCGCCGAATCGGCGCGCTGGTCGAACTGGCCGGGCAGAAACTCCACGGCGAACACCGCCGCGCCGTTGGCCTCGGGCAGCTCGAAGGTGGCGGTGTCGGATTGCGGCTCGGAGAACACCGTGGGCACGCAGGCGGCGAATAACTCGTCCGTCGCGCCTTCCACGTCGTAGCGGTTCACCAGGCGCACGCCGGTCAGCCCCGAAATGCCAACGATGTCGCGCAGCTCGGCTGCCAGGGCGCGGGCCTCGCCATCAAACCCGGGCTTCTTCTCAACATAGACGCGAGATACCATGAATGTGCCTCTCTCTTCAAGGGACGGGCGCTCGAACTTTTCCGTAGGGACAGACCTCGGTCGCTCCCTACGGTGGGGGTGCTACTCGGCTTTTTCAGCTTCCTTCGCAGCCTTCTTCTCGGCTTGCATCTTCTCACGGTTGGAAAGACGGAAACCGCTGCCGAACAGGCCGCGACGGGCCGGCTTCACCGGAGCCTCATCGGACTCTCCGGCACCGGCGTCGGCGTCTTCCTCGACCTCGCCGCCCTTCTTCTGAGCCGCATGGCGGTTCTGGTTCTTCCCCGAGCCCTTCGCCTTCACCTGCTTGGCCTGCTGCACACGGCGCGCCTGTTTCTCGGCCTTGGCGTTCTTCTCCTCAAGCGCCAGCATGCGCTCCTGGTAGGCGACGCGCTCTTTCTTGATCTTCCAAAAATCGAGCACGAAAGCGGCGATGATGAACACGTAGGCCAAGATGAGCGTGACCACGCCCACCGCCGGCGGCAGCGACTGTTGGCCGACGAAGCTCAGCGTGGTGCAGCCGATAGCCGCAATGAGCAGCACCCACCAGATGGCGCGCAGACGCTTGTAGCGCGGCGTGTCGGGCTTGTAATACTTGCGCTCCACCTCGCGCTGCTTAGCGGCAGCGGCCTTGCGGGCGGCCTTCTCCTCGGCCTTGCGCTGCTCGGGCGTCTTCTTCGCCGACTTCACGGTGACCGAGGCGGCGGCCTTGGCCTTCGGCTTGGCCGAGGCGGCCGACTTGCGGGTCACGCCGGTGCGGTCTTCGGAGGTGTACCGCTCGTTCATAGGGTTGCGCTGGGACATGTTGCTGTGGTTCTCCTTCAAGTGGTCATTCGGGTGGTAGCGGTCACGGGCCCGAAACTTACCCGGCTCCTCCAGGTCGCTTCAGGAAAAATGCCCTGGTCGATCCTTCCTTCGCGGCGAGATCGCCGGCAGTTGCCGTGACCTTTTCTTGCGTGCTAGAACGTCGCCGGGTCAAACGTCTTTCCCGTGATGGTCTCGTAAGCCTGGATGTACTTGGCCGAGGTGGCGTCGATGATGTCCTGGGGCAAACGCGGCGGGTTGCCAGTCTTGTCCCAATGGGCGGTGAGCCAGTCGCGGACGAACTGCTTGTCGAAGCTGGGCTGGTCGCTGCCCTCCTCGTAGGTGTCGCCGGGCCAGAAGCGCGAGGAGTCGGGCGTGAGCACCTCGTCAGCCAAAATGATGGTGTCGCCGAGGCGGCCGAACTCGAACTTCGTGTCGGCGATGATGACGCCGCGCTCGGCCGCGTGATCGGCGGCGGTGGTGTACACCTTGAGCGCCAGATCGCGCAGGGCGGTAGCATCCTCTTCGCCGAGGATTTCCACGAGACGGTCGAACGAGATGTTCTCGTCGTGGTCGCCGATCTCGGCTTTGGTGGACGGAGTGAAGATGGGCTCGGGCAGCTTCGAGGAGTTCACGAGACCCTCGGGCAGTTCGATGCCGCAGACGGTGCCCTCGCGGTTGTACTCCTTCAGGCCGCTGCCAGCCAAATAGCCGCGCACGATGCACTCGGCGGGGAACATGTCGGCCTTCTTCACCAGCATGAAGCGCCCGCGTAGATAGTCGGCATAGGGCTGAAACTCGTCGGGCAGGTCGGCCACATCGGTGGAGATGAGGTGATTTTCCACGACGCCGTCGAGCAGCTCGAACCAGAATTTGGAGAGCTGGGTGAGCACCTGGCCCTTGTAAGGAATCTCGTCCTCCAGAATGTAGTCGAAGGCCGAAATGCGGTCGGTGGCCACAAGCAGCAGCTTGTCGCCCAAATCGTACAGATCGCGCACCTTGCCCTGCGCGTCGGGGGTGATGTCGATTCCCGCCATGGAACGCCCTTTCTCCTTGATGAGCCCGAGCGCCGCCCCTCTCGATCGTCGCCCAGCGGACGCCGTTCGAACGCAAATGCCCGAGCATTTTTCGCATACCGGACATTATGGCACAAATGAGAACACCCGCGCCGCGCCGTCCCCCACACGGCACAGCATCCCTAAAGGACGGAACCGACGGGACAAACCTTATGGCTCTTCGGAGGCGGAGTTCTGCAGAAAACGGCAGTTGATCCCTTCTCAGGACTCCCGTCCGATAAAGCGCCCCTATTGGCCCTACCCTCGCAGGACCCCCGTCCAGTAAAGCACCCCTAAAGAGTGCTGATCGGCACCCTCGCCAGAAAAAGTAGCCGCAAATCGACGGTTGTTACGTAAACTTCGTCGATTTGCGGCTAGGGATGGCTTCCAAAGAGGCCATCTCGGCGAAAAGCAGCCACGAATGAACGGTTGTTACGTAAACTTCGTCGATTCGGGGATAGAAATGGCCAGCAGCGAGTTTTATCGGCTCGCTTTCGCGGGCTTTTTGTGGCCGGTGCGCTTCTTGGAGTTGCGGCGGTGCTTGGAGGCGTCTTCGTCATACAGCGGGATGTGGATGGTAAAGCAGGCGCCCTTGCCCTTCTCGCCTTCCACCTGCACCCAGCCGCCGTGGCGGTCGACGATCTCCTTCACCACGGCCAGGCCCACGCCGAGGCCGCCGCTCTCGCGGTTGCGGCCTGCATCGGCGCGCCAGAAGCGCGAGAACACCATGCGAGCCTCCTCTTTGGAAAGGCCGATGCCGGTGTCGCGCACGGCGATGGAGGCCATGATGTCGCCCTTCTTCACCGACACCGTGATGTGACCGCCCTCCGGCGTGTAACGCACGGCGTTGGAAATCAGGTTCGCCGTGGCCTGGCGGATCATATCGGCGTCGCCCACCACCATGACGTCGGGCTGGGCGTCGTATTCCAGGGTGAGGCCGGAATCGGACACGAACATCTCATGGGTGGCGACGATGCCCGAGATTAGCTCGCCGACGTTGACGACCTCCTCCTTCATGGGCTCGGCGCGGTTTTCCAAACGGGACAGCTTCAGAAGGGCGTTCACCAGCCGCGACAGGCGCTGGATCTCGGAATTCACGGTGACTAGGCGCTCCTCGTCGGCCTCGTAGACGCCATCGATCATGGCCTCAACCGTGGCCTGAATGGCCATGAGCGGGGTACGCAACTCGTGGGCCACATCGGTCGTCAGACGCCGCTCCAGGTCGCGGTCTTTCTCGACCGACTCGGCCATGGCGTCGAAGGTCTCGCCGAGGCGGGCCACCTCGTCCTCGCCGGTCAGCTTCGTGCGGGCCGACAGATCGCCGTCGCCGATGGCCCGGGCCGTCTTCATGATGCGGTTGATCGGCGACACCAAGTTGCGCGCGAAGAGAAAGCCAATGCAGGACGCGAGCACGATGGCCACGCCGCCGGCGATGAACATAGCCTGATAGGAGTTATCGCGAAACTCCTGGTCGGGCTGGCGCATAAGGGCTTCGGAGCCGTAGACCCACAGGCGCACGGTGCCCACCTTCTCGCCATCGGGAAGCACGATGGAAGCCGTGGCCACCTGCGAGGTGTCCTGCGGCGCGAAGGACTTGAACACATCGCCCTGCTGCTCGTCGATGATGACGGATGAGTCGAAAACGGTGCTCCCCTTCAAGTCAATCACGCGCACGCCCACACCGCTCGTGAGCTCGGTGGCCTGGGCGGCCGGGCGCGTGGTCTCGGGGTTCCACAAATCGCCGGTCTCCTCGTAGATGGCCGCGATGCGATCCGCCGTGGTTTCGCAGAGCGTCTGCATGTTATCGGCCGTATAGGTGCGGAAGTGCTGTTCCCACACGAAGGAAACCACGCCGATGGCCACAAGGGCAGTCATGGCGGCAATAAGGGCAAAGGCCAAGGTCACACGGGTCGTATAGGAGAGGTTCGACCAGCGCAGGTGCTTTTTTTCCTTCTTGCGCTCCGGAGAAGGAGAAGAGGCCGCCGGCGGGGCGACCTCTTCAGCGGTTTCCAGAATGCGCGGTTTTGCTTCCGTCTCGGTCATGGAACTCCTTCGAAGCGGACGGGGGACGCCAGAGCCGAACGGGCCCGACGGCAACGACGCGAAAGGGGCGGCTACTGGCCGTTCTTGGTGGGATCCTCGAAGCGGTAGCCCACGCCATGCACGGTGTGGAGCCACTTCGGGTTGCGGGGGTTGTCGCCGATCTTGGCGCGCAGGTTCTTCACGTGGGAGTCGATGGTGCGCTCGTAGCCCTCGAAGTCGTAGCCGAGCACCTTCTCGACGAGCTCCATGCGGCTGTACACGCGACCGGGATAGCGGGACAGCGTGGTGAGCAGCTTGAACTCGCTGGCAGTGAGATCGATCTCCTCGCCGGAGACGAGCACCTTGTGGCCGGACACATCAATGGTGAGCTCGCCGAACTCGAGCACCTCGCGCTGGGGCTCGGAATCGGCGTGCACGCGGCGCAGCAGCGCGCGGGAACGGGCCACCAGCTCGCGGGGGCTGAAGGGCTTCACCAGGTAGTCGTCGGCGCCCAGCTCCAGACCGATGATGCGGTCTTCCACCTCGCCCTTGGCCGTCAGCATGATGATCGGCACATCGGAGGTGTCGCGGATCACGCGGCAGACGCGCTCGCCCGGCACGCGGGGAAGCATGAGATCCAGAATGACCAGATCGAAGTGATGCTTCTGGAACTCTTCCAGGGCGTCCTGGCCGTCGCCGACGGCGGTCACCCAGTAGTTCTCGCGCTCCAAATAGGCCGTCACCGCATCGCGGATGGCCTTCTCGTCTTCAACCAGAAGAATGCGTCGCGTCTCGTTGCTCATGGGGATACTCTCCTTGCATGTTCGCTTGCAGTTCCTAGGATGCCAAAGCTTCATTGCGCTGACCTGCGATTTCATCAGTTGACAGCGCATATATCAGCCCAGCAGTCGTGTTTGCGTTTATTGTAGCGTTTGCCTTCGTATGGTCGCCGAGGCGTATGCGAAATGACACAATAGTCCCATGCCACAGAGAAGATCCGCGCCCACGCGGCGCGTTGCAACAAAACAACCCACATCCCTCTCCTTGCCCGGAGGCCACGAGGTCTTGCTGACGCGCCGTCATTTCCTCTACGGTGTGGCGGGCGTGGCCGCGCTGGCCGCCGTGGGCGGCGGGGCCGCTTGGGCAGCCGGGCGCTCCGGCGACGACGACGCCCTGAAAACCCTTAAGGTGCCCGAAAACGCCGTCACCGCGCAGACCGACTTGGAAGAGATGGAAAACTATGAGGACGCCGTCACGCTGGCCGGCTCGGCGAAGCTGCCCTTCGGCACGCTCGTCTGGTGCAGCGACGACGCCGTAGCCGCCTGCCTGCTTCCCACGGAAACCGCCAAGCCCCTGGCCGAGGTGGGGCTCCTCGACCTGTCCTCAGCCGAGTGCACCACCATCATCGAGCATGCCGTGGGCGAGGCCGAGGGCTTCGAAATTTACGACGTGCGCGCGAACAGCGCTGGCGTCGTCTGGACCGAAGCCGATATCCTGGACAATGTCTGGCGCGTGTACGCGGCGTCGCTTTCCGGCACAACACTGGGCGAGCCGCAGCTGCTCGACGAGGGAGACGTGAACTGGGAGATGCCCACCTTGGCCGTCGCCGGCGGCTACGCTTTCTGGCAGCGGCTTCCACAGCTCGACGGCAACGCCCGCGTGGAAGATTCGCGGCTTTTGCGCGCTGTCTTCGGCACGGCCGATTCCCAGGTAGTGTACGCCTCTCAGGGACGCATGGCCTGCGCGCCCACCTCCTGCGGAGACAGTCTCGCGCTGGCGCCCCGCGCCCGCACAAGCGGCACCTACTACCAGCTCACCCACCTGGACGCCGCCACCGGCGAGGTTACCGACGCCTGCGTTCTGCCCTCGTCCATGAAGCCGATGGAATGCGGCTGGGGCAAAACCGGCTTCAGCTTCGCTTTCGACGGCATTTACAACTACGGCGAGGGTATCGCGAATTTGGGCACCTACTTGCCCATGGAATCCCCCGAGGCCGTCTCGCTCGCGGCAGCCAACGCGGAGGAAGCCGCTGCCGAGTCGGGCGAGGCAGACGCCGCCGCGCCGTACCTGCCCATCGCCTGCGCCAACCCCGGCACCGAGGCCTACAGCGCCGTGCCCTGGTTCCATTTCGCAGCGAACCCGCTTTCCCCGCCCTGCTGGTGCGGCAACTGGCTCATGGTGCGCGGCGGTAGCCTCGTGGTGGCCATCGATCTTGCAGGACGACGCTATGTGAAGCTGCCCCTTGAGGAGGGATCGGGCGACTACAACGATTTCCTCGCTTCCACGCATATGGGCACGCGCGCCGTCACCTACTGCAACGTGGATTACACCCCCATCGGCGGCGAGCAGCAGAAGCACTGCCTCGTCCGCATATGGGAACCGGCGGCGTAAGGGCGCTCTAGCTTGTCCGCGATCGGGACGGGAGGGCGCCGCGAAGCCCGCTGCGCGCTTTATCCCCCTGCGAACGCGGCCGTTAAGCTTACAGCCCGAAGTACTCTTGTTTGGCGGAAAGTATGCGGATGAGGGACTCGTCGAGGCGCTCTTCAGTCAGCTCGCCTGCCTGCACGGCGTCGAGCACTCCTTGGTAGGCCTCGTCGAAACGCTCGGGCATGAGCGGAATGTCGCAACCCGCCTTGAGCGCCGCGACCGCCGCTTCCGCCGGGGTGTAGTAGCTGGTGATGGCGCCCATGGAAAGCGAGTCGGTGACGACGACGCCCGTGTAACCCAGGGAATCGCGCAGCATGCCCTGGACAACGGTCGAACTGAGCGGGGCCGGCGTACTGTCGCCGATGATGTTCGGCAGGCTCACATGCCCCACCATGATCATGGGCACCCCTGCTTCGATGGCCGCGCGGAAGGGCACGAGATCCACCGTTTCCAACTCCTCGCTCGTCGAGTCGATGGTGATGGCGCCCTCGTGGGAATCGCCGGCCGCCGCGCCAATACCCGGGAAGTGCTTGGCGCAGCAGAGCATCTTCTTGTCGCGGAAGCCTTCCACCTCGGCCCGCACCATATCGGCCGCCACGGCGGCATCGCTCGAGAACGAACGCAGACCCATGGTGTCGCTGCGCAACGGGTTCACCACGTCGGCCACGGGGGCGAAATCAAGGTTGAACCCGAGCGGCACCAGGTAGTCGGCGATCTGCTCGGCGGCGCGCTTGGCCACCTCGGTATCGCCAGCGCTGCCGAGAGCAGAAGCGTCGCCCACGTCCTGGACACCGAAGGCCTCGTTGCCGGCGACGCGCACCACCGTGCCTCCCTCTTCATCGACCGCGACAAAAGGCGCTACATTGCCGCTGTCAGCGTAGAACTGCTTCACGTTCGCGAGCATGGTCGTCGTCTGCTCGGGATCGAGCAGGTTCTGGGCGAAGTAAACGATGCCGCCCACGGGATGGGCCGCAACACCCTCGCGGGTCATATCCCCCGCCTGGGTAACCTGGGACACACCTTCCACCAGCGCTTCGGGGGTCACGATAAACAGCTGGGCCACCTTCTGCTCGAGCGTCATGGCGCCGATGCGCTCGTCCGCAGCAGCACGCGCGGCGGCCGCAGCATCTTCGGGGCCTTGGCTCTCGCCCGCGCCTTCGCCAGCTGAATCGTCCGCCCCGTTCGACCCGTCGCCCGCGCAGCCGCCCAACGCCAGGCTTCCGCCGGCCAAAGCCGCCAACCACACAAAACGACGGCGCGTGATGGAATCAGCCAAAACAGTCACACTACTTCCCTCCGAACAACTCAATCCCTTCGAGCCAATCGCGCACGCACTCGCAATTTCACTTACGCCCACCAGCATAGCGCCAGAAACGCCTTGCGGCAACGGGCCGCCGCACGATGCCGAAGCACGTAACGGTCACTTCACTTTCTGTGAAGACGGAGGCACGTCGCTCGCAAATAGGGAATAATGCGAGACATCGCAAAACGGCGAGCGAAGCAGGAGGAGGATTTGTGACCTATCTCATCACCTTTCTGGAGGGCATCATCACCTTCGTGTCGCCGTGCCTGCTTCCCATGATCCCTATCTATGTCACCTACTTTGCCGCCGGCGAGGAAGTGCGCGCGTCCATCGTGCTGCGCAATGCCCTTGGGTTCGTGCTGGGGTTCACCTGCGTGTTCATCGCCATGGGCGCTTTGGCCTCATCGGTAGGTGCGTTCTTCATCGAGTACCAGAGCGCCGTCAACGTGGTGTGCGGTCTGGTGGTCATCGCATTCGGTCTGTACTTCCTCGGCATCATCAAGATCAACCTCTTCCACGGTGCGAAGAACCCGCTGGCAGGGCGCCAGCTGGGATTTTTCTCCTCGGTGCTGTTCGGCGTCATCTTCTCTGTCGGATGGACGCCGTGCGTGGGGGCGTTCCTCGGCTCGGCGCTCATGCTGGCCTCGCAGCAGGCGTCGGTGGCACAGGGCGTTATTCTGCTTCTGTGCTACTCGGCCGGCCTCGGCATTCCGTTTGTGGCGGCCGCCGTGCTCATCGACAAGCTGAAGGGCGCTTTCACCGTCATCAAGCAGCATTACGATATCATTAATAAGGTATGCGGCTGGTTTCTGGTCGCCGTGGGCGTGCTCATGGCGACGGGACTGCTCGGCGGCTTCTTGCGCCTGCTGAGCTAACCCGCGGAATCCAGCCCGAAGGAGAAAGGTTCGAACATGAGCGAGAACGAGAAGATGCCGACCGATGCCGGCGCCCCAGCCGAGACGACAGCGGCCCCGACCGATAGCAGCACCCCAGCCGAGACGGCGGCAAGCGCGACCCCCGCAGCAGCTGAGCCCTCAGCGGCCGAGCAGCGGGGCGAGGCCATCGGCGAGCGCTTGGCGTCCCTGGAAGCCGAAGAGAAAGCCGCAGCTGCCACGCCAGAGGGCGAGAAGGCCGACCGCAAGAAGCATGTTGGCGTCATCGTGGCCGCCGTCGTCTTCGCTGTGCTGCTCATCGGCGCGGGCGTGGCCTACAGCGTTCTCGCGCCAGCGGCCGACAACAAGCAGATAGAGGTGACCGGTACCGATGCTGTCCAAGAAACCGAGGTAGATGCCGCCGACGACACCGGCGACGGTAACGGCAACGGCGCCAACGCAGCCACCACCCCGGCTCCGGACTTCACCATGACCGACGCTGACGGAGCGACCCTCACTCTGGCCGACTTCAAGGGCAAGCCGGTGCTGCTGAACTTCTGGGCCAGCTGGTGCGGCCCTTGCCAAAGTGAGATGCCCGACATCCAGACCGCGTGGAAAGAGCACGGCACTGATGTGGAATTCGTCATCGTGAACATGACCGGCATGAACGGCGAGACCGAGCAGAGTGCCAAGGCCTTTCTCGCCGACGCCGGCTACACCTTCCCGTGCTATTTCGACGCCAACAACTCGGCAGCCACCGCCTTCGGCGTGAGCTCCATTCCGCAGACCTACTTGATCAACGCCGAGGGCAACATCATCGGCGCCTACATGGGCGCCATGGACGCCTCGGTGCTCGCCCAGGGCATCGACATGCTCACCGACAACACTGGCGGGGCCGCGCAGTAAGGCTTTCGAGTCCCTGAATCCTCTGGCCTCCGAACTCAGGGGCGACCAAGGTCGCCCCCTACGGGACGGCTCTCGGAGACTCCTCTTATAAGCGAGGTCTAAGAGACGGCAGATCCCGGCTCCGCAAAGTGACTTCCCAGGTTGAACCGTAGGGGGCGACCTTGGTCGCCCCTTGCCGGAAGTAAGTGAGAGCTACTAGAACTCCAGCTCCTGCAGGCGATCGAACACGACGTCCTTGCGGGTGAGGAAGTCCCAGGGATCGAAGATCTCGTCGAGCTTCTCCTGGGAAAGCAGCGCCATGGCCTCGTCGTCGGCTTCCAAACGCTCGCGGTAAGTGGGGCCGTCAACGGCATTCTGAATGTCCTCCCACACCTTCATGGCGTTGCGCTGCACGATGACGTAGGCATCCTCGCGGGAGATGCCGGCGTCCACGAGCGCCAACAGCACCTTGCTGGAGAAGATGAGACCCTTCGTACGCCACAGGTTGTGCTCCATCTTGGCCGGATAGGTCTGCAGGCCGTCGAGCATCCACTGCATCTTACCGAACATGTAGTCCAACGCCGTGAAGCTGTCGGCCAGCACCACGCGCTCGGCGCCGGAATGCGAGATGTCGCGCTCGAACCACAGGGCCACGTTGTCGAAGGCCACCTGGGCGTTCGCCTTCACCACGCGGGCGAGGCCGCACACGCGCTCGGCCGTGATGGGGTTGCGCTTGTGGGGCATGGCCGAAGAGCCCTTCTGGCCCTTGGTGAACGGCTCTTCCGCCTCGATGACGTCGGACTGCTGAAGCAGGCGCACCTGCATGGCGATGGACTCAAGCGCGGAGGCGGTCACGGCGAGGGCCGCCATCACCTGGGCGTGGCGGTCGCGGGCGAGCACCTGGGTGGACAGCGGGTCGGGGGTGAGCCCCAGCTTCTCGCAAACGTACTGCTCCACGAAGGGGTCGATGGAAGAGTAAGTGCCCACCGCGCCGGAGATAGCGCCAGTGGCGGCCACAGCGCGGGCCTCCTCCATGCGGGTGAGGGCGCGCTTCAGGGCCCAAGCCCAGCTGCCGAACTTCATGCCGAAGGTCATGGGTTCGGCGTGAATGCCGTGGGTACGGCCCACACACAGCGTATTCTGGAACTCGAAGGCGCGACGCTTGCAGGTTTCGCCGAGGCGCTTGATATCGTCGATGATGATGTCGCAAGCCTGCGTGACCTGGTAGGACAGGGCCGTGTCGCCCAGGTCGGAAGAAGTCATGCCGTAGTGCACCCAGCGGCTCGGCTTGTCGGCTCCCTCGGGAATGTCGGCATCGATGTAGCCCGCCATGCAAGTGGTGAATGCGATGACGTCGTGATTCGTCACTTTCTCGATCTCATCGATCTCCTCCACGGTGAAGTCGGCGTGGTCGCGGATCCACTGGGCTTCCTCGCGCGTGATGCCCGCCTGGCCGAGCTCGGCCTGGGCCTCGCAGGCCAGAACCTCGATCTCCTTCCAAATGGCGAACTTGTTCTCGAGTTCCCAGATGCGACCCATTTCCGGACGAGTATAGCGACCGATCATGCGCGTTTCCTTTCCCTGGCAGTCTGCGCGGACGCCTCAGCGGCCTGCGCGTTTTCCTTCGTGAACAGGGTACCAGAAATAGCCCGCTTCGTCGGCGGCTCTCGCCCAAGCGATCGATTCCGGCGCGCCGAGACGCCGCGGCATCGCCAGCACACGTCGGTCTGTGCGCAAATCAGCAGGATTCTTTGAGCAACGAGGAATATTTTCGTTGCAGAAACCGGAGCGCTCGGGTAAGATGCATTGTTACGCGGAGGAGTGACCGAGAGGCCGAAGGTGCTCGCCTGCTAAGTGAGTATGCCCCACAAGGGCATCTAGGGTTCGAATCCCTACTCCTCCGCCAGTTTGCCTTTTCTCGGACTCCCTGCGGGGAGTTTTTAATTTGCGAAGTCCCGGTCCCCGTTTCCGAGCGTCCCACTCCTTTACGCTTGGAAAATGCGGGTTGATGCCAGTTGAAGCCCGAAATGGACAAAGACAGCTAGCCATTTGGGGCCTCAACTGGCATTTTTTACCATTTCTAGGCCCAACTGGCAGCCCCTTCATGCCATTTCGAGTCTCAACTGGCATCCACCTCTTCTAAAACTCCTACCGTTGCCACGGCCAGCGGCGGCGGGTGGTGGCGGCGAGGCGCTTTTTGCGGTAGTTGGGGTGATGCGCGAGGAAGCGCCAGCTGGCGAGGCGCGTGACGAGGAGGCCGACAAGGCCCACAACCATGAAGCTGAGCGACAGATCGAGCACCGCCGGAGCGTTGTCGAAGAAGGCGTACACCGACACCAAGGCGAAGAAGCCGACGACGATGCCGTTGAACCACGTGAAGATTTTGATGAGCACCTCTTTGGCGCGAGCCGGGGAATGACGGTAGGTGACCACCACATAGATGAGTCCCGCCGCCACCGCCATGACGATGAGCAGGGGCACAACGCGGGACAGACGAGCGAGAAAACCCACTTCTCATCCTTTCTCTTCGGGCGGCATCGGCGAGATGCCTTGGACACTAGCGCACGTGATTGCGGCAGTGCCAGTGTATACGAAAAGGGCAGCTGATGAACGACGGCGCGGCCATTCGTTACCCGGCGCTCTTTATCGCGAAGGGGCGACGGCGGCGCGCAGGCCGGAGAGACTCGTCGGGCGCGCCCACCAGCCGCGAGCCGCAGCGGCCGTGGCGATGCGGCTGGCCTCGGCGAAGGTGTCTACGAGAGCGAAGGTGGCCGAGCCGCTACCGGAGAGGAGCACGTTGCTCTCCCCTGCCTGTTCGGCGAGCCATGCACGGACGACGGACAACTCAGGGAGGAGCGCTTCGGCCGCCGGAGCGAGGTTGTTGGCGAGCGCCACATCGTCGGCACGGGTGGCAGCAAGGTCGCGGGCGAGCTCTTCTTCGGGCACCGGGCGCGGCGCAGCGTCGAAGCGCTTATAGGCCTCGGCAGTGGAGACGCCCTCCGCCGGTTTCACCAGCACCACGGCGCGCCGCGACGTTTCCAAACGGCGCTGCAGCACCTCGCCGACGCCGCCGAGCAGAGCGCAGCCGCCATGGAGGAAGAACGCGACATCAGCTCCGAGCGACCGGGCAACGTCGGCCACGCGCTCGTCATCGGCCGCAAGATCCCACGCCTTCGCGAGGCCCACGAGCACCGCCGCCGCGTTCGACGAGCCGCCGCCCAAGCCGCCCTGGGCCGGAATGTGCTTCTCGATGCGCAGCTGGATGGCCTCGGGAAGATCGCGGCCCACCGCCCGGAACAGGCGATCAGCAGCTTTGAAGGCGAGGTTGTCAGCCGCCGACACGTTCAGCTCCTGACCCGTGCGGTCGGCCAAGTCGACGGTCATGACGAGGTTGTCCGCCGGGCCGCCCACGGCGACATCAGCGCGGGACGCCCCTTCGGCAACGCGCTTCGCCAACTCGTCGGCCGAAACACCTTCCGCACGCAGATACAGCGTGTCATGCAGCGCAAGCGCATGCATGATGGTATCGGCATCGTGGTAGCCGTCCTCGCGGCGCGCCCCGATAGCCAAAAGCAGGTTCACCTTCGCCGGTGACACCAGCTTCATCGTGTTCGGCCCCATGAAGGCGGCCGCCGACCACTGAGCCTCACGGGCCGCCGCCAGCAGATTCACTTCCGCCTCGCGATTGCGCTGCGCATTCTCGGTCATTCGCGTTCCTTCTCTTTCCTGCGTCGGGCGCGGAAGAAGTCGCGCAGCAGGGCCACGCATTCCTCTTCGCACACGCCGCCCGTTGCCTCGAACTGGTGATTCAGGCGCGTATCAGCATGGATGTCGTACAGCGTGCCCACCGCGCCCGCCTTCTGATCGGGCGCGCCGTACACGCAGCGAGCCACCCGCGCCTGGTGCATGAGACCGGCGCACATGAGCGCAAGCGCATGCATGATGGTATCGGCATCGTGGTAGCCGTCCTCGCGGCGCGCCCCGATAGCCAAAAGCAGGTTCACCTTCGCCGGTGACACCAGCTTCATCGTGTTCGGCCCCATGAAGGCGGCCGCCGACCACTGAGCCTCACGGGCCGCCGCCAGCAGATTCACTTCCGCCTCGCGATTGCGCTGCGCATTCTCGGTCATTCGCGTTCCTTCTCTTTCCTGCGTCGGGCGCGGAAGAAGTCGCGCAGCAGGGCCACGCATTCCTCTTCGCACACGCCGCCCGTTGCCTCGAACTGGTGATTCAGGCGCGTATCAGCATGGATGTCGTACAGCGTGCCCACCGCGCCCGCCTTCTGATCGGGCGCGCCGTACACGCAGCGAGCCACCCGCGCCTGGTGCATGAGACCGGCGCACATGATGCAGGGCTCCAGCGTGACATACACGGTGCAGTCGGAAAGCCTCCAGGCATCCAGCACGCGAGCCGCCTCCTTCATAGCGAGGAACTCCGCGTGCCCCGCCGGGTCGCGATCGGCCTCGCGGCGGTTGCGCCCCCGAGCGATGACGCGCGGCTTGGCGAGCGGGCGGCGCGTGCCGCGGTCGATGGGCTCGTACACCACCACGGCCCCAATGGGCACCTCCCCCGCCGCCCCGGCAGCCCGCGCCTCTTCCAAGGCCAGCGCCATATACTGCGCATCAAGCGCCTTCTGCTCTTCGGTTGTGCGATGTTCATTCATGAGGGGAATTATACCGAACGCGAAGAGCGCGAGAGGGGCAGTCCGAAAACATGGCGCGATTTCCCGATTTCCACCTGAGAGCCCCCTCTGCGAGCCAAAATCCGGCGGAAATCGGGAAATCGCGCCCTGCCTGAATCTCTCGAAAGTGAAAACCTGGAAATCGCGCCATGTTTTCGCAAAGAGGGTCGGCACGCCAGCGCGAGCAGCCACTGCGCAGAGCATCAAAACGGACGATTCCTCACAATCGCAGCGGGGATGTGGTATCCTGTGCGTCACGCTCGCTACACAATGGCGAGCGCTCAATAATGCGGAGGCGTGTCCGAGTGGCTTAAGGAAGCAGTCTTGAAAACTGTCGTGCCGAAAGGTACCGTGGGTTCAAATCCTACCGCCTCCGCCAGAACCTACCAGCCCCGATGCGTCGGGGCTTTATTTTGTCACCACGACGTTTCGGCAATCATTTGAAGCTCCCTGTCGGCAACATGAGCGAATTGCACCCTGCAATGCCGACCACAATGTGTTTCCGATACATCGCAGAATGCGCACTTACTTTCGAAGCATTACGGCTAAACCTCAAAATGCATTTTACTATTTTTCATCATTCGCTTATTCTTGCTTTTGTTCGCAAAATCGTCGGCATGTAAAATACCAGCCAAACGACAGGAGAAGGACATGAGGATGAGAGAAGCTTTCGTTATTGCAATATGCACAATGTTTTCTTTCGTGGCTCTGGGGTGCGCCGGAGGGGAACTGCACGGAGGAACCATCCAAGAGCCGACTCAACAAGAAGCGCCGGCTTCTGCTGAAGCCGAGCACATAGAACAGGGAGATTCCACTGAAGCCAATGGCGACCCCGTTGAGGAGTCACCAAAAGACCTCATCGTCTCCGAATCCGGGTTTTCCGTGGATAGCTATGGTCAAATTTACTATGCTGCGATTATCGAAAACCCTAACACCTCATGGGCAGCAGAAAACATTAGCGTCAATATCACCATTAAAGACGCTGATGGAAACATTATTGGCTCGGAAAGTGACTACCTCTCAACTCTTTTCGCCTCCGGGAAACTCGCAGTCTGCGGATACACTTTCGATGCTGAGGATGCAGCGTCTATTGAGGTGTCGCCGACGGTTTCGGGCAATTGCTGGACAATGATCCCTGATGTCACCCAAGGGGACATTGATAGAACTCTGTACGTCGATTCGCTCAATATCGTGCCAGGAGACTTCGATACAACCATAACAGGCGCAGCGCACAACGACACCGATTCCGAATTCTCTCTCGCAAGAGCAAACATCGTCTTGCGCAACAACAATGGCGACATCGTAGGTGGCACCTTTACCTACATAGACACTATGGCTCCCCAGTCAACAAACTCGTTCTCTGCTAGCGTCGATAGCGAAATCCCTGTCGATAAAGCTGAAGCATACCTGGATCTTGGCTATGTAATGGACTAGCAACAAGCAGGGCCTCTACAGGGGATACATCCCATCCGATTCACCAGCACTAATCAACAAAAATTATAAAGTATTGTCATTTTGCTTGACTAATAAATGGCAGTACTTTATCTTATCCGCATCGGCCGAAGGAAGAGACCAGAATGCCGAAAGAGCAAGAAGTTCGGGAAATCCTTAAGAGACTCAGGAAAGAGGGCTGGCTTGAGTCGAACGGCAAAGGCAGCCATAAGGTATTCCGCAAAGGGAGCATCATGGTTGTTGCCCCTACATCAAAGAAAGAAGTTCCCCTTGGAACCTATCGCAGTATAGCGAAAACGGTCGGCTGGCTATAAACGCGCGCGTAGAATCGAGCAGACATGAGCAAGTTCATTTTCCAAGCCATTTTAACGCCCGAGGAGGAGGGAGGCTACTCCGTCGAATTCCCGGATCTCCCCGGGTGCTTCTCGTGCGGCGATACGTTCAACGATGCCGTAGCCATGGGGGCGGATGCCGCCAAAACTTACGTGGCATCGCTGTTGGGACATGGTGAAGCAGTACCTGAGCCTCAGCGCCACCGTTGTCCTTCTGGCGCTGAAGACGTTATGGTGTTTTTCGAAACTGATCCCTCTTACATCGTCGAGGGCGACGTCGTAAGCGCCGCCGAAGCATCGCGCATGCTAGGAGTGTCGGCGGGCAGAATTACTCATATGCTCGATGCCGGCGTACTCGACGGATACCGCGAGGGGCGGCGCACCTGGGTCAGCGTCGCAAGCATAGAGAAGCGCCTGTCCGAGATTCCCAAAGCTGGAAGACCGCGGAAAGCCCAGATGGCATAATGCGCATTCAGTCGCTCGTTTTATTCAATAGATGCAGCAAAACGAAGGAGGGACTCCGCTGGGAGGGGAAGACGGAATCCCTCCTTCAATGGCCATAAAGGGACTGCGGGCAATTGAGCGTTTAACCCATATGCCGCCTTACGCCCCCTAGGCCCCTAGGATGAATTCTGCAGCGAGGCGACCGCCTGTGGCGCACCAGCCCTGCTGCGAGCCCGGCAGCACTCCCACGTCATAGTCGTTGCCGTAAATCGAGCTTGCGTCTCCGCCGAGCGCGAACAAACCCGGGATCGGATCACCGTTCTTGCTGATGACGCGCAGGTTCTCATCCACGTACAAACCACCGCAGGTAGCATAGCTTCCCGCCGTGATCTTCCCACCATAGAAGGGGGCCTGCGTCATAGGCGGCAGCATTGCCGTCACCGCTCCGAAGTCCTCATCTACTCCGCTTTCGATAAAGCTGTTGTACCGCTCGACGGTCTCCTTCAGGCCGGCCGCATCGATGCCCAGCTGCTCTGCAAGCTGCTCCAAGGTATCCGCCTTCACCAAATTGCCTGCCGCAACCGCCTCATCTACCACGTCACGCGCCTCGGGCCAGGGGGCATTCTCCGGGAACCCGTACAGCTCCCAACCCACCGGAAGAAGTTCGTCCGCAACGCTGTCGAGCCACGCCTGGTCGAAAAGGGCGAAGGTTCCCACCTGGGCCAAGATGGCGTTCGATATGGTGGTGAAATCCATGTACATGGACTCGTTGAAGAATCGCCTGCCCTTATCGTTGACCCGCAGCATGCACTGGAAGCTGATGAGCATGTTGAGCTTATCAGCCAGCATCGTCGCTCCCGATACGCGAGACGCAGCGAACATCACCGTGCCGGCGTTGTGCAGCATGGCGCCCATCTGCTCGGCCCACGTAATGCCATCGCCGTTTCGGCCGGGAATGCCCCAACCGTACACGCGGTCGAAAGGAATGCGCGAGTAGCTCTCGAACATTTCCTGGTTGTCGCTGTAACCACCCGTTGCGAGAATCACTGCATCAGCTTCAATAGCGTATTCGTCGGCGCCGTCGGACACGTACACGCCCTTCACGGCATCGCCCTCGGTGATAAGACCTGTGGCGCGATTGTCCGGTCGAACTTCACCACCGTGATCCCCGATAAATGCTGCCAGAGGCTCGATGACGCCGGGGCCTATCGTAACCTGTTTTCCTTCCTCGTCGCACAGCAAATGCCAAGCCGGGTACGAGCCGGGAAAACTCGTCGCCGCCGCGAACCGCACGCCGCAGGTGTCGTGAAGCCAATCGATGGTAGCACCCGACTCGGTCACGAATCGAGTCAGCACATCCTTGTTGGCGCCCCAGTGGCAATATTCCTCAACCCTGTTCACCGCTTCATTGACGTTGATCTCAATCCCGTCTCGAACATGAATATAAGAGTTCACGCCCGCAACTCCTTCAGCAACAGTCGATGTGCCACCCAGAGAGCTGTTCTGCTCGAGCACAATAACGTGCGCGCCCAAATCGGCAGCGCGAGCACCAGCGCATATGCCGGCCATTCCCGATCCAACGACAACGATGTCGCACGACTCCGTCCGAGAGGGATTATGGGAGGTGGACTCTCCCGAAGAATCAGCCAGCTTTTCCGGCGCGGAATCCGCCGAACAGCCAGCAACCGCGGCCGCAGATACCGCCAACGCCCCCAACGAGGCGCACTTAACGAAAGCGCGCCGAGATACCGTAGGTTCCATTGCCCCGTTCTCCTTTTTTCGAAACGATTGTCTAAAGCGATCGCCTACGAAAAAGTATAGGAACGAGAATCTCTTGCTACAAATCACTTATTCTGATGCAGTCCATAACGCCGTGCAGCCCGCATTGGATATGCCCCAGCTCCAAGTGCGACAAAACTCGGCGAACAGCGGCAGCAACGGATTTTTATTCGCTTTGCGCCAGACGAGCGACACGATGATGTCGGAACCATCCTCGTCAAGATCGCGATAGGCCACAAGTTCTGACGGCACCTTGAAGCTGCGGGGAACGAAGGCGATCCCCTGATTCGCCGCCACAAGCGTAAGCGTAGCGCCGAAGGAATTCCCGACACTTCCCCGTTTCGGCCCCAAGCCATCCCGCACCATCTGCCGGTCGCTCTGCTTGAGATATGACGGCATCAGGCGCGGATTAACGGTAATAACCGTATCGTCGACCAGCTCGGCCACCGTCACCGACTCCTTGGCAGCCAAAGGATGCGAGGCGGGAAGCACGGCGCAGAGCCCCTCGCGAAAGAGATCGTAGTATCCCATGCCGCCGCGTTTCTCGAATTCGCTCGATACCACGAAGGCCGCATCAAGGCAATGGCTGTTCACCCTGTCAAGCAGCACATCCCAGGTTCCTTCGACCATCTCGAACTCTGCATCGGCGTGATCGTCGGCAAACGCTCCGACAAGTTGGGCTATCCCAGCCCAGCCCATAGGGCCGTGGAACCCGATGGCCAGCTTCTTCTTGGCGTTCGATCGGAGAACGTCGAGCTTGCGGTCGACTTCTTCCGCAACCTCTAAGTACTCCTCAAGCAGCCCCAAAATCTCTTTCCCCGCCGGCGTGAGAATCATTCGACCACCATCGCGGATGAACAGATCCGACCCCAGCTCTCCCTCAAGCTTTTTGATTTGAGCCGTCATGGCGGGCTGCGTGACGAAAAGCTCCTCGGCGGCCTTGGAAATGCTTAAATGCCTTGCTACGCTCACAAAGCACTGGGCACGAAAGTGATCCATCTTAAGGCTCTTGGCTTCCCCTACCGCCGCTCAATAGGCACGTACGGCTTGGTGCCGCGGATGGTGTTTTTGTAGGCGGGGCGGATGATGCGCTTGCCGGCGGCGATTTCCTCGAAGCGGTGCGCCGCCCAGCCGGCCATGCGGGCACAGGCGAACAGGGGCGTGAACAGATCTTCCGGAATGCCCATCATGGAGTAGATGAAGCCCGAGTACATGTCCACGTTCGCGCACAGCTCCTTGGTGGAGCCCTTCTCGCGCGCGAACACCTCGGGCGTCAAACGCTCGATGGATTTCAGCAGGTTCAGCTCGGCCTCGTATTCCGTGCCGGCGGCCAGCTGCTCGGCGAAGCGCTTGCCGATGACGGCGCGCGGGTCGGAAAGCGTATACACCGCGTGTCCCATGCCGTAGACGAGCCCCGTGCCGTCATAGGCCTGCTTGTTCACGATTTTCGCCAGGTAGGAGGCCACTTCGTCGTCGTCTTCCCAGTTCTTCACGTTTTCCTTGATCTCCGCCTGCATGGCGCGCACCTGGTGATTCGCACCGCCGTGGCGACGGCCCTTCAGCGAGCCGAAGGCCGCCGCATAGGTGGAATAAGGGTCGGTGTCCGCCGAGGAGAGCACGTGGGTCGTGAAGGACGAGTTGTTGCCGCCGCCGTGCTCGGCGTGCAGGCACAGCATGATGTCGAGCATGCGGGCCTCTTCCGCCGTGAACGAGCGATCGGGACGCAGCATGGAAAGGATGGTCTCGGCCGTGGACTGACCGGGCACGAAGCGGTGCATGATCATGGATTCGTGGTTAAAGGCGGCCTGCTTGGCGTAGTAGGCCAGCACCATGATGCGCGGCAGGCGGCTGATAAGCGAGAGCGCCGTGTGAATCTCGTGCTCGGGCGAGCGGTCCTCGGCGGACTCGTCGGCCGCGTACAGGCGCAGAATGGAGCGGGCCATCATGTTCATGAGGTCGGGTGAGGTGTCCACCATAAGCGTGCTGGCCGTGAACCCGTCGGGCAGCTCGCGCTGGGAATCGATCACTTCCACGAAGCGGTTGAGACGCTCCTGCGTCGGCAGCTCGCCCATGAGCAGCAGATAGGCCACCTCTTCGAAAGCGAAGCGGCGCGTCGGGTCCAAATCGCCTAGAAGGTCGTAAAGGTCGTAGCCGCGCAGGCGCAGCGAGCCCTCGGCCGGCATCTTCTCGCCGTCGGACATTACGTAGCCGTGCACGTTGGAGATGTTGGTCATGCCCGCGAGCACGCCCGTGCCGTCGGCGTTGCGCAGGCCGCGCTTCACGTCATGCTGGGCATACAGCGCCGGATCGATGGCGTTCACCTGGTAGAAGTTCTCGTACAGGCGCACGCGGCGAGCCTCGTCGTCGCTGATCTCGATGGGCTCGACCTCGTCGATTTCGGCATGGTTGTCCACGCGGATGACGGCTTCATCTATTTCCATGGCCATGGGGCACCCTCCCGGAAAAATGGTCGCTACACGGGTATCGGACTATTCTAACGCCTGCACAAGGCGGGGCGCGCGGGGGCTTCCACGACCGCCACTCCACACGGCGAACGGCGCACTTTCAAAAAAGTTGAAAATTCTCGTTGACAAGGCTTTGGGGTCATGGTTAAATAGTCGTTGCTGTTCGGAAGTGCGCCGTTACCTCAGCTGGATAGAGGGACTGACTACGAATCAGTACGTCGGGGGTTCGAATCCCTCACGGCGCACCATTTTAGATCGTTCAGAACAGAATAGAAGCCGCCTCGAGCGGTTCTTTTTTTGTCAGGCCAAGGAAAGGAACGTACTTGAAGGTTCGAAAATCGAAACCTCACAGTATGTAGACTTCCGGCTTCTCGCCTCCGCGCGGTCGTCGGAAGGGACGACTGCTGAGCATCACCCATCGCCCTGGGCGTCACCGTGCTTAATCACGCAGAGTCAGCGACTTGCGCACGCCATCCCATTCCGATGCGCTGATGCCTACCGCACGGAGGAACGCACATGCTCTATCTTTCTCAAATGATCGGCGAGCCCGTGGTCGACGCCCAAGGCGAGCGACTCGGCACCATATCCGACCTGGCCATTTCCACTGGCGAGGTCTTTCCGCGCATCACGAGCCTGGCCTTCCAGGGGCCCGGGCGCGTGCCGTTCATGATCTCGTGGCGCAAGTACGTCGACACCTTCGACGACGACGGCATCACGCTGTCGGTGGACGCCCACGACATCCGCTTCAGCTACCTGCAGCCCGACGAGGTGCTGCTCGCCCGCGACCTTATGGACCGCCAGATCGTCGACACCCAGGGCCTTAAGGTCGTGCGCGTGAACGACCTTAAGCTCTCGCAATCCGGCACGCAGTTGCGCCTGCTCGGTGCCGAGGTGGGCGTGCGTGGCATCCTGCGCGGGCTGCATCCGCTGCTGGAAAAGGCCGTCGTGAACGTGGCGAAGCTCTTCCACAAGAAGGTGGACGAGCAGCTCATCGCCTGGAATTACATGGATCTGCTCGACCGCGACCTGTCCGAAGTGCAGCTGTCGGTGACCCA
>QFCE01001985.1_pt1 | contig 37193 bp, 36 predicted proteins | sample 5346091 | NCBI WGS metagenome assembly QFCE01 (sample SAMN09062252, study PRJNA434731) | Human gut metagenome, whole genome shotgun sequencing project. | isolation source: stool timepoint A chromium assembly | host: Homo sapiens | collected 2015 | reverse complement strand
GCCCAAACAAATGCGCCGCGGCCGGCAAAAAGGCAATCACAGCAAAATAAAATAGTGGAATGGTTAAACAATTCCACCCGGGCACAGCCCACCAGATACAGCGAAAAAATACCCGCCAAATTCATCGCCAGTCCCACCGCTGGCCCAAACAAATGCGCCGCGGCCGGCAAAAAGGCAATCACAGCAAAATAAAATACCAGCAGCTTCAGCGAGTCGCCCAGTGACACGCCAAAATCCGCGTTCTGGAACGCCAAAACGCACAGCAGCACCGCAACCCCCGCCGCACTGTTCTCCGCGCCAAACAGCACCGAGTACAGCACGATAAACCCCGTACAGAACAGCAGCGTCAGCACCGCTTTTGCCGTCAGCACCGTGCCGTAATACACCTGTTGCCGGGAGGCTGCGCCGGATCGGATCCGCTCTTTCAAAACGGCCGTGTCCAGCTGTAAATCCCGATAAAAGCTCAAAAGAAATACACTCCTTTTTGTTTGTGCCTCGGGCAGTTTCAGATACTGTCCTTTGTATACTCACCAAATCCCTCGCCCAGCACTTCATTGGCCTTGCAGACGATAACAAAAGCGTCCGGATCGATTTCGCGCACCATCAACTTGACCGGCACAATCTGGCTGCGCTTCATGGCGCACAGAATCACCTTGCGCTTATTCCCGTTGTACGCGCCTTCGCCGTCCAACAATGTCACGCCCCGATCCATCTCCAAAAGCTTGGCGGTGATGGCTTCCTGATGCTCACTGATAATATATGTTACCTGTGCCGTACGGCTGCCGTAAATGATATAGTCCATCACGACGGAAGAGATGTACAGTGCAATAATGCCATACATGGCATTGAGCACACTGTGAAATACCGCTGCATATACACTGACCACCAGAACATCAATGATCAGGCACAGTTTTCCGATAGGCAGATGCGGAAACGGGAATTTCAGCAGCCGCGCCCCCCAGTTCCGTACCGCCCGTGGTCGTGTTCACCAGCATCAGCAGACCCATGGATACACCCAGCATCACGCCGCCGTAGATACTGGCCAGAATCGGCTCCATCGGGCGAAATGTATACACAGCCGCCAAACCGTCCAGCATCAGGGAACTGAGCACCATCGCGATCAGCGACGTCAGCAGCGCCCGCTTCCCCAGGTAGATCCAGCCAAGAAAAAACAACGGCACATTGAGCGCAATGGTCAGCATACCCACGGGCAGCACAGGAATGAGCGCATTGATAATCTGTGCAATACCCGTCATGCCGCCGATGGAAAACTGATTCGGCGCTACGCACCAATCAAATCCCAGCGCAAAAATAGCACAACTGAAAAAAATGACCGCTGTTTCGTAAAAAAAGCGGCATACCGGATGCTTCCGATCCATTGATGAATCCTCCTCACTGTATAAACATGTAAAACCCCCGGACGGGCCCGCATTCAAATCAGCGTCAGCTGCTCCTCGCCGCTGTCCTCTTCTTTCACCAGCGCACCAGCCGCCGGAATATTGCGGCCGCGGTAGCGGGCCAGGTTCCGGATCCCGCTCTCCTCCACCAGGCACACGTGATCCAGGCGGTATTTCGGCTTCATGGTCAGCACATTGACCCCTTGTGTCGTCCGGGTGGTTTTCGGAACCATCAGTGCAGTATTCACAATCAGCGCCCGCGGTTCCGTAGAGTATAAAGCGATCTCCCGGTCCTCTGTCAGCACCATAAACTGCACCACAGGGGATCTATCGCTGTAAGCTCCAGTCAGGCGGCGGCGGTTCGACGCCGTCTGATAGGCCGATAATGCCACCCGGGCTGCTTTTCCGTTTTCGAAGAAAAAGAAAATATGGCCGCTGTAATCGCCGGGCAGCACCAGGAAGCGCACGCTTTCGCCTTCGTCAAACCCCAGCTTGCTGGGCAGATAATCGCCCAAAACGCTGGCCTTGCTGTCGTCAAACTCAGACAGGCGGCTCTTGTACACCTGGCACTTGTCGGTGAAAAACATCACCTCAGCCCGGTTGGTCGTCTCAAATGTCTGGGCCGGCCCGTCGCCCTCTTTATATTTCTGCTCGCCGCTCATACGCAAAGACTGGGGCGTAATTTTTTTGAAATACCCTTCCCGCGACAAAAACACAGTAACGGGATAATCCGGCGTTTCCTCTTCTTCGTCGAATTCCTCCACCTCGTGGCTGTAAAGAATACTGGTGCGCCGGGGCACGGCGTACTTTTTGCGCACGGCAGTCAGCTCATCGATAATGATGTTTCGGATACGCGCCGGTTTGTCCAGCGTATCCTGCAGGTCCGCGATCTCCGCCTCCAGGGAATCCACTTCCTCCACGCGCTTGAGGATGTATTCCTTATTGATATTGCGCAGTTTGATCTCCGCCACAAACTCGGCCTGGGTACTGTCGATACCGAAGCCGATCATCAGATTGGGCACCACCTCTGCGTCGCTGTCCGTCTCGCGGATAATCTTCACAGCCTTGTCAATATCCAGCAGGATCTTTTTGAGTCCCTTGAGCAGATGCAGTTTGTCCATCTTCCGGTGCATAATATAATACACCCGGCGGCGCACGCATTCTGTGCGCCAGGCGCACCATTCCTGCAGCAGTTCCCGCACACCCATGACTCTGGGCATTCCAGAAATGAGCACATTAAAGTTGCAGCTCATGCTGTCCTGCAGAGTCGTCTGGCGGAACAGGCGCTGCATCAGCTTGTCCGGATCGGTGCCGCGCTTGAGATCGATGGTCAGTTTCAGGCCGTTCAAATCCGTCTCATCGCGCATATCAGCGATTTCCTTGGCCTTACCCGCCTTGATCAGCTCCGCCACCTTGTCAAGGATCGCCTCGGTGGTGGTGGTATAAGGGATCTCGTAAATCTCAATCAGATTGTTCGCCTTATCGTAGCGGTATTTCGCCCGCACCTTTATGCTGCCGCGGCCGGTGCGGTAAATGGTTTCCAGCGCCGCATGGTCGCAGATCATTTCGCCGCCGCCTGGAAAATCCGGCCCCAGCAGCGTATCCGCCAGATTGCAGTCCGGGTGCTTCAGGTAGGCGATAGCAGTGTCGCAGACCTCCCCCAGATTGAAACCGCACAGCTGGCTGGCCATGCCCACGGCAATGCCCTGGTTGGCCGACACCAGAATATTGGGAAAAGTGGTGGGCAGCAGCGACGGCTCTTTCATGGTGTTGTCGTAGTTGTCCACAAAGTCCACTGCATCCTGATCGAGGTCGCGGAACAATTCGGCACAGATGGCGGAAAGCTTTGCCTCGGTGTAACGGGGCGCAGCATACGCCATGTCACGGGAATAGGCTTTTCCGAAGTTTCCCTTGCCGTCCACAAAGGGGTGCAGCAGCGCGCCGTAGCCGGTGGACAGGCGCACCATGGTGTCATAGATCGCCGCATCACCGTGGGGATTCAGGCGCATGGTCTGGCCCACAATATTGGCGCTTTTGGTCCGGCCGCCGTTGAGCAGGCCCATTTTATACATGGTATACAAAAGCTTGCGGTGAGAAGGTTTGAAGCCGTCGATCTCCGGGATCGCGCGGGACACAATCACACTCATGGCATAAGGCATATAATTCGTTTCCAGCGTTTCGGTGATTGGCTGCTCCACCACTGCCGCATGCAGCCCCAACACATTGGGGTTCACCATTTTGGCTTTTTCCTCTGATGATTGCTTCTTCTTTGGCATAATCCTTATTTCCGTCCTTATAATAGTCCGTTTTTGCCGGAATCCTTATTTCTTTCTCTTTTTACCGCTCTTTTTTACGGTATCCGGGTCGATATAGGGGTATTTTTTGATCAGATAAGCTTTGCAGGCCGCAAACACCGCCGCGCCGGCCACCGCCAGGGCGTAGCCATAGGGCGAGAGCGTCAGCCCCAACAAAAGGCCCAGCCACAGGCAGGCCAGCCCTGCGCTTTCCAGCGCACAGGCCCGGCGCCAGCCTTTGAGCTGCGCCTCGTCCAGCGTCAGGCTGCGGTGACGGGGCGTCCACAGCCTGAAAGCCACTGCCACCAGTTTCACACCGAAATAGACCGCGAGGATCCCAAAAATCGTCAGCACTGCCTGCGAGGTTAAAATTTCCACAATATCCTGCTCCTTTCTTTCCGCCGCAGCGGACAACTGTCACGACACATCAATCTGATCGAGGAATTTATAGCCGTTTTCGGCAATATAGTCTTTCCGTCCCTGGAGATTGTCGCCCAGCATCAGATCAAACATCTGCGCGGCCGCCTCGGCGTCGGTGGGCATGACGCGGATCAGCCGGCGGGTTTCGGGGTTCATGGTGGTCAGCCACATCATATCCGGATCGTTTTCGCCCAGCCCCTTGGAACGGTTGACCGTGTATTTCACCTCTCCCAGTTCCCGAAGCACAGCCGCCTTTTCTTCTTCGGAATAGGCAAACCAGGTCTTCCCTTTGCTGTTGATTTCAAACAGGGGCGTCTCAGCGATATAGACATACCCCTCCTGGATCAGCGTGGGCGCCAGCCGATAAATCATCGTCAAAATCAGGGTGCGGATCTGGAAACCGTCTACGTCGGCATCGGAGCAGAGAATGATCTTGTTCCAGCGCAGGTTATTCAGGTCAAAGGCATTGAGGTCTTTAACCTTTTTCATATCTACCTCCACGCCGCAGCCCAGCACTTTCATCAGGTCGGTGATAATCTCACTTTTGAAAATCTTTCCATAGTCTGCTTTCAGGCAGTTGAGGATCTTGCCGCGTACAGGCATAATCCCCTGAAACTCCGCATCCCGGCTCAGCTTGACGCTGCCCAGAGCACTGTCGCCCTCCACAATGTAAATCTCCCGGCGGGAAACGTCCTTGGTGCGGCAGTCCACAAATTTCTGCACGCGGTTGGCGATATCGATCGTCCCCGAAAGCTTCTTTTTGATATTGAGCCGCGCTTTTTCCGCACTTTCCCGGGAACGCTTATTGATCAGCACCTGCTCGGCGATTTTTTCAGCGTCAAATGGATTTTCAATAAAATAAATTTCCAGATTCGAGCGCAGGAACTCCGTCATAGCCTCCTGGATGAATTTGTTGGTAATGGCCTTTTTCGTCTGGTTTTCATAGCTGGTCAGCGTGGAAAACGAACTGGATACCATTACCAGACAATCCTGCACATCGTTCCAGTTGATTTTGCTCTCGCTCTTTTGATACTTCCCCTGGTCGCGCAGATACTTGTCGATGGCGGAGACAAAGGCGGACTTGGCCGCCTTTTCGGGGCTTCCGCCGTGTTCCAGCCAGGAGGAGTTGTGGTAATATTCCGTCACGGCAGTTTTGTTGGAAAAACACAGCGCGCAGGAAAGCTTCACCTTGTATTCCGGCTTGTCCTCCCGGTCGCGCCCCCGGCGCTCGGCTTCCCAGAAGATGGGCGCCGTCAGGCTCCCTTCACCGGAGAGTTCTGCCACATAGTCCTGAATGCCGTTTTCATAAAGATAATCCACCGTTTCAAACGAAGCGCCCCGCTGATCGCGGAAGCGGAACGTAATCCCGGCGTTCACCACTGCCTGACGCTTCATCACGTCCATAAAGTATTCCGCCGGCACCGCGATGTCGGTAAACACGTCCAGATCCGGCAGCCAGCGGATGCGGGTGCCGGTGCGCTTGCGGCTCAAGGGCTTTTTGCTCAGCCCCCCCACGTTCTCGCCCCGCTCGAAATGAAGGGAATACTCCTGCCCGTCGCGCCAGACCGTCACATCCATGGTGCGGGATGCGTACTGGGTGGCGCAGGAGCCCAGGCCGTTCAGTCCCAGGGAGTATTCGTAGTTGTCGCCGCCGTTGGTGTTGTATTTTCCGCCGGCGTACAGCTCGCAGAACACCAGCTCCCAGTTAAACTTTTCCTCCTTGGGGTTCCAGTCCACCGGGCAGCCGCGGCCCTGATCCTCCACCTCGATGGAGTGGTCGGCATAGCGGGTGACGGTGATCAGGCGGCCGTAGCCTTCCCGCGCTTCGTCAATGGCGTTGGACAAAATTTCAAACACCGCGTGCTCGCAGCCGTCCAGCCCGTCGGAGCCGAAGATCACACCGGGGCGCTTGCGCACCCGGTCGGCGCCCTTCAGCGCGGCGATGCTTTCGTTGCCGTAAGATTGTTTCACGTTCGCTTCTTCCTTCCTCTGGAAACAGCGGCAGCGCCCCCTCTCGGTGCGCTCCGCCGGAATTCGATACAATTTCAATATAATAGTATATACCAAATCCAAAACTTTCACAAGGCACAAGAAGGGCGAAAAAATGAGGCCCCCGGCCCGCTCCCTTTGGCGCAATCGCTGTGCCGGAGGCAAAAAACAGCCCTGGCGGGAGCAATGCTCCCGCCGGGGCTGCTGCCTTTCGCCGCCGCTTTCCTTTATTCTTCGCTTTCTTCTGCCCCGTCCTGCTCAGCTTGCTTAAAATCATTGATACGTTTCAATTCTCCGTAGATCTCTTCCATCCCACAACGAATGCAATGCAATTCACCGCACAGGCACAAAAGCGCATACACCAGAATAAAGGCAAGGATACCGGAAAACAGCCCCGACATAACATAAAAAAGGCCGCCGCCCAATACAAAGAACACCGCGCCCGCCCCCAGCGCCAGCAGAGTCGCTTTTCCATAATCCACTGTACCTTTCATAAACATACCTCCTGTTTTCATTTTTTGTGCAATTCAGCCCGGCCGTGATTCGCTTGTTTATTGCTTTGTTCGTGGCATGATTCACTTCCTGTTTTAATGGAACAACGGGGTTTCCCCGTGCCGGGATGGCTCCGGCACGGGGAATCTTCTCTGCACTACCGTTTCATTTTATATATTCCGGTATAGATACTAACAATTGATACAAAAATTATAGCCACAGAAATATGTAACGGGATCGGCGCCCCCATCGGCACAATCTGCTTCACTACAAGCAATACCAGCAAAACAATACCACCAATAATTTGAACAGTTGCAGATGTTTTCAACTTTTTCATTTGCTCCACCTTATCATATCGTGTTGATTATTTCCCTGCATACTTGTACCTTTTACCCGCGAAGTTCGAGCAGAAAAAAGCATCCCTTCACAGTGATTGTTGTTGGTTTGCACATGGCGATCTCCTTTCGGCTATCGCAAACATGTTTCCATTTTATTCCAATAAAGCGCCGTTAGTAGAAAAGATAAAATTTGTGCGGAGGAGCCTTGCAGGTTGCTGCGCATTTTTTCCACTGTGTATCGTTTTACGCAGCAAAAATTGGCCGCCTGTCATAGGATTGGCACTGCGCCGGAATCAGTCTGGCGCAGTGCACATTGGTCACAGTTCCTTGTTTAAAATCATGAGCAACCCAACCCCGGAAAATACTGCAGGAATGGATGCCGCCATAACATCGCTAATAGGTACACAGCGTATCCACAGCATGTGGATGTTTGCAACCATAATCACGCTAAGTAGAATAACAAGAACCCATTTTTTTCGACTCATAAAAAATGCTCCTTCTTAAAATCGATCTGCTTATGTAATAGTTCTGACAATGGAATACTCCGCAAAACGCGTTGCTTCTACAACCGTTCCTGTTCTCGTTGTAACGTGTCTATATATCGGGACTTTGTTCCACAGTGTTATATTTTCATCCAATACCGCACAGAGCAGCGCAGCGGCCGTCGCTCTCCTGTTCCAAACCACCCTACCCATTCCATTTCCCCGTTGCTCCGGTTCTCTGCAGTGTTCTTGCCTTTTCCGCTCCGCCCCAGCGGGCCGGGCTACTATGTTTTATTTTTTAATTGCATAGACAATGTATTTCAGCCCCAAATACCAAAACAGAAACATACCAATCACAGCAATTGTTTTTGCTAAAATGATTAAAGCAATATAAATTGCACCATTCGGGCTTTGTTCAAAAGTCAAGTATGACACATGATAACTGGCTTCCAATATATCAGGAATAAAGAACACGATTACGCCTAAAACAACCCAGACCGCTCCGATAAGTATTTTCGCTATTTCATTTTTAGCCAATCCCTTTTTCATTTTTACACCTCCGTGAAAACAATCATTTATTACTTTATTTGGGGTTGCTCCCCCCAGCAGTTCTTAAATTGGAACTGCCGGGGGGATTTTCAAGCTGTTAAACAAACTATTTTGAGGCCATCTTAAATGTACACACTTTTAAAATCGATATCTACCGGAATATACATGGTAATTTTCTCCCGGTTCAGTTCCTGTGTCGGCTTCCCGGTCAAAGTTCGATAAAGCACCTGATCTGCCGTATACACCTGATATTTGCCACGGTACATGATCTTTGCTTTTTTCCCTGTCGGAACATTAATTGTACACGAACTACTTACCGAAACGTTTTGTCCGACAGTATAACCAAATGCTGCCGTAAGCACCCCATCAGATGCACTCACATTCGCACTTGCCTCAACGGAAAATCCATAGCTGAATTCTTTCGTTGCTTGCCCGCCTGGTCCCACACTTGCATCAAAAGTCGGCCCTTCTTTCCATGCTCCGCGCCCCTGAATACTACCCTTCTTGATATTTTCGATTTTGTAAATCGTTGAGGGGGTCGGAGCTTTGCTTGGCGCATCTACCGCCATTGCCGGGGCCATCAGGCTCAGGGCCATAACTACCGTCATAATAGTTGCGATCAATTTTTTCTTTAACATAATTCTATTCCTCCTTCATCTGTTTTGCAATCGTTTTGTGGATACGGACGGGTCATTTTTTCATGGGCCTCACCCCCTTTGCTGCGCGGCCAGGGGGTCAGATTGTTTTGACCACGCTGTCACTCACCGTATCCCAGGCGCCGCTCACGTAGGCTTTTCCGGTAACTTCCAGTTTGTAGGTCTTGCCGGATTTGAACGCATAACTGACATTTTTCGTGCATCGGACAGAATTAGCCGATGCACTGGCGGAATCCACCTGCTTATACCCCAAAATGCCCTTTTCGTACAGTACCAGGCTCAATTCCGTTTTAGTGGCTTCTTTCGGTCCGGTCACCGTAGCAGAGTATTGAGTCTGTGAAATTCGAGCTGTTATGGAAGTATTATCCGTATTCCACGGGCGGCTATCAGATGCAAGTGCGCTGACGGACAGGGTCAGCGCCATGGCAATTGCCATGGCCAGGGCCATCAGGCGGTGGTAGGTGGTGTGCATTTGTGTTTTCATACGTTATAACCTCTCTCTGATTAAATTGGGGGATCGACTGTTTTGCTTTCAACCGTTCCCTCTACTTCTAATACAATCGAGCGGCCCAAAAACGACAGCATTTTTGAAAAAAATGCTGCGTTTTGCAATCTTTGGATGTCTCCACAATTTTCAGGTCCAATTCTTGTGCAAAAAAACAGAGCCGGGGTGGATTTCCTGCCGCCCCGGCTCTGCCGTTTTGACTCGATATTTAATAAATATTGTCCGCAATCTGAAACACCTCGGATTCCGGTAAAATGGCATTGATATACAAATTGTGTTCAATACCACCCGCAATCCAGGAAAACATATAGCCGTCGCCGTCCTCAAACGTACCCAGCCATGCTTCGCCGTCTCCATATTCGACCTGCCGGAAATATGTGTGCTCCGTATCCGACTGCACAACAGAAGCCCCCTCTGCAACCCACACATCAATTGCAATAAAATATCCCTCTTCATTGGCATAATATTTTCCAAAACTGTTATCAAATTCATAGGAATCTGCCTCAGAATACACAACCCCCTCCGGGATATAATGAGGCGCGTATCCCTCCGGCAGAGCTGTCAAGGGATGCCCTTCCACTTCATAGCGGATGCTCATGTTTCGCTCCATCCACTCCACCAGGGTATCCTTGACCAACAGCCGCAGTTCCGCCGAGACCGCCAGCGTCCCCGCCGCCAACGCCGCCAGCAGGGCGGCGGCCAGCAGGATCCGCCGCATCTTCCGCCGGGACGTGCGATTCAGAACACGGCGCTGCTGCGCTTTTTGCAGCGCCCGCACCGAGCGCCGCACGCGCCGGTCCAGACGATGCAGCGGCCCATATTCCGCCCGCAGGCATTCCTCCGAAGGCAGGGCCGCCAGCGCCTGCCGCAGCCGCCAGGCGGCGGCTTCCCGCAGCAGCGCGTCAAAGGCCTCTTCCCGGGTCGGCTGCGTCATTCTCGCTCAACTCCTCCCGTATCATCTCCCGCGCCCGTTCCAGCCGCCGCTGCACCGTGCGCGGGGAAAGTCCCAGATGCTCCGCGATCTCCGCCGTACTCCATCCCGTGCAAACCAACTCCAGCACCGCGCCATAGGTTTTCGGCAGCTGCTGCAGGGCGGCAACCACCTGGCCCACATCGCCCTCTGGCGCCGCCGCGCCGTCCCGTCCGGAAGTCTCCATCCACGCTTCATAGCTTTCTTCCCGTCCCCTCCGGCGCAGCAAATTCACCGCCCGGCACTGCACGCATCGGTACAGATATCCGTCCAGGCCCTCAGTATATTTCCCGCTCAGCTCTTCGTAATGATCTGCTACATATAAGAATGCTTCATGCACCACATCTTCCGCCCACAGTTTGTTTTTCACAATACCCTGCGCTGCATGGAACACTTTGTACTTATTCCTTTCATACAGGGCTTGAAAGGCTTCCTGATCCGCTGCGCTGTTCAGCATGGACAGATATATGCCAAGCATTCTCCCACCTCCGCCTCTTTTCGCGCCCATTATAGCACAAAAAAGGAGCCGGAGAAACGCATTCTGCTTTCCCTCTATTAGTAATACAATTCAGAAGCCAAAAAACGACAGATTTTTTTCAAAAATTTTAAAAATTTTTTCAAAATCGCGAAAACGTGCCAAACAGCCCCGTATTTCCGATCGGTTTTGCCAATTCCCGGCTTGTTGTCCGCAGCACTTTATGCTACAATGGCTTCACTGCCCGATGCGCCGCACCTTGTTGTGAGCCAAAAAGTACGCGCCGCACCGGGGCATAATTTTGCCGCAACTTGTCGAAAACGGCAGGAAACAATGGATTTATACACTATTTCCACATAGTTTTCCACAAGCCTTATGTAAACTGAATCTTGCGGAGTTGTTTGATTTTTTATGGGAGGTGCTTTCCTTGAACCGCAAAACCGGAATCCGTATACTCGCCATCGCCATTGCTGTGGTGCTGGCCCTGTCGCTGCTTCTGCTGCCCCTGTCGGCCTTCGCCGCATAAGCAACACTTCACGGAGGGGAACGGCACAGCCGTTCCCCTCCATCCCTCCTGCGCAGCAAACCAGCCGTCAGGAAGCGGAACAGACATCCATCGAAACAGAAACAGACAGAGAAAGGATCATTTGAACCATGCAGGAAATTCTCTTTGCCATATTCTTTTTGGCCATCGGCTTTGTGCTGCTGATCAAGGGCGCCGACTTTTTTGTGGACGGCAGCTCCGCCGTGGCCAAGCTGCTGCGGGTGCCCCCCATCATCATCGGCTTGACCGTGGTGGCCATGGGGACAAGCCTGCCTGAACTGGCCGTCAGCGTCACTGCAGCCATGTCGGGCAACAATGCCCTGGCCGTCAGCAACGTCGTCGGCTCCAATATTTTCAATCTGATGGTGGTGTGCGGCATGTGCGCCGTGTTCACCCCCCTGGCCATCCAGCGGGATTCGCTGACCAAAGAATTCCCCTTTTCCATTTTTTGCGGCGTTCTGCTGCTGGCTCTGGGGTATGCCGGCATGGTCGTAGGGTTTCTGGACGGCGTAGTGCTGCTGGCACTGTTTGCAGTGTATATGATCGTCATGGTACGCACCGCATTGAAGGCCCGCGCCAGCGGCAATACATCCGTGGCCGCAGAGGAAGCCGTCCCCTGCCGCTGTGGGAGTGTATTCTGTTTATTGCAGGCGGTCTGGTGGCCATCAAGTTCGGCGGCGATTTCGTGGTGGACGGCGCGACCACCGTGGCCGCCGCCCTGGGCCTGAGCCAGAACCTGATCGGGCTGACCATCGTCGCCGTCGGCACCAGCCTGCCTGAACTGGTCACCTCGATCGTGGCTGCACGGAAGAAAGAGCTGGATATGGCGCTGGGGAATGTAATTGGCTCCAATATTTTCAATATCCTTCTGATTCTGGGCCTGGCCGCTGTAATCAGCCCGGTCACATTTATTTTTGAAAACATGATTGACATTGTCCTGCTCACCGCCATGAGCCTGCTCGTATGGATTTTCGGCTGGACCCGGCAGCGGCTCTGCCGTACTGAAGGCATGGTGATGCTGGCCATTTACGCAGTTTATCTCGTTTATATCTGCATTCGCTGAATCGCTCCACTCCATCGCCCCGCAGTTTCACAGCAGCTGCGGGGCGTATGCCCGCCTGCGCTGCAGAGCGGCACCGGCCCGGACAAAACTGGGAAAAAATAGTCCTTGCATTTTTATCGGATGGATGGTACGATTGAAAAAATTTGAAAGGGTGGTCAAACTATGAAACATCTGCTCAGTCCTCTGGACCTGTCCGTTCCGGAGATCGATCAGCTGATCGCCGTAGCCGAGGACATTGAAAAGAACCCCAAAAAATACAGCCATATTTGCGACGGCAAAAAGCTGGCTACTTGTTTTTATGAACCGAGTACACGGACCCGCCTGAGTTTTGAAGCTGCTATGCTCAATCTGGGCGGGAGCGTACTCGGTTTTTCCAGCGCCGATTCCAGTTCCGCCGCCAAGGGCGAAAGCGTGTCCGACACGGCCCGTGTGATCGGCTGCTATGCTGACATCATTGCCATGCGCCACCCCAAGGAGGGCGCGCCCATGGTGGCCTCCCTCTCCTCACCTGTGCCCATCATCAACGCCGGCGACGGCGGCCACCAGCATCCCACGCAGACGCTGACGGACCTTTTGACCATCCACGCCGAAAAAGGCCGGCTCAGCGGCCTGACCATCGGGCTGTGCGGCGACCTCAAGTTCGGCCGCACAGTGCACTCCCTGATCACCGCCCTGGCCCGCTACGAGAACATTCGCTTTTTCCTAATCTCTCCGGATGAACTTCGCATCCCCGACTTTGTCCGCGAAGAGGTGCTGGAAGCCAACCACATTCCCTACAAGGAATGCGACGCTTTGGACGGCGCATTGCCCAAACTGGACATCCTGTACATGACCCGGGTGCAGAAAGAGCGCTTTTTCAACGAGGAAGATTATATCCGCCTGAAAAACCATTACATCCTGGACAGCGAAAAAATGAAACTGGCTAAAGAGGATATGATTGTGATGCACCCCCTGCCCCGGGTGAACGAAATTTCCGTGGACGTGGATACCGACGCGCGCGCCATTTACTTCAAACAGGCGCAGTACGGCGTTTACATCCGCATGGCGCTCATCATGAAACTTTTGGGATTGGAGGCTTAACGTTATGTTGAATATCAGCGGAATCGAAGAAGGCTACGTCATTGACCACATCCGCGCGGGCTCCTGCATGAAAATCTATGACGCGCTGAATCTGGACAAGTGCGAGGGCGAAGTGGCAATTATCAAAAACGCCAAAAGCGGCAAGCTGGGCAAAAAAGATATCATCAAAATTGAAGGGCTGGTGCCCTTGGATCTGGAGTTGCTGGGCTTTCTGGACGACAACATCACCGTGGACATTATCAAAAACAACAAGATCATCGAAAAGAAAAGCTTATCGCTGCCGGATAAAATCACCGGCGTAGCAGTATGCAGAAATCCCCGCTGCATCACCTCCATCGAGCAGGGACTGAAGCAGACTTTCATCCTCTCCGACCGGAAACGGCATATATACCGCTGCATGTACTGCGAAGAACGGCTTTGAGCAGACAGCAGGAAAAAGCGCGTTCTGCGCCGAAAGGGCACAGAACGCGCTTTTTTGCTTTTTATGCTCCCAGTGTAGCCGCCATCACAGCCTTAATGGTGTGCATCCGGTTTTCCGCCTCATCAAAGACGATGGACTGTTCCGACTCGAACACCTCATCGGTGACCTCCATCGCCTCACGGCCGAATTTCTGCCCCATTTCTTTTCCCACAGTGGTTTTCCAGTCATGGAACGCGGGCAGGCAGTGCATGAAGCGGCACTGAGATCCGGCGTTGTCCATCAGCGCGCGGTTTACTTGATAGGGCGCCAGCGCCGCGATGCGCTCAGCCCACACCTCCGCCGGCTCGCCCATGGACACCCACACGTCGGTGTAGATCACGTCCGCGCCGCGCGTGGCCTCCATGGGATCCTCTAAGAAACGCAGCTGCGCGCCGCTTTCGGCGGCAAAACCGCGGCACTGTTCGATGAGCTTTTCCTCCGGGAAATAGGCCCTGGGCGCACAGGCCGTAAAGTTCACACCCATTTTCGCACAGCCCACCATCAGGGAATTGCCCATATTGTAGCGGGCGTCGCCCATATAGACGAAATTCAGGCCCGCAAGCTTCCCGAAATGCTCCCGCATCGTGAGAAAATCCGCCAGGATCTGAGTGGGATGGGCCTCATTGGTCAGGCCGTTCCACACGGGCACGCCGGCATATCGACCAAGCTCTTCCACGATTTCCTGCCCAAAACCCCGGTACTCGATGCCGTCAAACATCCGTCCCAGCACCCGAGCTGTGTCGGCAATGCTCTCTTTTTTCCCGATCTGAGAACCGGAGGGATCGAGATACGTCGCCCCCATACCCAGATCATGGGCTGCCACTTCAAAGGCGCAGCGGGTTCGAGTGCTGGTTTTTTCAAAAATCAGCGCAATATTTTTGCCCCGCAGCGTATCGTGGGCCACGCCTTTTTTCTTTTTGGCTTTCAGCTCTGCCGCCAAATCAATAAGCCCGCCAATCTCCTCAGGCGTGAAATCCAGCAGTTTCAAAAAGTTTCTGTGTTTCAGATCCATTGCGGTGTTCCTCCTGTGTTGTTTCTCTCTTGTCACAGCGCCCGCCGGATAGCCTCCAGCAGGTCTGCAAAGGTCTCGTACGCCGGCAACTCCGGATGATCCCGGCGGATCTGCTCCGTGCTGCGGAACAAAAAGCCCGCCTTACTGGCGCGGATCATGTCCAGATCGTTGTAGCTGTCCCCGGCGGCGATGGTATCGTAGCCCATGGACTGCAGGGCCTTCACGGTGGTGAGCTTGGAGTGCTCACAGCGCATGTGAAACCCGGTGATCGCGCCCCCCGGCGCCACTTCCAACGCGTTGCACAGCAACGTGGGCCAGCCCAGCTTGGCCATCAGCGGTCTGGCGAATTCTTCAAAGGTGTCGCTGAGGATCACTACCTGCGTCAACGCGCGCAGTTCATCCAGAAATTCTTTGGCCCCAGGCAGCGGGTCAATGTTTGCAATGGTGGTCTGGATCTCCTGCAGCCCCAAGCCGTGCTCCTTCAAAATACCCAAGCGCCAGCGCATCAACTTGTCGTAATCCGGTTCGTCCCGGGTGGTACGCTTGAGTTCAGGGATGCCGCTCTCAGCGGCAAAGGCGACCCAGATTTCAGGTACCAGGACACCCTCCATATCCAGGCAAACAATATTCATGGCGCGCTCCTCCTGTCATTTTGGTTTTCTATGCTTTAACGCAATAAATTTTCTGTGCGTATTATAGCACAGTTCCACCGCCGCGCACAATAGCCGTTTTTCCTTTGCCGTACAGCCTTGATAGAAACGCCCTTTTGTGAGAATTATGGAATACTGGATACCGTGCCGCCATCATACCAGCAGCGGCAACTTGGGGCTGAAAAACAGGGGAAATTTTTTCGATGCCGGCCTGGGCTTCAAAGCTCCGGCCGGCTGAGACGCTGGAAGACAGCGCAGCGGAACAGCCCCCTGCTCCGCTCCCGGCACGAAGTCGATTGCTGTTATAGATTTTTCCTGAAAATGGGAAGTGCAGCAATTCATCCCCCAATATAACACGAAGCAGAGCCTCTGTATATGAAATACATCTGCATTTGAAAAAATTTATTTCCCGGTACTTGACATTCTCTCATATGTTAAGTATATTAGAAATATCTTAATTACTTGTCTTGGAGGTCTTATGCCAAACCGATTCAAACTTGCTGAAATTGGATCCGAATGCGTTGCCTGCGGATGCTGCGTCCGCGTGTGTCCCCGGGGCGCAGTCCAGGTCCGTTGGGGTATACGCGCTCAAGCCGACCCGGAAAAATGTATTGGCTGCGGGAAATGTGCAAGAACATGCCCGGCTGCTGTGATTGAAATGATTGAACGGGGGACTGCACAGTGAAAAAACGGAAATGGTCCAATTATCTTTGGGTGGTTGAGCTGCTTTACCTTTGTCTGGGACTGTTTAACATTTTATTTGCATGGCTGGGGATGCTGTTTTTTACCATTCCGCTGCTGGTCGCCGTATTCGGCGGCAGTAAAGCCTACTGCAATCGATACTGCGGACGCGGCCAGCTGCTGGGCATACTGGACGAAAAGCTGAAATTGTCACGAAACACACCGCCGCCTAAATTTTTGCGGAGCCGGTGGTTCCGCTACGGCTTCCTGGCCTTTTTCATGGTGATGTTCGGCCGGATGCTGTTCGCCACATATCAAGTGTTTACAGGCGCGCCTCTTTCACAGACGGTAACGCTCCTGTGGACATTCAAACTGCCCTGGCAGTGGGCAGATGTCAGTTTGGCAGCTCCCTGGGCTGCGCAGTTTGCATTTGGTTTTTTCAGTGTCATGCTCACTTCCACCGTGCTGGGGATCGCCACAATGGTGTTGTTCCGTCCCAGATCCTGGTGCGTTTACTGCCCGATGGGAACCATGACGCAGGGAATCTGCGCACAAAGAAACAGAAAGAAGGCAAATCTCTATGGAAGAACAGGCCAAAAAAATTGCGGAGCTTCTGAAACTGCTGGCCAATGAACACCGGCTATTGATTTTATGCGCGCTGATCCAGGGGAAACTCACTGTGGGGGAAATTCATAAGCACGCCCCCAATATTACCGCCTCTGCCTTGTCTCAGCACCTGAATCAACTGAGAACCGCCGGAATCCTTTCCTCTGAAAAACAGGGAATGAACGTAATATACTGGATCCGAGACGAACGGGTCATCGCTCTGATGGCGTCTATCAAAGAGCAATACTGCAAATCAGAAAGTGGTGCAACAATATGAAAATTATCGTAAATCCGCAGAAATGTCCGCAAAATCACTCGTGCCCGTCCATCGCGGTTTGTCCTAAAAACGCCATTACTCAGCGGGACATCCGCTCCCTCCCCACGATTGACGACGCAAAATGTATTGTCTGCGGAAAATGCATTCGGTTCTGCCCGAAAAACGCGTTTGAAAAAGTACCTTAAACATCCCTGCAACCAGTGGGCCGTCCCTCGTTTTCCTGTCTCAGTTTCTCATCACGATGCAAAACGCCGTTGCCCGCACCATCCACAAAATATATAACGAAAGCCAGACGAACAATTGGTGTTCGTCTGGCTTTCGTCTGGTGGACCCGAAGGGGATCGAACCCTCGAACCTCACGGATGCGAACCGTGCGCTCTCCCAGCTGAGCTACGGGCCCTTATTCATATCAAGCGTTTGATAGTATATCACGCGACGGGATGGTTGTCAAGGCAGCGGGAGCCTTTTCCGCAAAAAAACTGCAAATAGGCCCCCGCTTCGTCTCCATCGCCCTTTTACAGGCCAAAGCCGCCCAGATTCAAGCCGCCGGCCGCCTTATTGACTGCATTTTCCATGGCCTCATCCGCCTGACGCAATGCCTCATTGACAGCCGAAATTACCAGATCCTGAAGCATCTCCACATCCTCGGGATCCACTGCTTCGGGCTTGATGGCAATGCCCGTCATTTCTTTTTTCCCGTTCACCGTGGCGCTGACCGCGCCGCCGCCAACGGAAGCAGTAAATACCTGGGCCTCCACAGCCTCCTGGGCTTCCTTCACATCCTGCTGCATTTTCATAATTTTCTGCTGCATCTGCTGTTGCTGGCGCATCATGTTGCCGCCGCCGAATCCGCCTTTAAATCCCTTTGCCATTTCGCATTTCCCTCACTTTATCCTGTTATTGTATCATCATGGTTACTGAATCTTGAAATTGTCAAAGCCCTGCATCTTGTTCAGTAAATGTTCCAGAGGATCTGCATCTGCCTGCTGTTTCGGCTGCGGCGCCGGTGCACTGCCAACCCGCGGCGCTGCAGCTTCCCCTCCGCCTGCAGCGGGACGCTGCGCGGAGGCCGATTTTGTAACCACCCGCACCGCGATGCTCCGTCCCAGGAACTCTGAAGCTGTCTGGCGGAGCACCTCCACCACATCATCTTTGGAAAGCGTATTCTTCACCAGATCGTTATCGCACTGGACAATCAGCTGATCGCCCTCCAGAACACCGCCGGCCATATTGAGAAAAGCCCGCTTTGCCATAGGAAGCCGGGCCTTAAACTGCTCCAGCAGCGCCGGCCAGCACTCGTCCGTTTCCCGCACAGGCGGAGGAGGCGGCGTATTATCCCGTGGCACGGCGCTCACAGTTCGGCGCGGGGCTGCCGGCTCTGCCGGCTGCGCAGGAGCCGGCATATCGTAATCCTGTGTCAAACTGCTGGCGCCAGGATCGTCTGCATCCGTGGGCAGCGGTGGCGCATCTTCCCAGGGAGCATCATCCACCGGGGAAACCGGAACAGGAGTTGCCGCGCTTCTCCGTTTCTCCTGCGCCGCCGGAGCGGCAGCAATCGGGCGCTCCTGCAGCGCTTTCACCGCAGATTCCAGTTTTTTCACACGGGACACCAGCGCCGTCCAATCGCCGGACAGGCTCTGATCGCACAATTTCAAAATACAAAGCTCCGCGTCGGTGCGCAGGTTCGTGCTGCGCAGAAGGCCGGCACTGGTATTCTGCAGCGTGGTCAGGATCGCAATGAGCCGGGACGCATCGGCGGCAGTCCCCAGCTCTTCCAGCGTGGCGCTGTCATAACCGCCGGAGAGCAGCGCCGCACCGCCTTTGGGCGCGGTTTTGCGGATCAGCAGATCCCGCCCCAGCGTGGAGAGCGCGCTGAGCACCGCCCCCATGTCTTTTCCGCCAGCGTAGAGCTGATGAAGCAGCGTCAGGGCGCCCTGCGCATCCTCGTTCAAAATACAGCGCATCAGCTGCGCCGTCTGCAGATTGCCCGCCAGCCCCAAAGCGTCCAGCACCGCCCGGGCATCCACTGTGCCGCCGGAGGCCGCACATTGATCCAGCAGACTCAGTCCGTCGCGCAGCGCGCCGTCGGCCAGACGGGAAAGAAGCTCTGCGCCGTCTTCCGTTAAATCAATTTGTTCCTGTTGTGCCACATAGCGCAGGCGGCGCTGCACATCTTCCGGCGTGATGCGCTTAAAAGAAAAGCGCTGGCAGCGGGAGAGGATTGTAGCCGGCACTTTGTGCAGCTCCGTCGTGGCCAGAATAAACATCAAATGCTCCGGCGGCTCTTCCAGAATTTTCAGCAGCGCATTGAACGCAGAAGTAGAGAGCATATGCACTTCGTCCACAATGTATACGCGCTTTTTTACATTGGCTGGGGCGTACACCGCCTCATCCCGCAGAGCCCGGATCTGCTCAACGCCGTTATTGGAAGCAGCATCCAGCTCCAGCACGTCCAGAAATCCGCCGCTTTCGATACCGAGACAGCTGGGGCAGCGGTTGCAGGGGTTTCCATTTTCCGGCTGTTCGCAGTTCACCGCTTTGGCCAGGATCTTGGCGCAGGTCGTCTTCCCGGTGCCCCGGGTACCGGTAAACAGATACGCATGGGACAGCCGCCCCTCCGCCACCTGGCGCTTGAGCGTTTCCGTAATATGCCCCTGTCCCACCACATCTTCAAAGGTCTTGGGCCGCCATTTGCGATAGAGCGCCTGATACAAAGGCAAAACCACCTTTCGTTCAAATCGGGATTCTGAGTACGGCAAAAACGCATACTGCGCACAGCAAAAGATGCGCCTGCCCGGCACTCCGCTGTCTGCGGTCGGCCGCAGACGCCTTCGCCGCTGCACAACTCTCCAGAAAGGGCCTGGCCCTTCCGAAAAAACGCAAAAAGCCCTGCGCAAGCATCCCCTTTCAGACTCGGCACCCTCGCGGCACATGGACATTCCCGCTTAATGCTGCTCGGTTCCCCGCCTGACATGATTCACAGGCATCCATTGCGCGAGACCGAAATTCCTGCCGTGAATGCTTGCGCAGGACTTTTCGCAAAGTGCTAATAGTATACTACAGTTCCGTTCCATTTGCAAGAGGGAAAATGACCAGCCTCCTTCCAGAAAGCGAAAAAAGAGTACCGCCCCGGCAAGTTTTTCTTGACAGTGCCGCCCGGCCAGCGCTATACTCATAACAGTGTTATATAACATTGTTATGAGCGGAGAGAATGTATGACGCAAGAGAAACCGGCCACACAGCAGGCAATCCTGGCCGCGGCTCAGGCAGAGTTTTGGGAGAAGGGATTCCAGCGCGCTTCACTGCGCAGCATCGTCAAGGCAGCCGGCGTAACTACCGGTGCCCTATATGGGTATTACGGCAGCAAGGAAGCCCTGTTTGAAGCGCTGGTGGGCCAACAATATGAGTATATCATGTCCCACTACCGAAAGGCTCAGGAGGATTTTACCCGTATTCCTCCGGCGCAGCAGCCTGATCACATGGGCGATATTTCCGCCCAATGCATGATGGATCTGCTGCTGTATGCCTATGACCACCTGAAGGCATGCCAGTTGCTGCTGTGCCGCGCCGAAGGCACCCGCTTTGCCCATATGGTGGATGAAATGGTGGCCATTGAAGTGCAGGGCACCCATGAATACCTGCAGGTGCTTTCACAGTTGGGCCGCCCAGCGCCGGCCATCGATCCAAAGCTGGAACATATCCTGATCACTGGTATGTTTAATGCCTATTTCGAGCTGGTGCTCCACGAAATGCCGCTGGAGCAGGCAAAAGCCTACCTGTATGAACTGCATGCGTTTTACACCGCAGGCTGGATGAAAATTATGGGGCAGTAGCCCTATAATTTTTTACGCAAAGGTTAGCATTAACTAACCTTTGCAGAACCTGTAATCCCCCCCTCTGCCGCATAGCCGCACATTATTTGATTCCCATTTCCACCCGCAGAAAACTGGATAAAGGAGGTTTCATCCCTTGAAAAAACAATCGAGTCTGTCCCGGCTAATGACCTATGCCGGCGCTCACAAGTATCTCACATACGCTTCCTGGCTTCTCTCGGCGCTGAGCGCTTTCATGGCTTTGGTACCCTTCTGGTACATCTGGCGCATTTTGCAGGAGGTGCTGCGCGTCGCCCCGGACTTTGCTCGCGCTGAATTTCTGGCCGCCTATGGCTGGGCCGCTGTGGGCTTTGCCGTTCTTTCAGTGCTGATTTATATCGCGGGCCTGATGTGCTCTCATCTGAGCGCTTTCCGCATCGCTTCCAATCTGCGCAAGGAAACGCTCCGGCATATTGTCCAGCTGCCGCTGGGCGAAGCCGAACGCTTCGGCAGCGGCAAACTCCGCAAAATTGTGGACGAATCCAGCGCCGCCACGGAAACATATCTTGCCCACCAGCTGCCGGACATGGCCGGCTCTATTGCAACGCCCATCGGACTGCTGGTCCTGCTTCTAGTCTTCGACTGGCGGCTGGGGCTGCTGTGTCTGATTCCCGTAGCCCTGGGCTTTGCCTGCATGATGCTTATGACCGGTTCCGGCATGCGCGCCAAGATGACGGAATATCAAAACGCCCTGGCAGATATGTCCAATCAGGCAGTAGAGTATGTCCGCGGCGTTCCGGTTGTCAAAACCTTTGGGCAAACCGTATTTTCTTTCAAAAAGTTCAAAGGCGCTATCGACAACTATAAAACCTGGGTCATCGCCTATACCAAGCAGCTGCGTCTGCCTATGATGTTTTACACCGCCGCCATCAACAGCGCCTTTGCCTTTTTGGTCGCCGCAGCATTTCTGTTTACAGCAGAGGGCGTGACAGATCAGTTTCTGCTGAATCTGCTGTTCTATATCATCATCACGCCGGTTATTTCCACCACGCTGACCAAAATTATGTTCCAAAGCGAAAACACCATGATCATGGAAGATGCCCTCGCGCGCATCGACAGCGTGCTCAGCCTCGCCCCCCTGCCCCAGGCAGCCCATCCCAAAATGCCCGCAGACGGCAGCGTGGAAGTGGACGACGTATCGTTCTCTTATGACGGAAAAACTGACGTGCTGCATCACATCTCTCTGCGCATCGAACCGGGGCAGACGGCAGCTCTGGTGGGACCCTCCGGCGGCGGGAAAAGCACTCTGGCCAACCTGATCGCCCGGTTCTTCGATCCCAGGAGCGGCGCGATCCGCATCGGCGGCGTAGATCTGCGGGACATCGGCAAGGAAACGCTGATGGACACAGTATCCTATGTGTTCCAAGACAGCCGCCTGATCAAAGGCTCCATTCTTGACAACGTGCGCCTGGCCCGTCCGGAATCCAGCGAAGCTCAAGTCCTGGAAGCGCTGCAAAAGGCCCAGTGCATGGATATCATTGAAAAATTTCCCAACGGCATCCACACCGTACTGGGTACCAAGGGCGTATACCTCTCCGGCGGCGAACAGCAGCGCGTGGCCATCGCCCGCGCCATGCTGAAGGATTCCCCCGTAGTCATTCTGGACGAAGCGACTGCTTTCGCCGATCCAGACAACGAAGCCAAAGTGCAGGCGGCGTTCCATGCGCTGGCCAAAAACAAAACCGTGCTCATGATCGCCCACCGCCTTTCCACTGTGATGAACGCCGACTGCATCTTTGTGGTGCAAAACGGCGCAATCGTCGAGCGCGGGACGAGCCGCGCGCTTCTGGAGCAGGAGGGAGTATTCGCCAAAATGTGGAGAGATTATCAAGCCTCCGTGCAGTGGAAAGTGGAGGTGTCGAGATGATCGAAATGCTGCAGAAGCACTATGCCCTCTCCCGGCAGGGCGCAAAAGACCTGGTCAAAGGCTGCGTCGCCTGCGCGGTACAGAACCTGTCTTTCATGTTCCCGGCGTGCCTGCTCTATTTACTCGTGCGCGATCTGCTGAACGGAAGTCTTGCGGGCCGCGCCGGATGGTATGCAGCGGGCTGCATCGCCTGCATCCTGTTTATCCTGGCCGCTACTTGGTTCCAGTACAACGGCACTTATCTTGTCACTTACCTGGAAAGCGGCGTGCGCCGGGTAACGCTGGCCGAACGGCTGCGTAAAATTCCCCTGTCCTTTTTCGGGAAAAAAGATTTGGCAGATCTGACCAGCACCTTGATGGCTGATTGCGCTTTTCTCGAAACGGCTTTTTCTCATTTTATCCCGGAACTGGCCGGCTCCATTCTTTCCTGTTTGTTGGTGGCCGCAGGCATCTTTTTCTTCGACTGGCGGATGGCGCTGGCATCTTTATGGGTGCTGCCGGTATCTTTCCTGATCGTGTGGCTGTCGGCCAAAGTACAGGAATCCCTGAGCCGAAAATCCATGGCGGCAAAAATGGCCTGTGCCGACGGCATCCAGGAATGCATCGAAACTGTCCGCGACCTGAAATCCTGCAATGCAGAAGAGGCCTATCTGAACGGTCTATACACCAAAATCGATACTGTAGAACACCGGGCCATTGTCAGCGAGCTGGGTACTGCCGTATTCGTGGTCTCCGCCTCCCTCGTTTTGAAACTGGGCATCGCCACCACTGCCCTGGTTGGTTCTGTTCTGCTCTCCGGCGGCTCGCTGGATGTACTGACCTTTTTCGCCTTTCTGCTGGTGGCCTCCCGCCTGTATGAACCGTTGCAGGGCGCATTGCAGAATCTGGCGGCCATCATCTCCGCCCGCACCAATATTGCCCGAATGAACGAAATTCTCTGCCATCCCACCCAGGAAGGCTGCGATACGCTTACCAATCTGGGCTGCGATATTACCTTCGAACATGTCGGTTTTTCCTACAGCGGCGGGGAAACCGTACTCCGGGACGTATCCTTCACCGCCAAACAGGGCCAGGTGACAGCTTTGGTTGGCCCCTCCGGCGGCGGCAAGACCACCGTCTCCCGCCTGGCAGCCCGCTTCTGGGATATCGACCGGGGGAAGATCACCGTGGGCGGCATGGATATTTCCAAAATCGACCCGGAGCGGCTGATGAGCCTTTACTCCATCGTGTTCCAGGACGTAACACTGTTCAACACCACTATTCTGGAAAACATCCGCCTGGGCCGCAAAGACGCCGACGACGACGAAGTACTTGCGGCAGCACGCCTGGCTAATGTGGACGAATTTGCCGAAAAGCTGCCGGACCAATGGAACAGCGACATTGGCGAAAATGGCTGCCGCCTCTCCGGCGGCGAGCGCCAGCGCATTTCTATCGCCCGGGCTTTCCTGAAAGACGCTCCCATTATTCTGCTCGACGAGGCCACTGCTTCTCTGGATGTGGAAAATGAAACGCTGATCCAGCAGGCTCTGTCCCGGCTGATCCAAAACAAAACCGTGCTCATCATTGCCCATCGCATGCGCACGGTGGCTGATGCAGACAAAATCGTTGTTCTGGCAGACGGTTACGTGGCAGAGGAAGGCTCCCCCCAGGCACTGCTCCAACTGGGCGGGCGCTATGCCAACATGGTGAAGCTGCAGAGCGCGAACCAGAGCTGGACGCTCGCCGCCGATACCTGAACCGGCGATGCAGGATCAAAAGAAAAACAGGTGCGGCCGCCGTTTCCGGCGGCCGCACCTGTTTTCGCATTTCATATCTGTGGACCGTAATAAGCCACCAGAAGATCCACTACCTCACCGTAACTCTGGATACCGCTTTCCTCGCCGTAGCTTTTCAAAACGCCGTCGTAAACGCTTTGGGAAAGTTCGGCCGTTTCGCTTTCAAAGCGTGCCCAATAGGCATTGTTATCCGCCAGATCTGCGCGCACCTGCGCGTTCAATTCGGCGTGGACCGTCTCCCAGCGCGCCGGGTCCGAACGATACAAAGCGTTGCTTAAATGAACAAAGCCCATCAGATACCCGGAATACTCATACACAGCGTTGCCGCTTGTGGCACAGGTCAGCACTGCCAGGAAATTGCACTCGTCCTCCGAAGCAATGCCGCGCTGGTGGGCCATTTCGTGGGCGATGGTGGCTGGGAGCAGACAGGCCGGGCTGTCGTCGTTCAAATTTGCTTCCCCGGTAAAAGGGAAAAAAAAGCCTGTAAAATTTGTCCGGCTCATCAACCGGGAAAAAGAGACGCGCTTGGGGCGGTGATCCCGCAGCGCCAAAAAGGGATATTCCTGCTCCACACCGCGGTAGATCTGCACCGCATCGTCGTAAATTGCGTTACGGTCAGCGTCGAACACCCCCGCCTCGTCCCGCTTCACCGAGGCGGACGTTTCGTTGAGCTTCTGCGCAAAATAGACCGTGGTCGCCTGCAGCTCTTCGATGGACACTTCTTTTACCCGCAGGCCGGAGCGCTCCTGAAATCCATCGGTGTAATAATTGACGCCCCAGAGCAGGCAAAACAGACTGTAAACCGTTGCGCCTACGCACACCAGTCCTAAAAAGCGCGTGTAAAGAAGGCTTCCGCGCCGAGGGCAACGGATCAGATCTCCCACCAAAGCCCCCAGATAGAGCAGCAGGATCCCTGCCGCGGCAAAAAGTGACACTTCCGCCACAGAAAAAGGCACCGCCGCGCACAGCGCGCCCAGAGTCTCTTTGACCGGCCCAGTCACATGCTCCGCCAGCGCATTCATCAGCATCCGGTTTCCCTTGCTCAGGTGAAAGGCCGCCGCGGTCAGCAGCGCACAGAGCAGCCAGATGTGCAGAACGGCGTGACGCTGAAAAAAAGCTCTCATGTCTCGCCTCCCATTTCGCCGGCGCAGTGCCGGTGCATTTGTATTCAGTGTATCCATTTCGGTCCCACCTTACACGCCGCAGAACAAAAGCGGCGTTCCTAAAGTCCGCCGCTTTTGCAATATTACGTGTTCCGCCACAGGATACGCACTCAAACCCCCTCCGGCTCCTGTTCCGCCGCCTGCGTTTCCGCAACGGCATCGCGAATCCGATCCAACAGGGGAATAAAACGCACAAAATCGATGGTCTGGTAATGGCTCAGCACATATTTGGAGAAGGCGTCTTTTCCATAAGACACCTGGGGGTCATAATCATCCCGCAGCGAGAGGCCCCGTCCGTCGATGACCACCGCGCGCGTTCTCTCAGCAAACAGATCTTCGATTTCGGAAACCGATTTGCCCTCAGCCAGCGGGTGTGTAACGAGATAGAGATTCCCTCCCGCCACCAACTGCTCTTTCAAAGATTTTTTCAGGCGCTCTTTCCCCTCCTCCCCCATCCCAATAGAATGAAGTAGCTTGCTGATCGGCCGCGTTTTGTCGTTGATCTCATTGTCATACACCAGTATGACAGGCCATTGCGGCTTTTTACCGGAAAGCGCCAGGAAATAGGGATAATAGGCCGTCTTCCAGTGCGCCCCTTTGCCGGTATACAGTTCATAAAGATTCTTCATTGCATCTGCGCCGTCCAGGCTGAGATCAAAAAAGTACCGCAGCCGCTTGGACCGGTGCAGAAAGCGCACCTGAAAAGCAAACGTTCCGTCCGGCTGCCGGACGACCAGTTCCGGATATCTCCGGTGCAGGTTCATCAGAGCGGCTTTCAGATACAGAATATCCGTTTTTCCCTCTGTCACAATCAGGGGGTGGGTATTGGCATAAAAATACCGGTAGAATAAAAATTTCTGATATTGTCTCTCCCGCCCGTTGAGCGTCTTAAAATCTCTTGGTTTAGAAAGGCTGTGTTTGTTTTCGTACCGATCCAGCTGATTGATAAAGGCAAACCGTCCCTCCAGCTGCGCCATCGTACCCGCAGCGCCCTGTATCCGGTATTCTCCTGTTTTGTACAGGGTATGAGCCATCGCTCTGGTTTCTCTGCAGTAGCAGCGGTCGACGCTTAATTTCCGGTTAACCACCAGGCCAGTTACAGTCTGCCGCGCATCCCGGTACTCCAGCCGGGTCTTTTTTTCGTTGACCGCAAACCCCGCGCGGCGGATCTCTTTCTGCAGCTGCTGATAAAAAGCGTCATATCGGCTGCAGAACGTTTTGTCATTGGTGGAAAAGGTCAGGTCGTCGGCATAACGGGTATAATCCAGTTTATAGTGCTTTGCGATTTTCAGAATCCGGAAGTCCAGGATTTCACAGATCAGATTGGAAAGAACCGGCGACGTAGGCGCCCCCTGGGGGAGTTTCCCCTGATAGCAGCACAGCTGCGCCAGAATGGTTGCCACTTCTGCAGGCATTTGAAAGTATTCGTTTTTCTGAAAATACCCCCGGATACGGCCGAAATGAATACTGCCGAAAAAATCCTCCAGGTCGGTATTGAATACATACCGTTTGTTTCGATGGATATAGGCATTGGTGATGATGCCCCTGCGCGGCTGAAAGGCATGCGCGATATTGACAGACAGCCCCCGCTCCTCCCGGCACCGCAGGCAGTGCTCCTGCAGCCTTCGGGCCAAAGATCGCTGCAGGCTTTTCAAGTCGCCTGTAGGCGCGCAGATCACCCTTGTGCCGCCAGCCCGTTTGGGAACTTCAAACATATGATAACAGTTTTCGATCCTTTGCACATACAAAAGATGAGTCAGCTTCTTCCGGGGAATCCCTAAAAAGTCGGCCAACTCATTTCGCGTTTCAATATGTTGAAAAAAGGACATCCTGCGTCCCCCTTTCTTCGGGTAAAAGCGTGTGGCAACTCATTACGCGAGCACACCAGCCCTCATTGTTTTCTGCTGTTTTATGCAGGAAAATGATACAAGGAAGCAAATCTCCCCGGCATTTTCGTCAACGCTTGCGAAACACAGGCACATGATCTTGCCACACGCTTGTTTTTATCATATCACATTTTTCGACTTTTTCAAGCCGAAATGCCTGCTGTGCAATGTATTCGGCCGATCCCACGGCAAAAGGGCAGAAAGCGCCCGTTTCAGCGGCAGGCGGCTCCCGTCCGGCACTCTCCTTTTCACCACCGAAAACATACTATGGATTGGCGGTATACACCTATTTTTATACCGCCAATTCCAGGAAGGAGATATCTGTTATGCCAGCCATCATTAACGGGATCGTCTATGACGACCGAAATCAAAACGGGCAGTATGACGTGGGAGAACCCGGCATCCCCGGCGTATTTGTTCTGTTATATACGCCTTCCGGCAGCTGCTCTGCCACCCAATCCGACTCCAATGGCAGCTATGGCTTTTCCGTCACCGCGCCAGGCGCCTATACAGTCTGCGAAACCGCGCTCCCGCCCAACGCCTGCCCGCCTACCGTGGTTGCTCAACCGGCAGGCTATGCTCACTCCAACAGCCCCCGCACATGGACCACCACGGTCACTGCCGCCCAAATCGAACGCAACGAGGTCCTTGCCGGGCAAAATTTCGGGCATGACGCAGTGGATGCTCCCCTGCCCTGCACCGCTCAAATGATCCAGTTTGTCAGCCGCCCCACCAGTTGGTATGATATCGATCTGGTCAGCGGCCAATCCACACTGCACGGCCTTCTGTCCCCGGCTCACGATGTAAACGCCATCGGATACAGCCTGCTGGATGATTCCCTCTATGGTTACGACCAGACTACCAACACTCTGGTCCGTATTGACGGAAACTCTGTGATCACCCAGCTGACCCGGCCCGCCGGATTACCCGCGGCCGGATACAATACCGGTACTTTTGACGCCGCCGGCTTTTTCTATCTCTATATCAACAACACCGCACGCTTCTACACCGTGGATCTGCGCCCTTCGTCCCCCACCTTTTTGAAACTGGTGGATCCGCGGGCAGGTTATGCCGAACAGGCCGCCAACTACGGCACGCCCCTGTCCGCCGCGGTCAATATCAGCGACTGGGCCTACGACCCATCCGACGGCAATTTGTAGGCGTGCAGCGCGACGGCGTTCTGACCCGCGTCGCCCCCACCACCGGACAGGTTACGTCCCTTTCCACCACCGCTCCCAACCCCAATGCCTCCTTCGGCGCAGTGGTCATCGACAGCACAGGCACGCTCTACGCCATTGCCAACAATGACGGAACGGTCTACCGCTATACCCACAGCGGCAATACCGCCGCGGGCGTTCCCTTTTCCACTACGTTTTTTGCCTCCTTCAACGACGGGGCGATTTGTCCCCGTTCTGTGGTGCTGCCTACCGCCGACTTACTGGTATCCAAAACCGCAGAGCCAGTACCGGCCACTGCAGGACAGCCCCTGACCTATTTCATCCAAAATGTCAACAACGGTCCGGATACCGCCCGGGACGCCGTGCTCATCGATGCAGTGCCGGCGCAGCTTCTCGTTCCGGAATACTCCCTCAACAGCGGCGCCACCTGGCAGCCTTGGACCGGTTCGCAGCCGCTGGGCGACATCCCAGCCGGGGCCAGTGTCACTGTGCTGCTCCGGGGCATGGTGGACCCCTCCGCCACCGGCTCCATTTCCAATACCGCCTCAGTATCCTCCTCTACCTATGATCCGGACCTGTCCAACAATACGGACACCGTCGACGTCCCCATTGGGGAGGAAGCCGACCTGTCGCTGGTTAAAACCGGCGCGCCCAAACCCGCCCGCCCCGGCGATCTGGTGACGTATACCCTGGCGGCGGCCAATGCCGGCCCTTCCAGCGCTGTAAACGTGGTGCTGGAAGATCCGCAGCCTCCGCTTTTAAACAATCTGGAATGGTCACTGGACAATGGGGGCAGCTGGCAGCCCTGGACGCCTTCCCTCCCCCTCGGCACCCTGCTCCCCGGCGAAGCCAGAGTAATCCTTCTCCGCGGTACGGTTCCCGCCTCGGCCGCAGCGGTGATCCAAAACACCGCCGCCGTCACCAGCGACACACCGGATCCGGCCCCCGGAAACAACACTTCCAGCGAGGCTATTCCCATTGAACAGTCCGCCGATCTGTCTGTTACCAAAACTGGTTCTCCCAGCCCGGTATCGGCAGGAGGCGTGCTCACCTACACGGTGGAGCTGTCCAATCTTGGCCCGTCCGATGCGCAGAACACCGTCCTGTCCGACCCGCTTCCTGATATGCTCTCCGGCGGGAGCTATTCCTTGGACGGGGTCACGTTCCAGCCCTGGACGGGAATCCTGGCACTGGGCACGTTCCCCGCCGGTTCCGTCCGGACGGTATTCCTGCGGGGCACAGTGGATCCGGCGGCCACAGGTACGCTGCGCAACACAACCACCATTTCCAGTGATACACCCGATCCGAACCCGGACAACAACTCTTTCACCGAACGCACCCCGGTCAATACCGCCGCTGACTTGGCCCTGACCAAAACCGGCACGCCAAGCCCGGTCCTCCACGGTCAGCTGCTGACGTATACCGTAACCATTCGGAACCTGGGACCAGATCCAGCGGTGGATGCCAGGCTGGACGACACACTGCCGAGTGCGCTGCTGGGGACAGAATATTCCCTGGACGGAGGTGGGAGCTGGGCCCCCTGGCCCGGCAGCCTATCTCTGGGCACTCTGGCCACAGGGCAGAACCTTTCGATCCTCCTGCGGGGAACCGTTCATTCAGACGCCGAAGGCATTCTGGAAAACACAGCTTCCGTATCCTCGCTTACACCGGACCCGGATCCGGACAACAACAGCGATACCGCCCGGATCCCGGTGGATACCGCCGCTGACCTTTCCCTGACCAAAACCTCCCTGCCGTCCCTTGTAACAGCTGGCGAACTGCTGACCTATACCATCACCGTTTCCAACGCCGGTCCGTCCGCCGCCCAGGATGTCCTGGTGCGCGACGACCTGCCCGCGGCACTGCTGGGAACAGAGTTCTCCGTGAATGGCGGTCCTTTTGCTCCTTGGGTTTCCCCCTATCCGGCCCGGACGTTGCCGAGCGGGGCCTCCATCGTTCTCACCATTCGCGGCACGGTGTCCCCTTCCACGCCGGCAGGCACACTGACCAACACTGCCTCTGTCTCTTCCAACACCCCGGATCCGAACCCGGACAACAACACTGACCGCGCCGTGGTGGATGTGGCGCCCTCAGCCGACCTGTCCGTTGTGAAGCAGGGAGCCTCTTCCCCCGCCATTCCCGGCCAGCTCTTTCAATATTCCATTCAGATCCGCAACACCGGCCCCTCCGACAGCCAGGAAGTGCTGCTGCGGGGCGAACTGTCCGATTCAGCCCAAGGGACGCTGACCAACACCGCCGAGGTTTCCAGCCCTACCCCGGATCCAGATCGAACCAACAACTGTTCCACCAGCGATTTGGCCATTGCAGAGGGCACCGATCTGCGTCTGGATAAATGCGCACCGCAGTGCGCACAGCCCTGCCGGCCTTTGATTTACGCTTTAACCGTTACCAACCTCGGGCCAAATGAGGCGCAGCAGATCATGGTATCCGATCCTCCGCCCCCAGAGCTTTCTTGCCCCGCCTTTTCACTGGACTGCGGAAAATGCTGGCAGCCTTGGCCCGGCTACTTTACCTGGGCGTCCCTGCAGCCTGGCCAATCGGTTTCTTTCCTGCTGTCCGGCACAGTTCGCGCCGGCGCCTGCAGTCCCATTGTCAACCATGCCTCCGTCACCTCTGCGACCCCGGAACTGAACCCTATGGATAATGAAGCACAAACCTGCACTCAAATCCAACGCCCCTCCTGCTGTTCTTCCGCAGATCTTCCCGGCCGCAGGCATCCCCCCTGCTGAAAAGATGCATTCCGCGCCGACCGGCAATTCTCTCGCCCTCTTCGGATGCAGAGGCATCCGAAGGCTGAAAGGCTCTCACGTAAAAACGCCCGCCTTCCCCAGGCGGGCGTTTTGCAAGCGATGTTGTCCGCCTGACCAAAGCCAAACGAAACAGGCCGGATTGGACAGCAGGACGCTTGCGTCCTATATGCAGATACAGCGAACATGACGCAGGGTGAATTCCTGTCAATCGAGCCGATAAATTTTGTACAGTGCCATGAGAAAGACTGATTAGGCCATTCTTTGTATTTTGAACATCCGGTAACGCAACGGGGACTGTCATACAATCCGGATCGTTTGCAATATGAATCCTTCACCCGTATTCATATACTGTCCTATTTGTAAGAAAGTGCAAAAGCAAAAGCCAAGAAGCCAGATGAGGAGAACTCATCTGGCTTCTTGCTTGGCGGAGGTGAAGAGATTCGAACTCTTGCGCCGGCGAAGCCGACCTACCGGATTTCGAATCCGGACCCTTCAACCACTTGGGTACACCTCCATGTATTGAAAATCGGTCTCCCGATTCACAATCTGCTATTCTCTTTTTTCGAAAAACTGTGTCTATTCCATGAGCGTTTTATGCTTTTGAGGACTTTTCCCAAAACCAGAAACCCTCTGCAGCACAATGAATTACCGGTTTTACCGCACTTTCTTCAGCAGCCATTCCGAGCCATCCCGGCTGGAACCATTCCAATGCCGCTGCAAAAATAAGCGCATTCATTATGCCACAAATTCCCGGCTCTGACAAGGGGGTTTTCCATTCCCGCAAAAATATTTTCTCCGATCCCTTTGTTTTTCGCTGCAGAAGACAGCATAGCCCCCTTTTTGCGGCAAAATTGCGCCGCCAAAAATTTATGGTGACAAACGTGCAAAAATCATGTATAATAAAGCTGTTGTTTTCAGCATCCGCGGGGTATTTTCTCGGATTTGTGCATATTCATACATTCCAGTCCAGAAGCCATCCCGCCTGAACAAATGATTTCCCGTAAAAAGAGCAGCGGCGGTGCAGAATTCACGACGCACCGATGCGGCTTTTAATATTAAATGGAAGAAAGGAAGATTTTATTATGACGAAATTTACCAAACGGGCTGCTGCGGTACTCACAGCTTCTCTGATGCTGGCCGGCGTCGTTTCCGGCTGCGGCAACAATGCCAACAACGAAACCCCCTCTACCGGCAGCGACAACGAGGGCACCAAGGTCTATAAAATCGTAGCAGACAACTCTTTTGCCCCCTTTGATTTTATGGATCCCGACACCATGGAATATACCGGCATCGATATGGACTTGCTCGCTGCTATCGCCGAGGATCAGGGCTTTGAATACACGATTGACAACTGCGGCTGGGATGCAGCATTGTCCAGCTTGGGTGCCGGCCAGGCCGACGGCATGATCGCCGGCATGACGATCACCGATGAGCGCAAGGAATCCTACGATTTCTCCGATCCTTACTTTGAAGGCGGTCAGATTATGTTTGTCAAGGGCGACAGCTCCATCACCTCCATTGAAGACCTGAGCGGCAAAACGGTTGCGGTGAAAGCCGGCACCGAAAGCGAAAAGTATGCTCAGAGCGTCGCCGATGAGTACGGGTTCACCATTGTTTCCTACAAGGATTCTCCCACGGTGTATACCGCTGTGACCAATGGAAATGATGCCGCCGGCTTTGAGGACTTTTCCGTGATTAACTACCAAATCGCCGCACAGGATCTGGATCTGAAGACTGTGGGCGACAAGGTTCAAATCGGCAACTATGGCTTCGCCGTTCTGAAGGGCAGCAATCCTGAATTGATCGAAATGTTCAACGCAGGCCTCGCCAACATCCAGGCCAACGGCGTCTATGACGAAATCCTGGCCAATTACGGCATCGAGGGCTGAGCATTTCATCCCTTTCGCCAACTCCAACAATAGGAAGTTGATTTTATGATCCAATCGTTTCTTGAAACTCTGCAGCGCGCCTGGCCGTTCCTGATTCAGGGTTTTCAAATCACCATCGAGATCTGGGCGATCTCCATTGTCATTGGCATCGTGGTCGGCCTGTTCTCCTGCCTGATGAAGATCTCGCGGTTCAAAGTGCTGAATCTAATCTCCAATTTTTATATTTGGCTGATCCGCGGTACGCCCATGATTGTGCAGGCCCTGGTGGTATACTTCGGTATGCCTCAGGTGATCCCCGGGTTTCACCCCACACCTTTTATGGCGGGCATCATCACCCTGAGTCTGAACGCCGGCGCCTATCTCTCCGAAATTTTCCGCAGCGGCATCCAGGCCGTGCCGAAAGGACAGACGGAGGCCGCCCGCAGCCTGGGCCTCAGCGCCGGCCGCACTACAGTGAAGATCGTTCTGCCGCAGGCGTTCAAGATTGCCATTCCGCCCATGGTGAACCAGTTTATCATTACGCTGAAGGACACTTCGATCCTGACTGTGATCGGACTGGCGGAGATCGTGAACAAAGCCACCCAGTATGTATCGGTACGCTACGATTATTTTGCAACCTATGTATGGGTCGGCATCTTCTATCTGGTGTTCACATCCCTTTTGATGATTTTGGCACATTATATGGAAAAGAGACTGAGCTATGACAGAAAAGGTAGTCGTTCATAATCTGAAAAAGAGTTTTCACCATCTGGATGTTCTCAAGGGCATCGATCTGACGGTAGCCGAGGGCGAAGTGGTCTGCGTGATCGGCCCTTCCGGCGGCGGAAAGTCCACGTTCCTGCGGTGTCTGAACCGTCTGGAAGAGGCAACCGAAGGGCAGATTTTTGTGGATGGATACGAAATCACCAACAAAAAGGTGGACATCAACAAGGTGCGCCAGAACATCGGCATGGTGTTTCAAAGCTTTAATCTCTTCGCCCATTTGAGCGTGAAGAAAAACATTATGCTGGCCCCTGTAGATTTGAAGCTGATGAGCAAGGAAGAAGCTGAGAAAAAGGCCATAGAGCTTCTGGACCGGGTCGGCCTGGCCGACAAGGCCAATGCATTCCCTCATCAGCTCTCCGGCGGCCAGCAGCAGCGCGTGGCCATCGCCCGCGCCTTAGCTATGAATCCGGACGTCATGCTCTTCGATGAACCCACCTCCGCGCTGGATCCGGAAATGGTGGGCGAGGTGCTCTCCGTGATGAAAGAGCTGGCAGAAGGCGGCATGACCATGATCGTCGTGACGCACGAGATGGGATTTGCACGAGATGTGGCCGACCGAGTTATTCTGATGGCCGACGGCGTCATTGCCGAGCAGGGCACACCCGAGCAGATTTTTGAGCATCCTCAGGTCAAACGGACGCAGGATTTTCTGGCCGCAGTGCTCTGACCATCTTTCCGCAAAAACAAAAACGCTCCCGAAACCTATGGTTTCGGGAGCGTTTTTATGCCTGTTATGCTTTTGCCTGCTGCAGCAGATCTGCTTTGATATTCCAGAGCTTCTGGGACAGATCCACATAATAGTTGTGGGGATTTTCAAAGCGTTTGACCTCATCCCATTGCCGCTCGATCTGGCGGGCACAGTAGGCACGAATCGTTTCAATATCCGGCAGATCGTACACCAGCTCGCCGCTTTTGAAAATGGACCGCAGCAGTTCCTCAGCCCGGTAGCGCTCCACGGTCTCCCGTTTCCACACCGCGTCGGGATCGAACAGTTCCAGCGGCTTTGTTTCGTCCATCGGTTCGTCATACACTGTAATCAGGTCTGCTATCGCCTTATCGCTTTCCTGTTCAAAAATACGCCAGACCTTTTTAAAATGAGGCGTGGTCACTTTGCTGGGATTTTCACTGACCTTGATCTTGGGAATCACATTTCCTTCCGCGTCCTCAATGGCAGCCAGCTTATATACACCACCGAACACTGGTTCGCTCTTGGAAGTAATCAGCCGCTCGCCCACGCCGAATGCGTCGATACAGGCACCCTGATTGATGAGATCCCGGATAATATACTCATCCAGAGCATTGGACGCCACAATTTTGCATTCTTTCAGCCCCGCCGCATCCAGCATGCTGCGAGCCCTGCGCGACAGATAAGTCAGGTCGCCGGAGTCAATGCGGATCGCCCCATTAGTAATACTGTGTTTCTGAAAGGCGCGGATGGCGTTTGGCACACCGGAGCGGAGCACATTGTAGGTATCCACCAGAAGCGTAGCAGAGGCAGGATACAAGGCGCAGTAGACGTCAAAAGCCGTAAATTCGTCTTCGAACATCTGCACCCAGGAATGCGCCATAGTGCCGCCTGCGGGTACGCCGTAGCGCTCGTCGGCCATGGCGCAGGCCGTGCCGCTGCACCCGGCGAGATAGGCCGCCCGGGCGCCGGACACCGCGCCGTCTGCTCCCTGCGCCCGGCGGGATCCGAATTCCGACACAGCGCGCCCCTGGGCAGCGCGCACGATACGGTTCGCCTTGGTAGCAATCAGAGACTGGTGATTCAGCGTCAGAAGCACATAGGTCTCAATAAACTGCGCCTCGATCGCCGGCGCACGCACAGTGAGGATCGGCTCCTTGGGAAACACCGGCGTGCCTTCCGGCACCGCCCAGATATCACCGGTGAAACGGAACGTGCGCAGAAAATCGAGAAAATCCTCACAAAAGGCGCCTTTGGAGCGCAGATACGCAATGTCTTCCTCGTCAAAATGCAGCTGCTGAATATAGCGCACCACCTCTTCCAGCCCCGCCGCAATGGCAAATCCGCCGCCGTCGGGCACGCAGCGGAAAAAGACGTCAAAATAGCAGATACGGTCCTTCAGCCCAGTCTGGAAATAGCCGTTGCCCATGGTCAGTTCGTAAAAGTCAAACAGCATGGTGTAATTGATATCCTGTTTCATACAAAAGCCTCTTCTCTTTTGTCGTTTGCCGCATTCTGTCAGCGGTTCATCACTGTGATCTGCAGCGCCTCCATCAAATCCAGAGCTTCTTCGTGCAGTTTGGGGTCAAATGAAGCGGTACATGCAGCATCCACAATGATCTCTGCCTCCGGCGCGGCGGCCTTGGCCATCACCGCGTTGCTCAGCACACACATATGAGACACCAGACCCACCAGCTCGACAGAAACGAACTCCTCTTCAGCCAGATAGTCCGCCAGTTCCAGCGACGGAAATGTGGGTTTCTGGAAGCACAGGTCTTCTTCCTTTTGCTGCTTGGCCGTTTCGCCGTACAGTTCCCAGCCCGGTGTGCCGCAGATGCAATGCTCCACAGGCAGTTTACGTCCCTCCTGGGTGGTCAGATAATTTTTCCGGTGCGTGTCATAAGTGAACACAACCATATCCCCGGCATCGTGATAGCGTTTGATTTTAGCCGCAATGCGCAGATCCAGATTCTCCGCACCGGCAAAGCCCAGCGCCCCGTCCACAAAATCTTTTTGGTAATCTACCACGACTAACAGTCTTTCTCCGTCCATGGAAACTCCTCCTGCCCGTTCCGTTTTTTTCCTCCCTGCTTCAGCTCGGCGCAGGTGCGCTCCACCAGCGAAGCCAGCGTTTTCCGATCCTCCAGATCTTCAATGCGCCAGCAGGGTTTCGCTCCCTCATAGGGTGCCGCTGGCTCCGGACGTGCAAGCAAATCCACATTGGTGGCCGTGGGTTTGATAAACAGCTGGTTGTCACAGACGCAGCCGAAATAAACCCCGCCGCAGTACAGACCCCACTCGCCGAACATCCGTTTGGCCCGGATTTCCCCCGCGCCGCTGAGCTGATCGCAAACATAGTCTACCATTTCTTTGCTGGAAGCCACCGTCCTTCACCTTCTTTT
>QFCE01000862.1_pt1 | contig 37641 bp, 28 predicted proteins | sample 5346091 | NCBI WGS metagenome assembly QFCE01 (sample SAMN09062252, study PRJNA434731) | Human gut metagenome, whole genome shotgun sequencing project. | isolation source: stool timepoint A chromium assembly | host: Homo sapiens | collected 2015 | reverse complement strand
GCTCCGTGTCCACGTACAGAATCTTGCGTTTACCTTCCGGGAGGTGCGCCCGGTAGTTCAGCACTTGTTTCCCTGCCAGCGATGCAGCGACAATGGCCGAAACGTTAAATGTTTTTTTTGATTTCGCCTTGCCGGTTGATGCGCTGAAGTTGCCGAGCGTAGCAATGGTCGAGTTGTCTATCCAGATAATCTGTGGCGGCGTTTCATAGGTATCCGTCGCCCGAATCTGCGAGGCGGAGAGGATATCCGATAAGAAATCCTCCTCCGGCCTCATATCCACATTATATTCAGTTCTTCTTTCGTTTTCCATGGCGTCTTTGATTAAAGAAAGGTTGTGTGGCAGCGGCCTCGTTTGCCATACGTGCTGCTTCATCTACGGTTGGTTCATAATTCTGCAAAAGCCATTCGTCCAGATCTTCTTTGGCGAAATATATCATTTTGCCACGTGGCTTGTAGTGCGGAATCTCCTTGCCTGATGTTAGCTTGTACAGCATACTCTCGGATATTCCGATATACATACAAGCCTCTTGGAAGGTAAACACCTGTTTGGTGGTATATATATTTTTTTCCAGCAATGCGATGCGTTCCAACAGACTTTCTATCGGATCTAATTTCTTTAGGATGGCTTCGACGCTTGTAAGCCGTTCACTCAGCCGTTCCATGAATGTCAATCTATTATTTTGCATAAATGAGTTATTATAAATTTAGACAATGAAGTATATCCTCCGTTATGTAGCGCGCTAACGGAGGTCAAAGATAGGGCAACCCAAAAGGTCAGCGTGAGTTTGTACCGTGATAGTAACCACGTATCACGGCAACTGTCACGCTTTTACCTTTCACATACTTCGCTTATTGGCACTTCTTACCACTCTCTCAGTTCATCAATGGCTCGTCTGATACCGTAACCTGTTGATGTCATGTTGTTACGCAAGGCAGACAGAGCGGATGAAAGGCTTGAAGCTGAAACGAATCCTTTTCCATCCTTGGTTTGCAAGAACCGCCCACTACTAAGAACGGACTGCCATTTGGCTTGGATAAACGAGTGCTCAAGGAGTGTATCAAACAGGATGGCCACATGGCGGATATTGTTTACACGAATACAGAATCCTTCTTTACAGGAAAGCAGGGCTTCCATATCTTCAACGTGTAGGGTAGGAGCGCAAAACAGATGATAAGCATTGGCACAAGCTGTAATACCTATCATCTGTTTACGAGTGAGATTGCATCCAAAAGAAAGAGGATAAATTCTTGTCGGTCCATCTTTGCAGCACGTGACGGACTGTGATGGTGGCACAAACGTATCATACGCTCGTTTCAGTTCCATACACTTCTCGAACGAGAAGTCTGCTTCGGTAAAAAATGCTCGGATAAGATGGGAGCAATCGTTTAATAGCCCCTTGACGATATGAATGTTCATTTCATGGCAGTTCCGGCAGACCGCATGGTCACAGTCGATATACCGGTGGCTGTTTACGAAATCCTCCACGTAACGGTAGTACTGCTTATTGCCCGTCACGACATCACGGAGATACATTGTTTTTGCTTCAACGAGCAATGCGAATAATTCTTTCGCTACATCCTGTTCTGCAACAAAATGGTGCAGATGTTTTTTCCCTCCAAAAAGAGAGAGAGGCCATTGTTAGGTCTTTTCATGATGAAATATTTTAAATTGGATTTATATGATATATTATAAGAGTGTTGCTCCCGAAAGAGAATCCTGTCGGAACAACACCCTTATAAGTGGTTACATATCTGATGTTCATTGCATTGTCAATCGAATAAACCGTTGGTCAGATTTACTGCATCGTCTTTTTTCTTATTGACGATTTTGGCATACACTTGGGTCATCTTTACAGATGTATGACCGAGCAATTTAGATACAGTGTACAAATCGGCCCCCAATGTCAGCATCATTGTGGCGAACGTGTGGCGGGCGGTATGAAAGGTGAATCGCTTGGAAATTCCGGCGGCTTTGGCCCATGGTTTGATAAGCTGGTTGATACCAGAAGGCAAATCGAACACATGGTCGTCTGCTGTCTTGTCCCCACGTTCCGGCATCCACTTCAACGCTTCATTGGAGAGCGGAAGGTAAATCGGTTCTTTCGTCTTCTGCATGGCTACTGCCAAGCGGTATTGGCCGTTGTCAATAAACACATCTTTCCATTGCAATCCGATAATGTCACTGATACGTAGTCCACAGAAGCAGGAGAACAGGTAGGCACTTTTTACCCCTTCGTTCTGCATTGGTGTAGCGATTAATGATCTCACTTCTTCAATAGTCATATACGAACGCACACTTTCCGGCATCTTGGGCTTCTCCGATTTTTCCATTTCGTTGAATGGATTCTTTAAGATCCGTTTCGCACGGACAGCGGCATTTAACGCACCGTTGAAAATCTGGTAATAGGTATTACGCGTAGAAGCCGAGATGGGTTTTCCTTTGGGACGGTAGTTTGTCAGCATATAGTCGATATAGCCGTGGCAAAAAGTGAGGTCAATCTGATTTAATGTGAATCTTTCTCCTGCATACTCTTTCAAGATACCGGTAACAGATTTTATCTGGCCTATGTTTTTCTTACCACGTTTCTTCTGTTCCTCTTTATAGAGTTGCATCCAGTCCAGCAGATAAACCTTATCCTTGTGATTCATGATACCGGCTTCACCACTTGTCAACTCTATGATACGCTTCGATTTGATTGCATTTGCGGCAGCCATTGTCGTTTCGTTCTGTTGGCGGGCATTACGATCCGTTTCCGGAATAAGATACATTTTCAGATACTCGTATGTCCGCTTACCATTTCGGTATATATCCAGATACAAACTCTTGCTGCCATTGGCCAACTCCTTCGTCCGAAGACGAATCGGCTCCTTTACTTTTATTGGCTTTCTGGTCCTTGGCATATTTGTGTCCTTTTATTCGTTATTTCCTATCACAAAGGTACAAATAAAAAACGAAATCAAGAAACAAACAAGAAACAAAAATGCACCTAAAAAGAGCAAAGCAACAGAAAACGTAGAAAACAACTGAAAATAAAAACTCGTATATAAATTATTGATATATAGATGATTTATCTATATTTATTTGGAACTTGTTTTCATTTTATATATGTCTTTATGATTATTGGTAGATAATGAAGGAAACATAAATTTTCCAGTATTAGGAGAATTGAAGTTAGGAGGTTTAACGAAAAGGGAAGCGGAACAGCTGATTATAGATAAATTGAAGCCTTACATGAAGGAGACTCCCATTGTAACGGTCCGTATGGTAAATTATAAAATATCTGTTATCGGCGAAGTTACCCGTCCCGGTACTTTCACTATCTCTAATGAGAAAGTGAATCTGTTGGAGGCATTGGCCATGGCTGGTGATATGACGGTCTACGGTCTTCGTGATAATGTAAAGTTGATTCGTGAAGACGCAAACGGTAAACAGCAAATTGTAGCCTTGGATTTGAATAAGGCCGAAACCATTCTTTCACCTTACTATTGGTTACAGCAGAATGATATTGTCTATGTGACCCCCAATAAAGCAAAGGCTCGAAATTCAGATGTCGGTAATAGTACTAGTCTTTGGTTCTCCGCTACTTCTATTCTGGTATCCGTTGTCAGCCTATTAGTAAATATTTTAAAATAATGATTTGCAATGAAAGAAACAAATTTCAACGAAGCACAAGAATCTAAGGAAGAAAATATAGACGTCAAGGAACTACTGTTTAAGTATTTGATCCACTGGCCTTGGTTTGTGGGGGCGGTTGTGGCGTGTTTGATTGCAGCTTGGGTCTATTTGCATATGTCCACTCCCGTATATAATATTTCCGCTACGGTTTTAATAAAGGATGATAAGAAAGGGGGGAGTGCTGGAATGCTTTCCGGGTTGGAGAGTCTGGGATTGGATGGCATGGTCTCTTCTTCGCAGAATATTGATAACGAGATTGAAGTTCTCCGTTCCAAGACTATTGTCAAAGAGGTGGTTGAAGATTTGGGACTCTATATTTCTTATACGGATGAGGATGAATTTCCTTCCAGAAACATGTATAAGACTTCGCCTGTGCAAGTAAGCCTGACTCCACAGGAGGCTGACTTGTTGGAGAAACCGATAATTGTGGAGATGACATTGCAACCACAGGGAAGTATAGATGTGAATGTGAAGATAGGCGATGATGAATATCAGAAACATTTCGAAAAGTTGCCAGCTGTTTTTCCTACCGATAAAGGAACATTAGCTTTTTTCCTGACGCCGGACTCGGTATTGTCTTCTAAAAGAACATCGGAAGAAACTACGGATTCGGAAAAGACTACACGCAATATTACTGCAACAATTAATAAACCTTTGGCTGTAGCGAAAGCATATTGCAAGAATATGACTATCGAGCCGACTTCCAAAACCACTTCCGTGACTGTCATATCTTTGAAAAACTCAAATGTACAGCGAGGTAAGGATTTTATCAATAAGCTATTGGAGATGTATAATATCAATACGAATAATGATAAGAATGAAGTGGCACAAAAAACTGCAGAATTTATTAATGAACGTATTAGTATTATCTCTAAAGAACTCGGTAGTACGGAAAAGGATCTGGAGAGTTTCAAACGTGGGGCGGGTATTACGGATTTGACCAGTGATGCACAAATTGCATTGACGGGTAGCGCTGAATATGAAAAGAAGCGTGTGGAAAATCAAACCCAGATTAATCTGCTGCAGGATTTGCAGAGATATATGCAAAATGAAGGTTATGAGGTTCTGCCTAGTAATATCGGATTGCAGGATGTGAATCTTGCGGCTGCTATCAACCGTTATAATGATGTTCTTGTTGAGAGGAAACGTTTATTACGTACATCAACGGAGAATAATCCTACCATTATAAATCTTGATACCAGCATTAGTGCAATGAAAGAGAATGTACAAGTATCTTTAGACAGGGTTTTGCGTGGATTATTTATCACAAAAGCGGATCTGGATCGTGAAGCGAGCCGTTATTCCCGTCGCATTAGTGAGGCACCTGGGCAGGAACGTGAGTTTGTGAGTATTGCGCGTCAGCAGGAAATTAAGGCCGGACTCTATTTGATGCTTCTTCAGAAACGTGAGGAAAATGCTATAACTCTGGCTGCTACAGCCAATAATGCGAAGATTATAGATGAAGCTATAGCAGATGATGCTCCTGTGTCTCCTAGAAGTAAAATTACTTATTTGATCGCTTTGATACTAGGAGTCGGAATTCCGGTAGGGGTTATATATTTGCTTGAATTAACCAAATTCAAGATTGAAGGTCGTGCAGATGTAGAAAAACTTACTAGTGCACCTATTGTCGGTGATATCCCGTTGACAGATGAAAAGCAGGGAGCTATTGCTGTATTTGAGAATCAAAACAACCTGATGAGTGAAACTTTCCGCAATGTCCGAACGAATCTTCAGTTTATGCTTGGAAATGGCAAGAAGGTGATTTTAGTTACTTCTACAGTCAGTGGTGAAGGTAAATCTTTTATCTCTGCTAATCTTGCTATTAGTCTTTCTTTATTAGGGAAGAAAGTAGTAATAGTTGGTCTTGATATCCGTAAACCGGGCTTGAATAAGGTATTTAATATTCCGAGAAAAGAAGTTGGTATAACTCAATATTTGGCTAATCCGGAAAAGAATTTGATGGATTTGGTACAACCTTCTGATGTTAGCAAAAATCTTTATATTCTTCCTGGTGGAACAGTTCCTCCTAATCCGACCGAATTATTGGCTCGTGATGGCTTGGATAAAGCAATTGAAACACTCAAGAAGAGTTTTGATTATGTAATTTTGGATACAGCTCCTGTTGGTATGGTAACTGATACATTGCTGATAGGACGTGTGGCTGATTTATCAGTTTATGTTTGTCGCGCAGACTATACTCACAAGAATGAATATACTTTGATTAACGAACTTGCTGAAAAAGATAAATTACCTAACCTATGTACTGTGATAAATGGTTTGGATCTGAAGAGAAGAAAGTACGGTTATTATTACGGTTATGGCAAATATGGCAAGTATTATGGCTATGGTAAGCGGTATGGCTACGGTTATGGATATGGAGAACAATCTCACGCCAAGGAAGACTAAAGCCATTAATGACCGATATTTTTTAGGTTAATAATGTCATAGAGTACTTTTAATACTTTACACGAAAGTGAGATGGAACATGTAGGTCCCTAACTTCATGCTACACACATGAAGACCCCTACATTTTGTGGTCAGGAAATACACAGCGGTGTATTCTTGATCAACGCCCTCATGTCGGTGTAAATCCGATGTGATTTCTATTATATCAACCGTCTGTGAAGATAGTTGATATTTTTTTTGTAAAGCAATGACTGATGGATAATTTTTAGTAGCTTTGTGAAAAATATGATTGATATGGAAGATTTGCAAAGACTATATCCTATCGGGATACAGACATTCTCGAAGATACGGGAGGGGAATTACCTCTATGTTGATAAGACGGGGTATGTTTACCGGATGACTCATTCGGCTTCCAGCTATATGTTTTTGAGCCGTCCACGACGTTTTGGTAAGTCATTACTTACTTCCACGCTGCATAGCTATTTTTCCGGACGTAAGGAGCTGTTTCATGGATTGGCTATGGAGAAACTGGAGAAGGAGTGGACGGAATATCCGGTACTTCACTTCGATATGAGTACCGCCAAACATGCGGATAGTGAACAGTTGCTCCAAGAATTGAATCTGAAACTATATGGTTATGAACAGATTTATGGACGGCTGGAGGAGGAGGTTAATCCCAATCAGCGTTTGATGGGACTGATAAAACGTGCCTATGAGCAGACCGGAAAGAAAGTGGTTGTGCTTATTGATGAATATGATGCTCCTTTGCTTGATGTGGTACATGAACGGGAAAATCTGGATGTATTGCGTAACATCATGCGTAACTTCTACAGCCCATTAAAAGCTTGTGATCCTTATTTGCGATATGTATTTCTGACTGGTATTACCAAATTCTCCCAACTAAGTATTTTTAGTGAGTTGAATAATATAAAGAATATTAGTATGGATGAGCCATACGCTGCTATCTGTGGAATTAGTGAAGATGAGATACGTTTGCAAATGAAGGATGATTTGGGAGGATTGGCAAAGAAATTGGAGATAACACCTGAAGAGGCTTTGATGAAATTGAAAGAAAATTATGATGGTTATCATTTCACATCTCCTTCGCCCGATATATATAATCCTTTCAGTTTGCTAAATGCTTTTGCAGATGGAAAATTTGGATCTTATTGGTTTGGTAGCGGTACGCCTACATATCTGATAAATATGTTGGAGAAGTTTGGCGTAGAACCTTCCGAAATTGGAAATAATAGGGTTTCGGTCGAGGATTTTGATGCACCAACAGAAAGGATGACAAGTATTATCCCGCTGCTATATCAAAGTGGCTATATCACTATTAAGAATTATGATGAGGAATTAGACTTGTATACATTGAATATTCCTAATAAGGAAGTGAGAATAGGCCTGATGAAAAGTCTTCTTCCACATTATGTCGGTAGTAAAGCTCCGGAAACCACGACAATGGTGGCGTATCTTTCCCGTGATATCCGTAATGGGGATATGGATACTGCATTACGCCGTTTGCAAACGTTCCTGTCCACTATACCGCAATGCGATAATACGAAATATGAAGGACACTATCAGCAGGTTTTTTATATCATATTTAGTTTATTAGGGTATTATGTGGATGTGGAAGTTCGTACTCCTCGTGGACGGGTAGATATAGTACTTCGTACGAAGACTACATTGTATGTGATGGAACTGAAATTGGATAAAAGTGCGGGTGAAGCGATGGAGCAAATTGATTTGAAGAATTATCCGGAACGTTTTGCTTTATGTGGATTGCCTGTCGTAAAGGTGGCTGTCAGTTTTGATAGCGAACGGTGTACGATTGGGGGCTGGGAGATTATAAATGCTTAAGTATGTGAAAAATATGATTGATATGGAAGATTTGCAAAGACTATATCCTATCGGGATACAGACATTCTCGAAGATACGGGAGGGGAATTACCTCTATGTTGATAAGACGGGGTATGTTTACCGGATGACTCATTCGGCTTCCAGCTATATGTTTTTGAGCCGTCCACGACGTTTTGGTAAGTCATTACTTACTTCCACGCTGCATAGCTATTTTTCCGGACGTAAGGAGCTGTTTCATGGATTGGCTATGGAGAAACTGGAGAAGGAGTGGACGGAATATCCGGTACTTCACTTCGATATGAGTACCGCCAAACATGCGGATAGTGAACAGTTGCTCCAAGAATTGAATCTGAAACTATATGGTTATGAACAGATTTATGGACGGCTGGAGGAGGAGGTTAATCCCAATCAGCGTTTGATGGGACTGATAAAACGTGCCTATGAGCAGACCGGAAAGAAAGTGGTTGTGCTTATTGATGAATATGATGCTCCTTTGCTTGATGTGGTACATGAACGGGAAAATCTGGATGTATTGCGTAACATCATGCGTAACTTCTACAGCCCATTAAAAGCTTGTGATCCTTATTTGCGATATGTATTTCTGACTGGTATTACCAAATTCTCCCAACTAAGTATTTTTAGTGAGTTGAATAATATAAAGAATATTAGTATGGATGAGCCATACGCTGCTATCTGTGGAATTAGTGAAGATGAGATACGTTTGCAAATGAAGGATGATTTGGGAGGATTGGCAAAGAAATTGGAGATAACACCTGAAGAGGCTTTGATGAAATTGAAAGAAAATTATGATGGTTATCATTTCACATCTCCTTCGCCCGATATATATAATCCTTTTAGTTTGCTAAATGCTTTTGCTGATGGAAAATTTGGATCTTATTGGTTTGGTAGCGGTACTCCTACATATCTGGTTAAGATGTTGGATAAATTCGGTGTGAAACCTTCCGAAATTGGACGTAGACAGCTGAAATCTTCAGTTTTCGATGCTCCTACTGAAACGATGACTGATGCAGTGCCTTTATTATACCAAAGTGGTTATATCACTATTAAGGATTATAATAAGATGCTAGATCTTTATACGCTGGATATTCCCAATAAAGAAGTAAGGCTGGGACTTATGGAGAGCCTTCTTCCTTATTATGTAAATAACAAGACACCTGAAGCAACTACCATGGTGGCTTATCTTTTTTATGATATTCAGAATGGTGATATGGATGCTGCTTTACACCGTTTGCAGGAATTTCTGTCTACGATTCCTTACTGCGACAATACAAGGTTCGAAGGACACTATCAGCAGGTCTTTTATATCATATTCAGTTTGTTGGGATATTACGTGGATGTGGAGGTTCGTACTCCTCGTGGACGGGTAGATATAGTACTTCGTACGAAGACTACATTGTATGTGATGGAACTGAAATTGGATAAAAGTGCGGGTGAAGCGATGGAGCAAATTGATTTGAAGAATTATCCGGAACGTTTTGCTTTATGTGGATTGCCTGTCGTAAAGGTGGCTGTCAGTTTTGATAGCGAACGGTGTACGATTGGGGACTGGGAGATTATAGAATGCTGATTATGTTGTTGATTTATAGTTTGTTATATACTTAGGTAAATGAAAATAGCTCCGCAAGGAGCTTTTTTCTTTTCTATCCGGAATAAAAGTTTCACCTTTGCATTGTTGATCAACAAAACGTGAATAAATAAACTTGAATTTAAATCTTTAAAAAAACGTAGTATGAGTGTAATTTACAAAGTCATTACGCGGCCAACAGATCCGCGTGTTCCCAATTCTCCTAAGAGATATTATCCGCATCTGATCACTTTAGGTCAGTCCGTCAACCTGAAATATATTGCACAGAAAATGCAGGATCGTTCTTCGCTGTCTATCGGTGACATCAAGAGTGTAATCCAGAATTTTGTGGAAAAAATGAAGGAGCAGTTGTTGGAAGGTAAGTCTGTGAATATCGAAGGTTTGGGTGTGTTTATGTTGACTGCCCGTTCGAAAGGTGCGGAGTTGGCGAAGGATATTAATGCTAAGAGTGTAGATAGTGTTCGTATCTTTTTCCAAGCTAATAAAGAGTTGCGTGTCACCAAAACTGCTACCCGTGCAGATGAGAAGTTAGATCTGATCAGTCTGGATGAATATCTGAAGAAAATTAGCGTTACTGTATCTCCGGAAGATCCCGAGAAACCGGATGAAGGCGAAGGTGGCGGAGATGAAGGTGGCGGTAGCGGAGAGGCACCGGATCCCGCAGCTTAATGTCTTGTTGATTAATAGCTGACGGTTAGAGTGTTCATTTAGTGTTTAATTTAAAAAGAGAAATGTCTATGAAAAAAACGTGGAGTATTATTTTGAAAGTGATTATTGCTGTTGCCGGTGCGATTGCCGGAGTGGTAGGTGTGCAGGCAGCAACCTTGTAATTGATTATCTTATAAATAGGTATATTTATGAATGAATAACAGGCGGGATTTTTCCCGCCTGTTTGTGTTTAGATATAATAAGAGGGTTGCTTTCTTGAAAAAAGCTCTTTTTTGTTTTGTTTCATGCTATTTGTTAGGAGTATCGCTCTATATTTTAACAAAATAGAAATTATAATCAAACTCGTTGGCTGAATAGCGGATTTTATCTACCTTTGCATCTTAATTAAATGCGTCATTTTAAGCGAGAAAAAACATGATTCGAAAAATAATAAAAGCTCTTTGGATATTCTTGGTAGTCATAATATTGGCTATTGTTATAGTCTTTGTCTCCATTTCAAAGGGTTGGATTGGCTATATGCCTCCTGTAGAGGAACTTGAGAACCCGAGCTATAAATTTGCAACAGAGATTTTTTCTGAAGATGAGAAAGTGCTTGGTACATGGTCTTACAGCAAGGAAAACCGGGTGTACACGGCTTACAAGGATTTGTCACCCAGTATTATCAATGCTCTTATTGCAACGGAAGATGTTCGTTTTGTCGAGCATTCGGGTATTGATGCCAAAGCGTTGTTCCGTGCGTTTGTGAAACGTGGTTTGATGTTTCAGAAAAATGCAGGTGGGGGTAGTACCTTGTCACAACAGCTAGCTAAACAGTTGTTTACGGAAAATGTGGCTAGAAATACACTTCAACGTCTTTTCCAAAAACCGATTGAATGGGTGATTGCGGTGAAACTTGAACGTTACTACACCAAAGAGGAAATATTGAGTATGTATCTCAATAAATTTGATTTTCTGAATAATGCTGTTGGTATCAAAACTGCTGCATATACCTATTTTGGCTGTGAACCGAAAGACTTGAAGATTGAAGAAGCAGCTACGTTGGTGGGTATGTGTAAGAATCCGTCACTCTACAATCCGGTTCGTTTCAACGAACGTTCCCGTGGCCGTCGTAATGTGGTGCTCGAGCAGATGCGTAAAGCCGGATATATCACAGATGCAGAATGTGATTCTTTGCAGGCTCTTCCGTTGAAACTGACTTATAACCGTGTTGACCATAAAGAGGGACTGGCTACTTATTTCCGTGAATATCTCCGTGGCGTTATGACAGCACCGAAACCGGTAAGAAGTGATTATCGTGGTTGGCAAATGCAGAAATTCTACGAAGATTCTATCGCTTGGGAAACTAACCCGTTATATGGCTGGTGTGCGAAAAACAAGAAGAAAGACGGTACAAATTATAACATCTATACAGATGGATTGAAGATTTATACAACTATCAATTCACGTATGCAGCAGTATGCCGAAGATGCTGTAAAAGAGCATTTGGGTGATTATCTGCAACCTGTATTCTTCAAGGAAAAAGAGGGAAGTAAGAATGCCCCGTATGCACGATCACTACCGGAAAAACGAGTGGAAGAGTTGTTGACGAAAGCAATGAAACAAACGGAACGTTATCGCCTCATGAAAGAGGCGGGAGCTTCGGAACAACAGATTCGTAAGGCGTTCGATACACCGGAAGAAATGACTGTCTTTTCCTGGAAGGGTGATAAAGATACGATTATGACACCGATGGATTCCATCCGCTACTACAAATCTTTCTTGCGGACGGGATTTATGTCAATGGATCCGGCAAACGGACACGTGAAGGCTTATGTGGGCGGACCGAATTATGTATATTTCCAGTATGATATGGCGATGGTGGGACGTCGTCAGGTAGGTTCTACTATTAAGCCGTATTTATATACATTGGCAATGGAGAACGGATTTTCTCCTTGCGATCAGGCACGCCACGTAGAGCAAACTTTGATTGATGAGAATGGAACTCCCTGGACACCACGTAATGCAAATGATAAGCGTTATGGAGAAATGGTAACTCTGAAATGGGGATTGGCAAACTCCGATAACTGGATTTCTGCATATCTGATGGGTAAGCTGAATCCGTATGATTTGGTACGCTTGATCCATAGTTTTGGTGTACGTAATAAAGCAATTGATCCGGTGGTTTCACTTTGTCTGGGACCTTGTGAAATTTCTGTCGGTGAAATGGTCAGCGCATACACGGCTTTTGCCAATAAAGGAATCCGGGTGGCTCCATTGTTCGTTACCCGCATTGAGGATAGTGATGGTAATGTCATTTCTACTTTTGCACCGCAAATGGAAGAAGTGATAAGCGCGTCGAGCACTTACAAAATGCTGGTTATGCTGCGTGCCGTTATCAATGAAGGAACGGGTGGACGTGTTCGTCGATATGGGATTACCGCCGATATGGGTGGAAAAACTGGAACGACCAATGATAACTCCGATGCCTGGTTTATGGGATTCACTCCTTCACTGGTATCCGGTTGTTGGGTAGGAGGGGACGAACGTGATATTCACTTCGGTAGAATGACCTATGGACAGGGTGCTGCTGCAGCTTTGCCTATCTGGGCAATGTATATGAAGAAAGTGTATGACGATCCGACCTTGGGATATGACCAGCAGGAGAGATTCAAACTCCCTGAAGGGTTTGACCCGTGTGCCGGTTCGGAAACTCCTGATGGCGAAGTGATAGAAGAAGGGGGATTGGACGATCTTTTCAATTAAAGAAGTGCACAAGTATATTGTTTGCATAGGGAGTAATTACAACAGGAAAGAGAACTTGACTTTTGCCAGGCAGAAGTTGACTGAATCGTTCTCTTCTATATGTTTTGCTCCCGAACTGGAAACTAAACCTTTGTTTTTTAAGAATCCGGCTCTGTTTTCCAACCAAGTGGTTCTGTTCTATTCCGATAAGGATGAAGAGACGGTGAGGAAAATGCTGAAAGATATAGAACAGAGGTCCGGACGTCGTTCGGAGGATAAGAAAGAGGAAAAGGTTTGTCTGGATATTGACATGCTTTTATATGATAACAAAATATTAAAACCGGAGGATTGGCAAAGGGGATATATACAACAGTCATTATCTGCTTTCCATTCTTCATTATTTATTAAGTAGATGAAATTTCTTGGAATTATACCTGCTCGCTATGCATCCACTCGTTTTCCTGCGAAACCGTTGGCTATGTTGGGCGGAAAAACAGTCATACAACGCGTATACGAACAAGTGGCAGGCATTTTGGATGACGCTTATGTAGCTACGGATGATGAACGCATTGAAGCTGCTGTTAAGGCGTTCGGGGGAAAGGTTGTGATGACTTCCGTTCACCACAAAAGTGGTACGGATCGTTGTTATGAAGCCTGTACCAAGATTGGAGGTGATTTTGACGTCGTAGTGAATATACAAGGAGATGAGCCTTTTATTCAGCCTTCACAATTGGATGCGGTAAAGGCTTGTTTTGAAGATGTAACCACGCAGATTGCTACGCTGGTGAAGCCTTTTACTGCCGATGAACCGTTTGCTGTACTGGAAAATGTGAATTCACCGAAAGTGGTAGTCAACAAGAACTGGAACGCACTTTATTTCAGCCGTTCTATCATTCCTTATCAGCGTAATGCCGAGAAACAGGACTGGTTGAAGGGACATATCTACTACAAGCACATCGGATTGTATGCTTATCGTACAGAGGTGCTGAAAGAGATTACCATGCTTCCACAGTCTTCTTTGGAGTTGGCCGAATCTTTGGAGCAGCTTCGCTGGCTGGAGAACGGATACAAAATAAAGGTCGGTATCAGTGAAGTGGAAACTATTGGAATTGATACCCCACAAGACTTGGAACGGGCAGAAGAATTTTTGAAGAATAGAATCTAATCTTATGGATCGTACGATACAACCTGAAATACAAACCCTGAAAAATTTTCGTATACTTCCTCCCGTTCGAATGACGTTGCCAAACGGTATTCCGTTGACTGTTATTAATGCGGGTGAACAGGAAGTGGTACGCATAGATGTGCTTTTTGCCGGGGGACGCTGGCAACAGTCGCAGAAACTGCAAGCTCTGTTTACGAACCGGATGCTGCGTGAAGGTACAAAAAAATATACGGCTGCCACCATTGCCGAAAAACTGGATTACTACGGCTCATGGCTCGAATTGTCCAGTTCGTCGGAATATGCATATATCACTGTTTATTCGCTGAATAAGTATTTGGCGAAAACATTGGAGGTGGTGGAATCTATGATTAAAGAACCGCTTTTCCCGGAGAAGGAATTGCATACTATCCTTGATACCAATATCCAACAATATCTGGTCAATACTTCCAAAGTTGATTTCCTGGCACACCGCAGTCTGTTACAGTCGCTTTATGGCGAACAGCATCCATGTGGCAGAATAGTGGTGGAGGAAGATTATCATGCCATCACTCCGGAAGTGCTCCGTGGATTTTATGAACGGTATTATCATTCGGGTAATTGCTCTATCTTTTTGTCCGGTAAGGTGACGGAGGATATTATCAGCCGGGTGACAGATACATTCGGCACTTCTTTCGGCCAGCATCAGCAGCAGGTGTCGAGATTAAGTTTTCCTTTTACTGCTGTTCCCGGAAAGAGAATTTTTACAGAGCGTGAAGACGCCATGCAGAGTGCTGTGAAGATGGGATATACGACCATTACTCGTAATCATCCTGATTATTTGAAACTTCGGGTATTGATGACTTTATTCGGAGGTTATTTCGGCAGTCGGCTGATGTCTAATATTCGTGAAGAGAAGGGATATACTTATGGTATTTCGGCAGGAATCATGTTTTATCCGGATAGCGGACTATTGGCTATCTCGACAGAAACGGATAATGAATATGTGGAACCGTTGATACAGGAAGTGTATCATGAAATAGACCGCCTGCATCAGGAACCTGTGTCGGCGGAAGAACTGACTATCGTGCGCAACTATATGTTGGGAGAAATGTGCCGTAGTTATGAGTCGCCTTTCTCACTTTCGGATGCGTGGATCTTCATAGCTACTTCCGGTCTGGATGATGACTACTTTTCACGTTCTCTGCTGGCTGTGAATGAGGTTACTCCGATGGAAATACAAGATTTGGCACAGCGCTATTTGTGCAAAGAGACATTAAAAGAGGTCATTGCAGGTAAAAAGTTGTCATAATTTGCTTTCCGAAAGTGGGCTGTTTGGGATAGAAATTGTATCTTTGTCCAAATTGTAATTCTAAAATGAGTAACGACTAAAACCAATGAGGAAATATCTATATACTACACTTTTGCTGGCTCTTCTTGCACAAGAGGGAGTGATGGCACAAGAAAATGAAGGAAAAACAGGCGGATTTTTCGGAAAAATTAAAGATACATTCTCCACTAAAATAAAGATTGGCAACTATACTTTTAAGGATGGCAGTGTCTATACGGGAGAAATGAAAGGACGAAAACCGAATGGAAAAGGAAAAACAGTCTTTAAAAACGGTGATGTCTTTGAAGGAGAATATGTGAAGGGAAAACGTGAAGGATATGGAATTTATATGTTTCCCGACGGAGAAAAATACGAAGGACAGTGGTTTCAGGACCAGCAGCACGGAAAAGGTATCTATTATTTTATGAATAATAACCGTTACGACGGTATGTGGTATCAGGATTATCAGCATGGTGAAGGAACAATGTATTATCATAACGGTGATTTGTATGTAGGTAAATGGGTGAATGATAAGCGTGAAGGCGAAGGTACATACACTTGGGCGAATGGTGCCAAATATACCGGTCACTGGAAAAATGATAAGAAGAACGGCAAAGGCATCATGAACTGGGACGACGGCTGTAAGTATGAAGGAGACTGGAAAGATGATGTCCGTCACGGAAAAGGGGTATTTGAATATACCAATGGAGATAAATACGATGGTGACTGGGCGGATGATATTCAACACGGAAGAGGTACTTACTACTTTCACACGGGCGATCGTTATGAAGGTTCTTATCTCTTAGGTGAACGCACCGGTGAAGGAGTTTATTATCATGCTAACGGTGACAAATATGTAGGTAATTTCAAAAATGGCATGCAAGACGGAAAAGGTACTTTTACCTGGGCGAATGGTGCCGTGTACGAAGGAAGCTGGAAAAACAATAAACGTGATGGCAGAGGAGTCTATAAATGGAGCAATGGCGATGTTTATGACGGTGACTGGAAAGACAACCGTCCCAATGGACAGGGTACTCTGAAAACCGTTGCTGGGATGCAATATAAAGGTGGCTTTGTTGACGGATTGGAAGACGGACAGGGCGTACAAATCGATAAAGATGGTAATCGCTTCGAGGGCTTTTTCAAACAAGGAAAGAAAAATGGTCCTTTTGTGGAAACAGATAAAGATGGGAAGGTGATTAAAAAAGGAACCTATAAATTCGGAAGACTTCAATAGATGATAGGTGATAAATGATAGTGGGCTGCGCATTGCGTGGCCTATTTTTTTGCATGTATGTACCAGGTGATGGAATAATGATAAATGGTATGGTACAAAGAAAAATGGATAATAACCCAAAGCGGTCATTATCCATTTTATAATTTCCTGTTGAAAGTAACTTCAACTATCAACTAGCATTTGTCACCTATCATCTATTAAATGATGTATTGTGAACTGATAGATTCGTTATTCATCACTCGTTTGATTGTTTCAGCAAACATATCGGCAATACTCAACTGTTTTACTTTCGGACATTTCTTTGCATATGGGATGCTGTCGGTAAATACCATTTCTGTCAGGGCAGACTCTTGCACGCGGAAAGAAGCCGGATCAGACATTACGCAGTGGCTGGCGATGGCGCGTACAGATTTGGCACCGGCATCCAACATGATGTTGGCTGCTTTGGTAATTGTTCCTGCAGTGTCTACGATATCGTCAATCAATACTACGTTTTTACCTTCTACGTCACCGATGATTTGCATAGATGCTACTTCATTGGCTTTTTCACGTGATTTGTTACAGAGTACCAATGGTACACCGAGGTATTTGGAGAAAGTGCTGGCACGTTTTGAACCTCCTACATCCGGTGTAGCAATAACCAGATTTTCCAGTTGCAATGACTGGATATAAGGAAGGAATACAGCTGATGCGTACAGGTGATCTACCGGGATATTGAAGAATCCTTGAATCTGGTCTGCATGCAAGTCCATCGTAATCAGTCGGTCGATACCTGCAACAGACAGCAGGTCGGCTACCAACTTAGCGCCGATAGATACACGGGGTTTGTCTTTTCTATCCTGACGTGCCCATCCGAAATAGGGGACTACAGCTACAACGCTCTTTGCAGACGCGCGTTTTGCAGCATCGATCATCAGGAGAAGTTCCATTAAGTTGTCTGAGTTAGGGAAAGTGGATTGAACCAGGAATACGTGTGCGCCACGAATTGACTCCTCATATGAAACTGCAAATTCGCCATCGGCAAAATGGGTAATGTTCATATTTCCCAGAGGACAATCCAGGCTTGCGCAGATTTTTTCTGCAAGATATCTCGAGTTCGTTCCCGAGAATACCATAAAGGGTGCTTTTTCGCTCATTTTGTAATAGATGTTACCTATTTGTTAATTTGCCTGCAAAGGTAGGAATTTCTCTTATTATTTAGAAGGACTTATTGTATAAAAAATATTTTTCTCTCCAACTTATCGGAAATATTTGTAGATTTGCTTTCTGAAAACAGTTAATAGTCAAAAATGAGTTCACGCTTTCCTTTATATATAATAGGTATAGTGTTGTTTGCCTCTTTTTTTTCGTGCACTGATATGGTGCCGACCAAAGAGGTGCGCCTGATTGATTCATTAAACGGGAAAGCGTATGCTTATCGTTATCGAAGCCTGGATTCTTCTTATAAATATGCCAATGAAGCCTATAGACAGGTGAATTTCTACAAGTCGGGGAAAGCGGAAGCATCCAACAACCTGGGGTTCTGTGCTTTTATGGCTATGGACTTTGACCGGGCGGAAGCGTTGCATAAGGAAGTATATAAACTGACTAAAAATGAACTCGAACTGTTGATTGCCGACATCGGACTGATGAAAATCTGTCAGCGAACGGCTATGAACAAAGAATTTTATGATTATCGTAATAGTGCGCTCAAGCGCATGAAACGTATTCGTGAAGAGAGTGATTTGTTTGCCGACCGTCACGAGGCACTACGGCTGGATTATGCATTCACCGAATTTTTCATCGTTTCTTCTATTTATTATTACTATCTGCAGCAACGGCAGGAGGCCATCACATCTCTTAACCGGATTCCGGAAGATGAAGCTTTGACAGATACTAATCAGTTGCTTTATTATCATTATATTAAAGGTTCGGCCTCGTTGGTGGAAGCAACCAAGCCGGAAGACCGGAAAATGCGTGAGTTCGACCAACTTTATATTACCTGGCGGACAGCTGTTCAGACTAATCATCCTTATTTCGAAGGAAATGGTCTGCAAGGATTGGCTAATCTGATGGTTTCACCTAATAATTTCGAACTTTTTCGGACGAGAAGGGGATATGCGCTAGATCAGTTTGGGTTTCCCGTAGATTCGCTTTTGCCTTTGCGAATGGCACAGCGTGCGCTTGAAAAATTTCGTGAGTACAATGATTTGTATCAGATTGCCGGTGCGTATGTGTCTATCGGTAAATATATGAATGAGCACGGACGTTATACGGAGGCATTGGATACGCTTGCAAAAGCGTTGGATTGTGTGAATCAACATCACATGCTCTATTATCACCATGCGGCGGATACATTGGATAAACTACATGTTTTTGTAGAAGGAGATACGACTTATACCGGGGTTCCATGGATCATGCAGGAAGATGTGAGAACGGTACCTGAATGGATCTCAAGGATTCGGGAGCAATTGAGTGTGTCGTATGCGGGGCTCGGGATGAAGTATGCTTCTGATTACAACCGGAATATATATTTGGATATTTTAAATTATACCCGTCAGGATAAGGAGTTGGAGAGCCGCTATCTTTCATTGGAAGCCGATTCACGACAAATGACGCTTGTACTTTCTTTGGTTATTGTCGGACTTGTATTGGTGGTTATTCTTTGGTGGTTTTTCAATAAACGGTCTAAAATAAGGAATCAGGTAGACGTGGAGCGTCTACAACGGATTCTGACTCTTTGCCGGGATATAACTTCGTCCATTCCGATGAATGTTCCATTAATTCAACAAGGTATCGATCAATTATTTGGGAAAGGACGTCTTCAACTGGAAATTCCGGAGGAAGGAAAAGCGGCACTGGTTCCTCTGCATCGGTTGAACCGTGATGAAAAAGCATTGGTGCATGTGCTTGAACCGTATATTGTTTGGGCTGCGGACAATGAGCAGATGGTGGAAGCGTTGAGTGACGAGCGGATGCAGTTGGAAAAGCAACGGTATGTTTACGAACAACATATTGCGGGAAATAAACGTCAGAATCTTATAAAGAAGGCTTGTCTGGCCATTGTCAATGGTATTAATCCTTATATTGACCGTATCTTGAACGAAGTGCATAAGTTGACGGAGCGGGGGTATATTGATAATGCGAAGATTAAGAAAGAGAAGTATCAATACATTGATGAGCTGGTAACTACGATTAATGAGTACAACGATATTCTGGCTCTTTGGATTAAGATGAAGCAAGGAACGCTTAGCCTGAATATTGAAACTTTCAGTCTCAATGAACTGTTTGAGCTGCTAGGCAAGGGAAGACGTGCTTTTGAAATGAAAAATCAGAAGTTGGAAATTGAACCGACTACGGTTATGGTGAAGGCCGACCGGGCACTAACTTTGTTTATGATTAATACGCTGGCGGAAAATGCCCGTAAATATACTCCGGAAGGAGGAACAATTAAAGTGTATGCCCGTATTACGGAGGATGCGTATGTCGAGATCTCTGTGGAGGATAACGGAAGAGGTATTTCCGAAGAGGATGTGGCGCATATCATTGGTGAGAAGGTGTATGATTCCCGCGTGATCGGAATGAAGAATGCAGCCGATCCGGAAGTGTTGAAAGAAAACAAAGGTAGTGGTTTCGGATTGATGAATTGTAAGGGAATCATTGAGAAGTATAAGAAAACGAATGATTTATTCCGGGGATGCGTTTTTGATGTGGAGAGTGAACTGGGGAAGGGAAGCCGTTTTTATTTTCGTTTGCCTTCGGGAGTGCGTAAAGCAATGGGGGTATTGTTGCTTTGCTTATTGCTTCCGTTGGGGATGGTTTCTTGTCTGCATGATCCGATTCCTCCCATGTTGCAGGATGGCGATTCGATTGTAGTAGTTATGGATTCTGCGTATGAGGATTTGCTGGATGTAGCGTCGGATTATGCGAATGCTGCCTATTTTGCTAATGTGGATGAAAATTATGAGTTGGCTTTGCAATATATAGATTCTGCAATGCTTTTTCTGAATGAGCATTATGAAAAATATGCGCGTCCGGATCGTCCACATCGGTATATGAAGCTGGTAGGTGAGGGAACGCCTACTGAAATCAGTTGGTGGAACGAATTGTTTGATTCGGATTATCATGTAATTCTGGATATCAGGAATGAGGCAGCGGTTGCTTTTCTGGCTTTGAAACAGTTGGATGCTTATAGTTATAATAATTCGGCATTTACAGATTTGTATAAGTTACAGGGAGAGGATCAAACCCTCGAAGCATATTGCCGGCAGTTGGAGCGTTCGAATACCAATAAGACGGTAGGGATTATTTTATGCTTTGTTTTATTGATTGTTTCGTTGGTTGGATATTATTTTCTGTACATGAGAAAACGTTTGCAGAATCGTTTGAATCTCGAACAGGTACTTGAGATTAACCAGAAGGTGTTTGCTGCATCTTTGGTGAGACCGCAGGAACAGGAAAATGCAGAGGCACTTCAACGAGAAGAGAGTACGCTTAAAGAAATTCCGCAGCGGATTGTGGATGAAGCATTCGGTTCGGTAAATGAATTACTGACGATTGACCGGATGGGAATTGCCGTTTATAATGAAACGACACATCGGCTGGAATATGCTTCTCGTCCCGGACAGGAAATGCCGGAAATGGTAGAGCAGTGTTTTAGTTCCGGGAAATATCTTTCCGAACAGCATCTTCAGGCAATTCCGCTGATGGTGGAAGCAGGGGGCGAGCATCAATGTGTCGGTGTGCTTTATCTGGAGCGCAGAGAAGGAACGGAACAGGAGACGGATCGACTGCTTTTTGAACTGGTAGCTCGTTATGTGGCTATTGTCGTGTTTAACGCAGTGGTGAAGCTGGCTACAAAATATCGGGATATCGAGTCGGCACACGAAGAAACACGTCGGGCTTCCTGGGAAGACAGCATGTTGCATGTTCAGAATATGGTGCTTGACAACTGTCTGTCGACTATTAAACATGAGACGATTTATTATCCGAATAAAATCAAGCAGATTGTAGGGCGGTTGAATGCGCAGAATCTTTCGGAAACGGAGGAACGTGAAGCGGTGGAGACTATGACGGAATTGATTGAATACTATAAGGGAATCTTTACGATTTTGAGCTCGTGTGCTTCCCGTCAATTGGAGGAGGTCACTTTCCGGCGTACGGTGATTCCGGTGCAGGAACTTTTGGATGCTGCCGGAAAATATTTCAAGAAGTTGATGAAGAATCGGCCGGAGAGGATAGAATTGGAAATAGAGTCGATGGAGGCGAAGGTGATAGGAGACGTGAATCAGTTGCGTTTTCTATTGGAAAATTTGATTGATGAAGCATTGACTGTGCGTGAAGATGGAGTGATACGTCTGCAAGCGCGCAAGGATAATGAATATATTCGTTTCCTCTTTACGGATACGAGACGTGAGAAGAGTGTGGAAGAGTTGAATCAACTATTTTATCCGAATCTGGCACGTATGACTTCCGGTGAAAAAGGGGAGTTGAGGGGAACGGAATATCTGGTATGCAAGCAGATTATCCGCGACCACGACGAATTTGCGGGACGTAGGGGATGCCGTATCAATGCCGAGCCGGCTGAAGGCGGCGGGTTTACAGTTTATTTCACTATTCCGCGCCGATAAAAGGAAAACACATAAAAGTTATTAGATAAGGAACATGGAAGAACAGAAGTTTAAAGTTATTATTGTAGAGGATGTAAAACTGGAGTTGAAAGGGACAGAAGAAATATTCCGTCATGAAATACCGAATGCAGAAGTAATCGGCACGGCAATGACGGAAAGTGAGTTTTGGCCGTTGATGGAGGCCCAGCTTCCCGATCTGGTATTGTTGGACTTAGGACTAGGAGGTTCTACGACCATTGGTGTTGATATTTGCAAGAATATATTCAAACGTTACAAAGGAGTTCGGGTATTGATCTTCACGGGTGAGATTCTGAACGAAAAGTTGTGGGTGGACGTATTGAATGCCGGTGCCGATGGAATCATCCTCAAAACGGGTGAGCTACTGACGAAAACAGATGTACAGGCTGTGATGGATGGAAAGAAATTGGTATTTAACTATCCGATTCTGGAAAAGATTGTAGATCGTTTCAAGAAATCTGTAGCCAATGATGCTAAGCGTCAGGAGGCTGTCATCAGCTATGATATTGATGAATACGATGAACGTTTTCTCCGTCATCTGGCTTTGGGTTATACGAAAGAGATGATTGCCAATCTGAAAGGAATGCCTTTTGGTGTGAAATCATTGGAGAAACGGCAGAATGATCTTATTGGACGTCTTTTCCCGAATGGAGAACGGGTGGGAGTGAATGCTACCCGGTTGGCAGTACGTGCATTGGAATTGCGTATTATTGATCTGGATAATCTGGAGCCTGACGAAGAGTAAATTAAGTATTAACGGTAGCTTCTTGCTTAGTCGGAAAATGATGAAGAATAAATGGCGCATGCCCCATCCCGCTACGATGTTCCTTCTGCTGACAATGGCAGTGGTCTTTCTTTCATGGATATGCGATATCTATGGATTGAAAGTGACATTGCCGCAGACAGGTGAGGATATCCGTGTACAAAGCCTGTTGAGTCCGGAAGGAATCCGCTGGTGGTTGCGGAATGCTATTAAGAACTTTACAGGTTTTGCTCCATTGGGCATGGTGATTATTGCTATGTTCGGATTGGGAGTGGCACAACATTCCGGTTTTATTGATGCTTGTATCCGCATGGGGGTGGGAAACCGGCAGGAAAAGAGGAAGATCATCTTGTGGGTGATTGTGCTTGGCTTGTTGTCGAATGCCATTGGTGATGGTGGATATATCATTTTATTGCCTATTGCTGCTATGCTGTTTCAATGGGTGGGGCTTCATCCGATTGCAGGGATTGTTACGGCTTATGTTTCCGTTGCGTGCGGGTATAGTGCTAATATTGTATTGAGTACGATGGACCCGTTGTTGGCGCATACCACGCAAGAGGCTGCACTGGCACAAACGGGTTATCAGGGGAATACAGAACCTCTTTGCAATTACTTTTTTATGAGTGCTTCAACGGTGGCCATTACGGCTATTGTGTATTGGATTACTCAAAAATGGCTTCTTCCTACGTTAGGTAAGTATGAAGGCAGTATGAAGGTGGTGGCTTACCATCCTCTGTCTCGTAAAGAGCGGCGTGCCATTATGATTTCCATTGTTGTGGCAGCTATCTATGTGGCTCTTATCTTGTGGCTTACTTTTTCTTCTTATGGAATTTTGCGGGGTGTGAATGGTGGTTTGATGCATTCGCCTTTTATTGCCGGTATTTTGTTTTTGCTTTCTTTGGGAGCAGGTATTACGGGAATGGCTTATGGATTCAGTTCCGGACGGTATCGCACTGACAATGATGTGATTGAAGGACTTACGCAGCCAATGAAGCTTCTTGGAGTGTATTTCGTTATCGCTTTCTTCGCTGCGCAGATGTTTGCCTGTTTTGAATATTCCCATCTGGATAAATGTCTGGCGATTATGGGGGCTGACTTGCTTTCTTCGTTTGAACCGGCTCCTTTGTCTGCTCTTGTTCTGTTTATTCTGTTTACGGCATTGATAAATCTGATTATGGTATCTGCTACCTCCAAATGGGCTTTTATGTCTTTTATCTTTATCCCGATGTTTGCACAGATGGGAATTGCTCCGGATATAGCACAATGTGCTTTCCGTATCGGAGATAGTTCGACGAATGCCATTACTCCTTTCTTATTCTATATGCCTCTGGTGCTTACCTATATGCGGCAATATGATAAGCAGATTACGTATGGTTCATTGCTGAAATATACTTGGAGATATTCATTAGGCATCCTGGTTGTCTGGACATTGCTGTTTATCGTTTGGTATTTGTTGAAAATACCGATGGGATTGTAGGGTTAAGGAATGATTGCCGGGCTCCGGTTTATCTGATTGGAATTTTGTTTTTCTGAATTAATCGCTATATTTGCACCGTTCCTTAAAGAAAGACAACGAATGAATCTACCAGAAATCTCTGAAAATCTAATTGAACAGTTAAATCACGGTAATACAAAAGCATTTGATAAAATCTATCATACCTACTACCTTTATTTGTGTGCGATAGCTGTTTATTATGTGCATGACAAGAGGGTGGCAGGGGAGATTGTGAATGATGTCTTTGTCGCTTTTTGGCAGAATCGCCACCATATCACTCACCCGGCTCTTCCGTACTTGCGGCGTGCTATTCAAAACGCAAGTATTAGTTATCTGCGTTCTTCCTACTTCAACGAAAAACAGATGACGGAACAGATGGAAGAAATCTGGGCTTTTCTCGAAAATCATATTCTTTCTTCCGATAATCCTTTGCAGGCATTGGAGCATAGCGAAATGAATACCATCATCATGAAGAAGGTGGAGGAATTGCCAGCCAAATGCCGTGCCATATTTAAAGCAAGTTTGTATGAGGGTAAGACATACAGTGAAATTGCCGAGGAGCAGAATATTAATGTGGCCACTGTAAGAGTACAGATGAAAATAGCATTGACCAAGTTGCGCGAATCATTGGGTACACCTTATATGATAGCTATTTTGATGTTTCTCTAAAAAAAATCGCTTTTCTTTTAAACGTTTCTTTTTTTATTGCGTATCTAGTTATATACACCCATAGAAAAAGTACGTTTATGAATGACTCTTATCATATAGAAGAATTGGAAATCCGGATAAGCAACTATCTGTCCGGTAACTGCACCGAAGAAGAGAAAGAGACTCTGCTCGCTTATCTGGCTTCCAATGAAGATGCTGCTAAAATTTTCCGGGAGATGTCCGCAGTATGGGCTGTTTCTTCTGTGCCTGCATTTGCCAAAGTAGAGGATGCTAATTTATCACAGATAAAAGAAAAAATAGCCGCTGCTGAGATGAAACCTGTCCGTTCGCGGAAGATAGTTCCTGTGTGGCTGAAGGTAGCTGCTGCAATTATTTTGTTGTTGGGCTGTAATTACTTCTGGTACACTTATACTGAAAATCTTACGGAAGTATATACGAATGCGGATTCTCCTTATGAAATTAAAGTGCCAGCTGGTTCGCGGACGAATATTGTGCTTCCGGATGGAACAGAGGTTTCATTGAATGCGGGTTCTGTGTTACGTTATTGCCGTGGGTTCGGTATTCGTGAACGTGATGTTACGCTTGATGGCGAAGGATATTTCAAGGTGGCGAAAAATGAGAAGATTCCTTTCTTTGTAAATACGAATGGTGTACAGGTAAAGGTGGTAGGGACTGTTTTTAATGTACGCGCTTATGATGACGATAATTATGTAATGGTATCTTTGTTGGAAGGTCGTGTCAATTTAGCCACTTTGTCCGGTTCGGTAATGAAACTATTCCCTAGCGAACAGGCTTTTTACGATAAGAATACGGGCCGCATGGAGAAAATGAAATCAAATGCTAGTTCTGCCTGTGACTGGTTGGATGGTGGCCTGACATTTGAAGATGCTCCGTTTGCCGACATCGCACACCGTCTGGAGCGCAAATTCCAGGTGAAGATCAGTTTAGAGAGTGAACGTCTGAAAGCGGAACGCTTTTCCGGATGTTTCAATAGTAATCAAAGTATCAATGATATATTGGGAGAAATCAACGTTGAGAAGCAATATACATGGAAAGTTAGTGGAGACACTATCTTTATAACTGACAAGAAAAAGGAGGTAAAATAAGAAAAAGTAAAGTATGATTGGGAACTTAGTCGATAGATATATCGGCGGTTCAGCGTTGTATAGAAAGATATTATGTTAACCTTTAATAGTGAAAAATATGAGATTAATAGTAAAAAGAATATTATTAATGCTTCTGCTTTTGTCTGTAGGAAACGTTTTGACTGGTGGTTTCCAGCTATCGGCACAGGAACAAAGTAAGCGATTCAGTGTGAAAGTAGATAATATTACTTTGAAAGAAGCCATTGAAGTAATAAAGAAGCAAGGCAATTACTCTTTCCTGATTCGTAATAATGACATTGATTTGAATAGGAAAGTCTCTGTGAATATAAATAACGGTACTATTAATGATGTGATGGGACAATTGCTGGCCGGTACGGACGTCAGTTATGAAGTGAACGGACCCCGGGTGATTATGTTCCATGCAGTGACACCGCAGAAAGAACAGGAAAAAGCGTTTGTCTTAAAAGGTAGAATCACTGATCCTACAGGTGAAGGGGTGATTGGGGCAAATGTGAAAGTGGTCGATTCTACGGAAGGTACCATTACGGATATGGATGGCAATTTTTCTTTGATGGTTACTCCGAATGCCCGTTTATCCATATCGTATATCGGCTATGCCACACAGGAAGTGGTGGTGAAAGATCAACGTCCTCTCAATGTAACTTTGAAAGAAGATACTCGGTTAATAGACGAAGTAGTAGTTGTTGGTTACGGCGTACAAAAGAAAGCGAACCTGACAGGTGCGGTGAGCAGTGTGAAGATGGATGATGTTTTAGGTGACCGTCCGGTGGTGTCTGTGAGTGACGCTTTGAAAGGGGCAATGCCCGGCTTGCAGATTACAGGTAATTCAGGAAGACCCGGTGAAGAAATGAGCTTCAACATTCGTGGTGTCAACAGTTTGGATAAGAATGGGAAACCGCTGGTGCTGGTGGATAACGTGGAGATGGATATTAATATGCTCGATCCGAACGATATTGAATCGGTGACTGTTTTGAAGGATGCGGCATCTTCTGCTATTTACGGAGCACGGGCAGCTTTCGGTGTGATTTTGATTACTACAAAGAAAGGCTCGGATGCAACTAAACTCTCTATTAATTATTCAAATAACTTCTCTTTTAGCAGACCTGCCAATATGCCTCATAAGGCTACTCCGCTCCAAACGGTACAGGCTTATAAGGACATGGGGACAATCAATTATCAAAGTGGTCAGAACGTAGATACCTGGTTGGGACTTTTGAAGGAATATAATGCTAATCCGTCTGCATATCCGGATGGTTATGCAATGGTGGACGGGCTGCGTTATAGCTTGGCAGAAACTGATCTTTTCGATGATATGATGGAGACTGGTTTCCAGCAAACTCATAATATTTCGGTAGGTGGCGGTACGAAAGATATTTCTTATCGTTTCTCCTTCGGTATGGTGAATGAAAATGGGGTACTGGCTTCGGATAAAGATACGTACAAGCGTTACAATGTGTCTTCTTATCTCCGTTCAGATGTGTTTTCATGGATTACTCCGGAATTGGATATTAAATATACGAACTCTAACTCCTCTCTGCCGGAAACTTCCGGAGGATATGGTATATGGGGAGCAGCAGTCGCATTTCCTTCTTATTTTCCTACTGGAACAATGAATATTGACGGCGAAGAATTACCGATCAATACTCCTCGTAACTTGATTGATCTGGCATATCCGACAACTATTCAAAAGAATAATCTTCGTATTTTCGGAAAGGTTACGATCAGTCCTTTGAAGAATGTGAAGTTGATTGGTGAGTATACATTCAATCATCTAAGTAACGAGAAAACGAAATTTGAGAAGAAGTTCTATTATGCACATGGAGGTAACTTTGTGAAAGAGGTTTCCACTGCCAATTCCAAGTATGAATATTCCAATGGTATTACGGATTATAATGCATTGAACTTCTATGCTAACTATAACAACTCATGGGGCAAACATGATGTAACGGTGATGGGAGGTTTCAATCAGGAGAGTAGTGATTATCGTTATGCTGAGATGTCGCGTATGAATATGATTAATGAAGATCTGCCGTCTATTTCGCAGTCGACAGGTGATTATTTTGCTAAAGACAAATTTGAACGTTATACGGTAAGAGGGTTATTCTATCGCATTAACTATTCGTTTGCCGGCAAGTATTTGCTTGAAACGAACGGACGTTATGACGGTTCTTCCAAATTCCCGAAGAATAGCCGTTTCGGTTTCTTCCCTTCGGTTTCCGCCGGATGGCGTATCAGCGAGGAAGCGTTTATGAAACCTTTGAACTCTGTTCTTTCGAACTTGAAATTGCGTGGCTCTTGGGGTAATATTGGAAATCAGAGCATCACTCCTTACGCATATATTCCCGGTATGGATGCGGAACAGGCTTATTGGACTGTTTCCGGTATTAAAGTTACTACTTTGAAACCAGCTGCTTTGGTTAGCAATAGCTTTACTTGGGAAAAAGTAACGACAATTGATGTCGGATTCGATCTTGGGCTATTGGATAACAGATTGAATATGGTGTTCGACTGGTATCGTAGAGATACTAAGGGTATGCTTGCTCCGGGCTCTGAACTTCCGGGTGTATTAGGTGCAAGTGCCCCTTTACAGAACACGGCTGACCTTCGTTCTAAAGGTTGGGAAATCTCGGTTGACTGGAACGATCAGATCGGAAAAGTGAAATATAGCATAGGCTTTAATCTTTACGATGCGAAAACAAAGATTACTAAATACAACAACGAAACAGGACTGTTTGGCAAGGACAAGAACGATAATGAAACATATCGCGTAGGAATGGAACTGGGTGAAATTTGGGGGTATGTGACCGATCGTTTGTACACAGTGGATGATTTCGATGCAGATGGCAAACTGAAACCGGGTATTGCTAAAGTGGAAGGTTATAATCCGAATCCGGGAGATATATTATATAAGGACTTGGATGGTAATGATATTATCAACAGTGGTACCAGTACAACGAAAGATCCGGGAGACCGTAAAATCATTGGTAATAATACCCGGCGTTATCAGTATGGTATTCATGGTAGTGCAAGTTGGAACGGTTTTTCTCTGTCATTCTTGCTGCAAGGAGTTGGTAAACGAGATTTGTGGGTGATGAACGATCTGTTTTATCCGCATTATGATGCTTGGACTACCGTTTATGATTCACAGTTGAATTATTGGACTCCGGAAAATACGAATAGTTATTTCCCCCGTATTTATGAGAAAGCGGCCGGAAATACAGATGCCAATACACGTGTACAGACTCGTTATCTACAGGATGGATCGTACTTAAGTATTCGTAATATAACGCTTTCTTATAATTTCCCGTCTAAGTGGATGAGTAAGATTGGAGTTAATAATCTGGCTGTGTTCTTCAGTGGTGAGAATCTTTATACGTTCGACCACTTGCCGAAGGGACTTGATCCGGAACGTTCTGTCACGGATGATTTAGGACAACGTGGTTTTACCTATCCGTATATGAGACAGTATTCGTTCGGTATAAACCTTTCATTCTGATTGTTTCACAACTTAAAGAGTAATTATTATGAATAAATATATACTATGTGTAAGCGTTAGTCTTTGTTTGTTGATGTCGTCTTGTCTAAATGACGAATTTCTGGAGGTTTATCCCAAAGGACAGCAAACAGAAGCATCGGTCTTTACTACCTATGACAACTTTAAAACGTATACATGGGGATTGTATAACGTGTTCTTCGGATATACGTATGATACAGGGCAAACGGATGAAATTTTCCGTGGTGATTTTGAATCGGATAACATGATAAAAGGATTGGATGGATATGAAGGTCAGTGGGCATATCGCAAAGCAAAGGCTACGGATGAGTCTAAAGATTGGGATTATGATTATATCCGTCGTGTTAACCTGATGCTCGATAATATTGATCATTCGGAAATGAGTGAAACCGAGAGGGAGCATTGGAGAAGTGTGGGATATTTCTTCCGTTCTTATAAATACTTTCAGATGCTTTCTAAATTTGGTGATATTCCTTGGGTAGAGCATGCTTTGACTGAGGAAAGTCCCGAGCTTTATGGAAAACGTGATAGTCGTGACTTGGTGGCTTCCAATATTCTGTCTAATTTGAAATATGCGGAAACACATATTGGCAGTAATATCGAAGCGGATGGGAAAAATACAATTAATATGTATGTGGTGAAAGCTCTTATTTCCCGTTTTGCTTTATTTGAAGGGACTTGGAGAAAATATCATGGTTTGTCGGGAGCGGATACTTATCTGGAAGAATGTGCCCGTGCTTCTGAAGAGGTGATTAAGCAATATCCGAATGTACATCCTAAATATGATGAGTTGTTTAATTCGGAAACACTGGATGGGGTGACAGGTATTCTTTTGTATAAGGCTTATGAAACCGGACAGTTAATGCATGGTTTGACCCGTATGGTGCGTACAGGTGAATCTTATATTGAGGCAACGAAAGACGCGGTAGACAGTTATCTTTGTACGGATGGACGACCGGTTAGCACGACGACTAGCCGTTATGGGGGTGATAAGAATATGTATGGACAATTCCGTGATCGTGATTACCGGTTGTATTTGACGATCTGTCCTCCATATATGGTGAAGAAAGAAAACGGACCCAGTACGGCTGATTGGAAATATACGGATAATGCACAGGACAGGGAATTTATAGATTTAATGGCTACGATTTCCGGTGAAACTTATCATCGTTTGCCGTCTTCCAACTTTAAAGGATTCACCGTGCAAGGACAACCTCACTTTAAGAATATGAACTGGGGACAGGGCTGGAACGCTTCCCAAATGGGCTTCTGGGTATGGAAATATTATAATACACATACTGTAGCTACCAACGCGAATGGGGTGAATACAACAGATGCCCCGCTGTTCCGTATAGGTGAGGTGATGGTAAACTATGCCGAAGCGATGTGCGAATTGAACAAGTTCGACCAGGCTGCTGCGGATAAGTCTATTAACAAACTTCGGGCAAGAGCTAATGTGGCGAAAATGGTGGTGAATGATATTAATGATGCTTTTGATCCGAAGCGTGATCCTTCCGTTCCTGCTCTTTTGTGGGAAGTGCGTAGAGAGAGACGAGTTGAATTGATGGGCGAAGGTTTCCGTTTGGATGATTTGCGCAGGTGGAAGAAAGGAGACTATGTTAACAAACAACCGCTGGGTGCCTATGTGACAGGGGCTTCGGCCAAGAATTTGAAAGTAACGGGTGGTGCAGGTGCTGATGAAGGATATGTTTATTTCTTTGATACCCCGCTTGGATGGCAGGAACATTATTATCTGTATCCGTTGCCTTTGAAGCAATTGGCGTTAAATACGAATTTGGAACAAAATCCGGTATGGACAAAGTAATTTTAAATTGAAATGATGCACAAGACCTGTAATATTTTAGTATATTGCAGGTCTTGAAAATTTAAGGTAGAAAATGAAAAATAGAATATCAATAAAATATGCGTTTTTTTGTGGAACAGCTTGCTGCATCTCATCTATACTATGTGCACAACAGGATGCATCCCAAATGAATGTGCTTTTTATAATGGCTGATGATATGCGCCCCGAACTGGGGTGTTACGGGGTAGATGTAGTGAAAACTCCTAATATGGACCGTTTGGCGGCAAGTGGTGTCTTGTTTCAGAATGCGTATTGTAATATTCCTGTGAGTGGGGCATCCCGGGCTAGTTTGTTGACGGGTGTATATCCTCATTACCCCGATCGCTTTATTAGTTTTTCCGCCTATGCCAGCAAAGATTGTCCCGAAGCAATACCTATTTCGGGATGGTTCACCCGGAATGGTTATCATACTATTTCGGACGGCAAGGTGTTTCATCATATCAGCGATCATGCGGATTCGTGGAGTGAGCCTCCTTACCGGAATCATCCGGATGGATATGATGTATATTGGGCGGAATATAATAAATGGGAACTTTGGATGAATTCGGAATCGGGAAAAACGATTAATCCGAAAACGATGAGGGGACCTTTTTGTGAATCTGCTGATGTTCCTGATACTGCCTATGATGATGGGAAACTTGCAAACCGAGCTATTCGTGACTTGAAAAGGATGAAGGAGGCTGGCAAACCTTTCTTCTTGGCTTGTGGTTTCTGGAAACCTCATTTGCCGTTCATGGTTCACCCGGAATGGTTATCATACTATTTCGGACGGCAAGGTGTTTCATCATATCAGCGATCATGCGGATTCGTGGAGTGAGCCTCCTTACCGGAATCATCCGGATGGATATGATGTATATTGGGCGGAATATAATAAATGGGAACTTTGGATGAATTCGGAATCGGGAAAAACGATTAATCCGAAAACGATGAGGGGACCTTTTTGTGAATCTGCTGATGTTCCTGATACTGCCTATGATGATGGGAAACTTGCAAACCGAGCTATTCGTGACTTGAAAAGGATGAAGGAGGCTGGCAAACCTTTCTTCTTGGCTTGTGGTTTCTGGAAACCTCATTTGCCGTTCAATGCCCCAAAGAAATATTGGGATTTATATAAACGGGAGGAAATACCTTTGGCTACCAATCGTTTCCGACCTGAAGGATTGCCGGAGCAGGTTCGTAATTCGAGCGAGATATATGCGTATGCACGGGTTGCGGATACGAGTGATATTGACTTCCAGCGGGAGGTAAAACATGGATATTATGCTTGTATGAGTTATGTGGATGCACAGATTGGCAAGGTATTGGATGCATTGGATGAACTGGGATTATCGGATAATACAATTGTGGTTTTGTTGGGAGATCATGGCTGGAATCTGGGAGAACATGATTTTATAGGTAAACATAATCTGATGAATACTTCTACTCATGTACCGTTGATTGTCCGTGTGCCGGGAATGAAAAAAGGAAAAACAAAATCGATGGTGGAATTTGTTGATTTGTACCCGACTTTATGTGAACTTTGTAAACTGCCTGTTCCCGCTGAACAGCTAAGCGGGCAAAGCTTTGCCGGGGTTTTCAAGAATCTGAAAGCTAAGACGAAAGGTGAAGTCTATATTCAGTGGGAAGGAGGAGATAATGCCGTTGACCGGCGTTATAGTTATGCGGAATGGATGAAAGGCGACGTGAAGAAAGCCAGTATGTTGTTTGACCATCGGATTGACGGGAAGGAAAACAAGAATCGGGTCGATGAAAAAAAATATAAGAATAAGGTTGAATCATTATCTTCTTTTATCAGAATAAAGAAGTCATCATTAAAGAAATAATATGAAAACAGTTTTATTACAGTCCAGCCGTTTGGTATCGGTTGTTTTATTCATGCTTTACGGAATGTCGATGTTTGCCCAGCGACAGGATATCTTGCTAAATAATGATTGGAATTTCCGGTTTTCGCATCAGGTACAGAAGGGAACAGAGGTAAGAGTTGATTTGCCTCATACTTGGAATGCGCAGGATGCTTTGTCCGGTAAGATAGACTATAAACGGGGAATTGGTAATTATGAGAAGAATTTATTTATTCGTCCCGAATGGAAAGGAAAACGTCTTTTTATTCGTTTCGAAGGAGTGAATAACATTGCAGATGTGTTTATAAATCGTCGTCATATAGGTGAGCATCGTGGGGGATATGGAGCTTTTATCTTTGAGATCACAGGAAAGGTGGAATATGGAAAAGAAAACTCTATATTAGTACGGGTGAATAATGGTGAACAGTTGGATATTATGCCTCTGGTCGGTGACTTTAATTTTTACGGAGGTATTTATCGTGATGTACATTTGTTGATTACTGATGAGACGTGTATTTCTCCTTTGGATTATGCTTCCCCCGGAGTACGTCTGATACAGGATAGTGTGAGCCATCGGTATGCTAAGGTGCGGGCTATTGTTGATTTATCAAACGGGAGTAGTGGTAATCAGGAAGTGGAGCTTAACGTACGCCTGTTAGATGGTCAAAGGGTGGTGAAAGAAGGAACAAAGAATGTGAATCTTTCTGGAAACGAAGTAATGCAGCAGGAACTTACCTTTGAAATCGATCAGCCTCATTTGTGGAATGGTCGTCAGGATCCTTTCCTTTATCAGGCGGAAGTGACTCTTTTCCGGAATGGTCAGATGGTAGATCGTGTTACACAACCGTTGGGACTTCGTTTTTACCGGATCGACCCTGATAAAGGTTTTTTCCTGAATGGAAAACATTTGCCTCTTCAAGGCGTTTGCCGTCATCAGGATAGGAGTGAGGTGGGCAATGCGCTGCGCCCGCAACACCATGAGGAAGATGTGGCATTGATGTTGGAGATGGGAGTGAATGCTGTTCGTTTGGCGCATTATCCGCAGGCTACTTATTTTTATGATCTGATGGATAAGAATGGTATTATTGTATGGGCTGAAATACCTTTTGTGGGTCCTGGTGGATATAATGATAAAGGTTTTGTGGATTTACCTGCTTTCCGTGCCAACGGAAAAGAGCAGCTCAAAGAACTGATTCGTCAACATTATAATCATCCTTCTATTTGTGTATGGGGGCTGTTTAATGAGTTGACGGAGTTGGGAGATAATCCGGTTGAGTACATCAAAGAATTAAATGTGCTGGCACATCAGGAAGATACTACCCGGCCTACGACCTCCGCAAGTAATCAAATGGGAGATTTGAATTTCATAACGGATGCTATTGCTTGGAACCGTTATGATGGATGGTATGGTGGCACTCCCGCTGATTTGGGGAAATGGTTGGATCGAATGCATAAGGATCATCCGGAAATATGTATTGCTATCAGTGAATATGGTGCCGGCGCAAGTATTTACCATCAACAAGATTCGTTGGTTAAAACTGTACCAACCAGTTGGTGGCATCCTGAAAACTGGCAGACGTATTATCACATTGAAAACTGGAAAACAATCTCTTCCCGTCCTTATGTATGGGGGAGCTTTGTCTGGAATATGTTTGATTTTGGCGCTGCACATCGCACTGAAGGAGACCGTCCCGGAATTAATGATAAAGGTTTGGTTACTTTCGACCGGAAAGTTCGTAAAGATGCTTTCTACTTCTATAAGGCCAACTGGAATAGGGAAGAACCAATGCTTTATTTAACAGGCAAACGTAACACAGTACGTACACAACGTTTGCAAACAATTACTGCTTTCACGAATCTGTCAGGAGCCGAATTGTTTGTAAACGGTAAGAGTTATGGTAAAGCAATACCGGATTCGTATGCTATTCTGGAATGGAAAAATGTGGAACTAGAACCTGGTGAAAATGAAATAAAGGTTGTTTCCACTAATAAGAAGTTACCTCTGAGCGATAGTTTTCATTGTAGATTGTGATAGGTAGTTTAAATGATAATCGGAAAGAGCACTGTAAACAAAGTAGGTTTGCAGTGCTTTTTTTCTAGGGGTTTCTCTTTTGGGAGATAATAATCCTTCCTGAATCTATAACAGCGGATAATGATACTCCAACAGTATAACAGATCATATCTGACCATAGAAAACCATGTCCAAAGATTAATGCTCCAAGTGTGGTGTTTCGTACAGTATTTGCCCAGTCTGCTTGGTATAGTTGGCTAATTTCTATACAATAAGAAAATAATAAGGAAATAACAATGGTCTTGAGTATAGATAATGACGGGAAAAGAAAGCGTATTCCACAATACACCATGGCTACCCAAAGCGTATCGCCTGAATACTCTGCGATAAATTCGGGCAATATATCACCATGTTTTCGGGAAGCCAATCCTAACACTATAATTGCGGAAGTAATTGCTAAATAAATCCAACGTTTGTTTTTCACGCAGTAATGTTTTAGTATGGTGCAAATTTATAAAATTAAGTTGGATAACTTGGCAGGATGGATCAAACTCTGATAAAAACAGATTTTATTTACATACTAAACCTTTCGTTCTTTTGAAATGTTATAAGGTCGTTCGAGCTTTATCTCGATAAATGTATTCATAACCAACCGATTTACGCAATTGTTGTGGAAACGGCTGCAGTTGGTCACTTAAAAAGTTAGTAATTAAAATAATAGAGTTATGAAGAATCTTTTTCGACCGTTGTTAGTACTGACAGGATGTATAGTATTGGCGAGTTGTGTAAGTCAGAAGCAATTTAAAGGTTTAAAAACTGATTATACAAAGTTGCAAACAGAATATCAGGAAAGTCAATTGCAGCTAAGAGAAAATCAGGCACGTTCAACAAGTCTTGAGGAGAGACTTGCCGAAGCGCAGCGGAATAATAGTGAGTTACGCAAGAGCTTGTCCGATATGCAAAGCATCTTGAATAAGAGTCTTACACAGAGCTCTCAAGGGAATATGAATATGGGTAAGTTAATAGATGAGATCAATGCTTCAAACCGTTTCATCCAGCATTTGGTTAAAGAAAAGAATAGATCAGACTCTTTGAATCTCGTAATGGTCAATAAACTTACCCGTTCGCTTACCCGTGAAGAGATGCGTGACTTGGATATTAAGGTATTGAAAGGTGTTGTATATATTTCCTTAGCAGATAACATGCTTTATAAATCAGGAAGTTATGAAATTAGCAATAAAGCAGAGGCTGTGCTTAGTAAAATAGCCAAAATCATTCAGGACTACAAAGATTATGATGTTCTGGTAGAAGGAAATACAGATACCGATCCGATATCTCGTACGAATATACGTAATAATTGGGATTTGAGTGCGTTGCGTGCTTCATCTGTTGTTCAGGCATTACAGAATATTTATGGTATAAATCCCAAACGCCTGACTGCTGCCGGTCGAGGTGAATTTAATCCGGTAGCCGGTAATGATACGGCAGAAGGAAAAGCTCGTAACCGCCGGACCGAGATTATTATAACTCCTAAACTGGATCAGTTTATGGATTTGATAGATCAGGCTCCTGATAATTCTTCATCAGGTATAGTGGGGGATGAGAATACAAAAGAGTAAAGGAAATATTTCCATCTAGGGCTAATAATAAAGTGATGAATTTGAATTCATCGCTTTATTATTAGCAATTTGAAACAGATACAGTAAAGTGTTAGAGGTATCTATATTTTATTTTCAGAGCTTGAGAAATTGCTCTATTTTATAGAGAGTCCGATTTGAAATGAGTATTGCTGATTTTAAATGTTTTCGGCAGATGGACCTATTTTGAAAATTCAAACTCATATGGATAAGGAGTTTGATTCCATGAAACCCATTCTATCTTTCCATAATTATGCAAATCACATGGGAAAACCATAGAATAGTCCCATGGATTATATCGATATGGTATGTCAACATATTGAGTACAAAGGAACACACAAAACCACGTATTAGCAAATTTTACGCCAACAAATTGAGCTTAGAGCTGTATTTTCAGGAATTATTCCTTTTTCATTTTCAGGGACTCTCCATAATATTGTGTAA
>QFCE01000653.1_pt1 | contig 37809 bp, 38 predicted proteins | sample 5346091 | NCBI WGS metagenome assembly QFCE01 (sample SAMN09062252, study PRJNA434731) | Human gut metagenome, whole genome shotgun sequencing project. | isolation source: stool timepoint A chromium assembly | host: Homo sapiens | collected 2015 | reverse complement strand
TGAAAAGAAGGGCCGGCAAACATGGATTCCGTTGACGGCCTGCTTAATTCGTGGAAAAAACAGGAAAAAGATTGATTTACAACGACACTCGTGCTAATATTATACTGTTTTAGAATACGTTTATTGTGACAGAATCACTATTTTGTCCCTGTATGGCAACAGGGCGGCAAACAGGCGGCGAGGGAAGGTTTTTGCTGGCATATCTGCTGCAGGAATTGCTATATTAACATTAATGATATGATCCGTGGATCAAAGGCAGTTGAGGGGGATTTGCTGTGTACCGTGTTGTAGTTGTCGATGATGAAGTCCTGATCCGTATGTATATCCGGGAGATCCTTGAAAATAACGGTTATGAAGTGGTTGGAGAGGCCGAGGACGGTCTGGATGCGATCAATGTGTGCCGCGAGCAAAGGCCCGACTTTGTGATTATGGATATCAGCATGCCGGTTCTGAGTGGTCTGGAAGCGGCCAAGGTGATCAATGAAGAAAAGTTGGCGGGATTCATTATTATTTTGACCGCTTATCGGGACAAGGACATTGCAAAACAGGCGGTGGATATCGATGTGATGGGTTATATCGTCAAACCGGTGGACGAGGATGTGCTGATCCCCGCAATCGAAATCGCGCTCAATAAATACCGCCAGATCAAAAAGATGGAGAAAGAATTCGATAAAACCAAAGAGGCGCTGGATGACCGGAAGTATGTCGACCGGGCCAAGGGTTTGCTGATGGAGCGGCGTAAGATGACGGAGAAAGAGGCTTATGTCTACATCCGTAAACTGGCTATGGATAAAGGCAATTCTATGGTAGAGATCGCCAAGACGCTGCTGAAAGCATACGGTGGCTGAGGGTGGTAAGCAGAAGAGGGTTTCCTGCGAAACCGTGGGAGGAGGAGTTTTGAATGGCGGAGGATCTAACGCCGGAGGCAAGAGATAAATTGCTGGTGGATCTGGTCCGTTCCTGCACGGATCTGGATGATAACGATATCCGCATCCTTCTGGAAGCGTCCCATTCGTTGCCTTATATCAGCAACCTGGAAGGCGGAGACACCTATATTAATGTGCTGACCAAAAACGGGGAATCCATGGTGGTTGCCCAGTACCGGCACCCGTACTGCGATCTGTACCAGCGCAATATCATCGGAGAGATTGAAAAGAAAGTGGATGAGCCGGCGGTGTACCGGGCGCTGGAGTATGGCCTTTCCAGCCGCGGCCTGATCGGTATCATCGATAAGGGCAGCATCATGGTCCGCCATACGGTCACACCCATCCACAATGAGCGGCGCAAGGTGATCGGTGCGCTGACCCATGAATATCCGAGCACTCATAATGTGGATACGGAGCCGGTACGCATTAAGGATACGCTGGGCGGAAAGTCTGTTTATCTGAACGGACAGATTGACAAGATTGTCTTTTATATGCAGGACGGACTTATGGTGTTCAACCAGGGCGGCACCTGCACCTTTGCCAATGCCCGAATGGAGGAAGTGTACCGTGAGCTCGGATACGGGGAGACAGTGGTCGGTCGAAAATACGATGAGCTGCAGTTGGTGGACACCTCTCTGAGCGATGTGGTCATGGGCCGCAGCGTGATTAGGGGTAAGGTCTGTCTGGGCGACTATATTTTTGAAGAAAGCCTCAGCACCCTCTGGGAAGATGGTATTTGCGAAGGTATTGTGGCTATCCTGCAGGATCAGACCAAGGTGCAGCAGATGGAGAACGAGATCGCTTACCGCATTGCTGCAGTCAATGAAGTACACCACCGTGTGAAGAACAATCTGCAGACGATCATCAGCCTGGTGGGGCTGGAAGCTGCACAGACGAAAAACGAAGAGGTTAAGACGTTTTCCAAAACCATTATCAGTCGTGTCCGAAGCATCAGCGTAACCCATGATTTGCTGGCCCATACCGGAACCGACAGCGTAAACCTGAAAACGATGCTCATGCGTGTGGTGGACGGCTCGCTGGAGACCAACAGCGTGGGCCAGTGCCATATCCGGGCCGACATCAGCGGGGATGATCTGGAACTGACCGCCAGCGTGGCCACCACGGTGGCGCTGATTGTGAACGAATTGGTTCAAAACAGCATAAAATATGCTTTCGGCGGCTGCGAAGAGGGTGAGATTGCTCTGGATATTGAGAAAGGGGAGCAGTATTCCTGGATCACGGTGAAAGACAACGGCTGTGGTTTTGATCAGGAATCTGTGAAAAAAGCGGGCGGCGGTTTGGGATTGAAACTGGTGAACAGCCTGGTGAAGTCGAGGCTGAAGGGTAATATTACCGTCACCAGCAGCAATCAGGGGACGTCTACACGCTTCTCTTTCCGGAACGGGCTGAAAAAGTAAAGCGGGTCTGGCGCTGAAAATTTTCCGAGTCCACTAAACCGAAAACCATGATTTTATGAAAACTGCATAAAGTTTTTTTAACCCGTTGACAAGTTCATGGGAAATTGTTATCATTCACAATAACCAAAGGGAGAACATTTCCCGTCGGAAAAATGAAATAGCGGCTGGTATGCAATGGCGTATGCCAGCGATATGAGTGGCATCGAAGTCCAAAAACTTTTTTGAGTTTTTGGGCTTTTTTATATTCTGTCGCGGGGAAGTGTGTTTCTCTCTTGGTGAAGCGCCCTTTTTTATTGGCAGAAGGGATGTATGACTGGCAAACCAAATGGAAAAAACATGAGGAGGGCAAAGAAAGTACATGAACGAGACAATGATTGAGAAAGGCTTTACGGAACCGACGGACCGAGTGAAGCGGCTGAAAAAGATGATCGTGGAAGCGCGGCCGATGGTGGAAACGTATCGCGCACAGCTGGTAACACAGACGTACAAGGAAACGGAAGGCATGACGGCAATCATGCGCCGTGCGAAGGTGGATGAGAACCTGTTCAACAATCTGCCGATCGTGATCCGTGATGAAGAGCTGATCGTGGGCTCTCCGTGCGTGCATCCGCGTTCTTCGGACGTGGGTATCGAGTACTCTTATGCAGACCTGGCCAATGAGCTGGAGACGATGCAGACGAGAACGTGCGACCAGTTCGACATTTCCGAAGAGGACAAGGAAGTGGTGCGCCACTTTGATGACTACTGGAAGGGCCACACGATGAGCGATTATGCGTGGTCTCTGATGAGCCCTGAGTGCCAGGCATGCCAGACGCACGCAGTGTTCAACGCAGGTAACTACATGTATGCCGGCGTAGGCCATGTGTGCTGCTACTATGAGAAGGTTCTGAAGATCGGTTTCCAGGGCATCATCAAGGAAGTTCTGGAAGCAATGAACAAGGTGGACCGCAAAAAGCCGGAAGCGATCAAGCAGCTGCAGTTCTACAAGGCACTGCTGATTACCTACACGGCGGCGATCAACCATGCACACCGCTACGGCAAGCTGGCGGCGGAGATGGCAGCGAAGGAAATGAACCCGCAGCGTAAGGCGGAGCTGGAGCAGATTTCGAAGAACTGCTACAAGGTTCCTGAGAAGCCCGCAGAGACGTGGTGGGAAGCGCTGCAGTCCTTCTGGTTCGTCCATAACCTGATCAACCTGGAGACGAACGCGCACAGCTATTCGCCCGGTCCGTTCGACCGTTACATGAACCCCTACTACATCAATGATAAGAGCATCACGAAGGAATTTGCCCAGGAACTGCTGGACTGCCTGTTCGTGAAGTTCAACGACAAGAACAAGGTGCGCGACGACATTTCCGCCCAGGCTTTCGCAGGCTACCAGATGTTCGAGCTGATCGCACTGGGCGGCACGGACGAAGAGGGCAACGACCTGACGAACGAAATGAGCTACATGTGCCTGGATGCACTGGCACACGTGGGTATGCCGATGCCTTCCGTGGGATCCCGTATCGGCAACCAGACGCCGGATGAGTTCCTGTATCGCAACATCGAGGTTATCCGCCTGGGTTACGGTATGCCGAACCTGTTCAACGATGAAGTTATCATCCCCGCGATGGTAAACCGCGGCATCCCGCTGCGTGTGGCACGTACCTACAACCCCTCCGGCTGCGTGGAGCCGGATATTGCGCACAAGTACGACGGCTGGCATGACGCCTGCGCGTTCAACGTGGCAAAGGTTATGGATATCACGCTGAACAACGGCCGTGCATTTGGCGACCAGATCGGACCGAAGACGGGCGAGATTACGGAGTTCACCTGCATCGAGGACTTCATCAACGCGTTCGAGAAGCAGATGGAATTCTTCGTACGGAACATGGTGGAAGCAGACAACTGCATCGACACGGCGCATGGCGACCTGGTGCCTCTGCCCTTCGAGTCCGGCCTGATCGAAGGCTGCATCGAAAAGGGCAAGTCGGTACAGGAAGGCGGCGCAATCTGGAACTTCTCCGGACCTCAGGGCGTCGGAATCATCGACGCGGGCGACTGCCTGTACTCGATCCAGAAGAACGTGTTCGAAGATCATAAGTTCACGCTGGCAGAGCTGAAGGAAGCGCTGGAGAACAACTTCGGCTATCCGATCCCTGCTATCGGTTCTCAGCCGATCTCCGCAGCAGCGGGCGATCCGAAGTACTCTGTGGGCAACATGTCCCTGGAGAGCATGAACCTGGTGAACGAGCCGAAGGCGGGCGGCGCCGGAGCAGTGGCAGACTGCGTGGCAGGCCGTTACAACAATACGGAAGACCAGATCTATGCAGCGGTGAAGGCACTGCTGAGCGGCGGCAGCGTGGACAATCTGGGCGAACTGCTGAAGACGGGCAGCAGCAATGCATGCCAGGGCCAGGGCCAGAGCCAGGGCGGCGGCTTCAAGCAGATCATTCCGAATGCCCGTTGGGAAGAGATGCTGACGATCATGCGCAATACGCCCGGTTTCGGCAACGATATCGACGAGATCGACAAGTATGCAGTGCGCTGCGGCGAGATCTACTGCGAGCAGGTGGAGAAGTACACGAACGCGCGCGGCGGCAAGTTCCAGGCAGGTATGTATCCTGTTTCCGCGAACGTGCTGTATGGTAAGGACGTAATGGCACTGCCGACGGGCCGTCTGGCAAAGACGCCCATCGCGGACGGCGTGTCTCCCCGTGCCGGCTACGATACGCACGGCCCCACGGCAGCAGCAAACTCCGTGTCGAAGCTGGACCATGCGCTGGCCAGTAACGGTACGCTGTACAACATGAAGTTCCTGCCCTCTGCACTGGCAGGCGACAAGGGTATCAAGAACATGGCGTCCCTGATCCGGAGCTACTTCGAGCGCAAGGGTATGCATGTTCAGTTCAACGTGGTGGATCGCAATACGCTGATCGATGCACAGAACAACCCCGACAAACACAAGGATCTGGTCATTCGCGTGGCCGGTTACAGCGCTCACTTCACGAAGCTGGCGAAAGAGACGCAGGACAACATTATCGCACGTACGGAGATGGAGTTCTGATCAGCGAAAAAAAGCGAAGGGAGCAGGAGGTAAAGTACCGTGGCAACTGTAAATTACCAGGAGAAGGGTGTCGTATTTGATATCCAGCGCTTTTCGGTAAATGACGGCCCGGGGATTCGATCGATCGTGTTCTTGAAGGGCTGTCCGCTCTCCTGCCTGTGGTGCTGCAATCCGGAATCGCAGCGGATCGAACCGGATGTGATGTATGACCAGAAGAAATGCATCGGGTGCGGGAAATGCATGAAGGCGTGCCAGCAGGGTGCAATTGGGCCGGAAAATCTGAGTTGGGTGGACCGGAGCAAGTGCATCGGGTGCGGAGAATGCGTGAACGTATGCCCGACGGGAGCACTGACGCTGAAAGGCGAAGTGATGAGCGTAAACGAGATCATCCAGGTGCTGCGGCGCGATGCGCATTATTTCCGGAAATCGGGCGGCGGAGTAACGCTGTCAGGAGGAGAACCGCTGACACAGTGGCGGTTTGCCCGGGAATTGCTGAAAGCGTGCAAGGCGCAGGGTTGGGATACAGCGATTGAAACGACGGCGTATGGAACGGATGAGGCGATTGAGGCTGTGATCCCGTATGTGGATCTGGTGCTGATGGACTGCAAGTCCACGGATCCGGAGGTACACAAGCGGGTAACCGGCGTGAGCAATGAGAAGATCCGGAAGAACGCGGCGAAGATCGTGAAGATAGCCAACCGGGTGATTATTCGTGTGCCGACAATCCCGACGGTGAATGCATTTGAAGAGGAATTCCACCGGATAGCAGAATTTGCGAAATCCCTTGGGGTGGATACGGTGCATGTGCTGCCGTACCACACGTTGGGAGAAAGTAAGTATGAGATGCTGGGCAAGGCATACACGATGGGTTATGAGATCAAGTCTCTCCCACGGGACGAGGCGGAGGTTTTCCGGCAGGTGGTTCTGAGCCATGGGCTGAACTGCGTGGTCGGAGGCTGAGAGAAGCAAGCAAGCAAAACGAATATAAATGGAGGTAAAGAGCAATGACATCAGAAGCATTGGGAATGATCGAGACCAAAGGTCTGATCGGATCGATTGAAGCGGCGGATGCGATGGTCAAGGCGGCCAACGTAACGCTGATTGGAAAGGTGCACGTGGGCGGCGGCCTTGTGACGGTTATGGTACGCGGCGACGTGGGCGCAGTGAAGGCGGCAACGGATGCCGGCGCAGCAGCAGCTCAGCGCATTGGCGAACTGATTGGCGTCCATGTCATCCCCAGACCCCATGTTGAGGTCGAGAATATTTTGCCCAGCGTTGACAAAGAAGGCGTTAAATAAGGGGTATCTTGGCCTTGCAAAAGGTTGAATTTTGAACAGAGAGGTAGGATTTTTCCATATGGAAGGAACACAGAAACAATTTAAGCTGTACAAAAGACGGTGGGCGGTTCTTCTGTCTTTTGTCTGCGTGAACGCCGTTATGCAGTACGGCTGGGCGTTCTTCAGTGCTATTGTGACGGATGCCTGGAAGTTCTATGGTTTCCAGGATGCAGCTACCGGTGAAGCGGCCATCAGTGCGCTGACCATGATTATCATGGTTGCCATGATTACCCTGTCGATTCCCGCGAGCTGGGTGTTTGAGAAAATTGGCTGGTATAAAACCGTGTCAATTGCTGGTATTGTATTGATGATTTTCACGTTGCTGCGTGGTTTCATCGGTGGTACATCTTATACTGCGCTGGTGATTACCACCATAGGTATTGCAGTAACGCAGCCGTTTATTATCAACGCATTCGGCATTATCAGTGCAAAATGGTTCCCGCCGTCTGAGCGCGGCGTGGCCAACGGCTGGGGTATGATTTCTACTTACTTGGGCGTTGTGATGGCACAGTTCGGTGTGCCTTGGCTCATGAGCACTTTTGGTATGGATATCCCTGGCGCACTGAAGGTATTTGGCTTCCTGTCCATCCCCATGATCCTGTGGTTCGTGATCGTTTCCAGAGAAGCGCCTCCTACGCCTCCTGCCAACGAAGAACTCATCGAGCGCGTCAGCTTTGCTGAGGGTGCTAAAATGCTGATCAAGAACAAGCAGTTCATCTGCGCGGTTCTGGTCTTCTGGCTGATGCAGGGTGTTTACTTCACTCTGACCACTCTGCTGGAGCCTGTCCTGCAGTTCTTTAACAACGGTGGCCTGGACAGCTTGTTCGTGGGTACGTTGGGTACCATCCTGACCATCACCGGTACGATCACCACTTTGGTTCTGCCCATCATCTCCGATAAGTCCAAGAGCAAGAAGAGAAAGCCCATTGTTCTGGTCTGCCAGGCCGGTACGCTGGTTGGTCTGGCTCTGATCATCATGGGTCACTCTGTTGGTTTGATGATTGTCATGGCATGCTGCATGGGCGTATTCCTGACTGGTGTAACTCCTGTCCTGATGGTCATGGGTTACGAAACCGCATATCCTGTTTCTGAAGGTACGACCGAGAGCTTGATGCAGTTGGGTGCCAATGGCTGGGGCCTGATCTGCCTGCTGGCCGTGAACGGTATCTTCAGAGGTAACCACATGGGTACCCTCGCGTTCTTCATCGGTGGTACGGTTGTGGCTGTTATCCTGACGCTGATGATCAGAGAAGCTTCTCTGGAAGAGCGTCGCCTTGAGTGATGGAGTGTTCCTGAAAGTGATTCATTATTCTCAAACATTGGCTGCAGTTATGTGACGGCGGCCTGAGAAAAGTGAAAACGCCGCAAATCACAGTTCCGTGGTTTGCGGCGTTTTTTTATTGAAAGAACGTTGTATTGAGCAGTTTGGGGTAATCTGTGGCGCCGTGGGCGATATGGTAGATTACGATCGTATCGCCCAGCAGGCGGTATATAATTAAATATTTATGTGCAAGAATTGAGCGATAGCCTCCGGCGCTGAGCTGAGCGTCGCGCAGCGGCGGCCCGGACAGCGGGAACTGCTGAAGCTGCTCCATGGCGGAAAGAATTTCGTTGGTTACGCTGCGGGCGGATTGCGGCCCGGACAGGGCCATGTGCACCCGGGCGATTTCCTCCAGCTCTGCCTGGGCGGGGAGCAGGATTTCCAGTTTAACGGGATTGTCCATAGATGTCCTCCAGCCGCTGGCGGGATTCCTCGATGGAAAGCGTATTTTGTCTGGACAGCCGGGACTGTTCTGCTGCTTCGAGTTTGGCGCGCAGTTTCAGCACTTCTTCACGGCGCTCATAGGCGTCAATACTCATGATGACCAGATCTCCTTCGCCGTTTTTGGTGATGTAGATCGGGGCATCTTCTGCATGGGCCAGATCAGAAATTGCGCTGTAATCATTGCGCAGGGCAGTGGACGGTTTGATAATCATACAACAGCCTCCTTTTCTGTTATTCTGATAGTATTCTATCATTATTATACAGATAATGCAATGCCGGTTTGGGGATTGCAGGGGAGAAACGGTTGGTATAAAACAAGAGTTTCGCCCATACTCTGGAGTGGGAAAAAACAGGGGAAATGGCGCTGTCACGCAGGTTTGTATGTGTTGGGAGGCAGTGGAAATCTTTCCGGAATTTTGCTGCTGTCAAAAAAACGGTCTGAAATTTATGTAAGGTTACAAAAAAAGGGGAAGTAGTTGACAGAACGATTTTGATTTGGTAAACTCAGTTTAGTCTAAAGGAATTGCTTCTTCCCATGACTGATTTGCGTAATTGAATAGTGGCTGATATGCAATGGCGTATATCAGTGATGTGAGTGGCATCGAAGTCCAAAAACTTTTCTAAGTTTTTGGGCTTTTTTATTTAATTGCGCAGGAGTGAACCTCCTTTCAATCATTCTACGAATGATCCGCAAAGTTCGCAGAATGATTGAAGGGAGTATTCCGCAAAAATAGCTGGATACTCTTAGAACCCCGGAAATCCATGTTATGCAATGAACATTTTATAAGGAGGTATATAAGCAATGAACGAGACAATGATTGAGAAAGGCTTTACGGAACCGACGGACCGAGTGAAGCGGCTGAAAAAGATGATCGTGGAAGCGCGGCCGATGGTGGAAACGTATCGCGCACAGCTGGTAACACAGACGTACAAGGAAACGGAAGGCATGACGGCAATCATGCGCCGTGCGAAGGTGGATGAGAACCTGTTCAACAATCTGCCGATCGTGATCCGTGATGAAGAGCTGATCGTGGGCTCTCCGTGCGTGCATCCGCGTTCTTCGGACGTGGGTATCGAGTACTCTTATGCAGACCTGGCCAATGAGCTGGAGACGATGCAGACGAGAACGTGCGACCAGTTCGACATTTCCGAAGAGGACAAGGAAGTGGTGCGCCACTTTGATGACTACTGGAAGGGCCACACGATGAGCGATTATGCGTGGTCTCTGATGAGCCCTGAGTGCCAGGCATGCCAGACGCACGCAGTGTTCAACGCAGGTAACTACATGTATGCCGGCGTAGGCCATGTGTGCTGCTACTATGAGAAGGTTCTGAAGATCGGTTTCCAGGGCATCATCAAGGAAGTTCTGGAAGCAATGAACAAGGTGGACCGCAAAAAGCCGGAAGCGATCAAGCAGCTGCAGTTCTACAAGGCACTGCTGATTACCTACACGGCGGCGATCAACCATGCACACCGCTACGGCAAGCTGGCGGCGGAGATGGCAGCGAAGGAAATGAACCCGCAGCGTAAGGCGGAGCTGGAGCAGATTTCGAAGAACTGCTACAAGGTTCCTGAGAAGCCCGCAGAGACGTGGTGGGAAGCGCTGCAGTCCTTCTGGTTCGTCCATAACCTGATCAACCTGGAGACGAACGCGCACAGCTATTCGCCCGGTCCGTTCGACCGTTACATGAACCCCTACTACATCAATGATAAGAGCATCACGAAGGAATTTGCCCAGGAACTGCTGGACTGCCTGTTCGTGAAGTTCAACGACAAGAACAAGGTGCGCGACGACATTTCCGCCCAGGCTTTCGCAGGCTACCAGATGTTCGAGCTGATCGCACTGGGCGGCACGGACGAAGAGGGCAACGACCTGACGAACGAAATGAGCTACATGTGCCTGGATGCACTGGCACACGTGGGTATGCCGATGCCTTCCGTGGGATCCCGTATCGGCAACCAGACGCCGGATGAGTTCCTGTATCGCAACATCGAGGTTATCCGCCTGGGTTACGGTATGCCGAACCTGTTCAACGATGAAGTTATCATCCCCGCGATGGTAAACCGCGGCATCCCGCTGCGTGTGGCACGTACCTACAACCCCTCCGGCTGCGTGGAGCCGGATATTGCGCACAAGTACGACGGCTGGCATGACGCCTGCGCGTTCAACGTGGCAAAGGTTATGGATATCACGCTGAACAACGGCCGTGCATTTGGCGACCAGATCGGACCGAAGACGGGCGAGATTACGGAGTTCACCTGCATCGAGGACTTCATCAACGCGTTCGAGAAGCAGATGGAATTCTTCGTACGGAACATGGTGGAAGCAGACAACTGCATCGACACGGCGCATGGCGACCTGGTGCCTCTGCCCTTCGAGTCCGGCCTGATCGAAGGCTGCATCGAAAAGGGCAAGTCGGTACAGGAAGGCGGCGCAATCTGGAACTTCTCCGGACCTCAGGGCGTCGGAATCATCGACGCGGGCGACTGCCTGTACTCGATCCAGAAGAACGTGTTCGAAGATCATAAGTTCACGCTGGCAGAGCTGAAGGAAGCGCTGGAGAACAACTTCGGCTATCCGATCCCTGCTATCGGTTCTCAGCCGATCTCCGCAGCAGCGGGCGATCCGAAGTACTCTGTGGGCAACATGTCCCTGGAGAGCATGAACCTGGTGAACGAGCCGAAGGCGGGCGGCGCCGGAGCAGTGGCAGACTGCGTGGCAGGCCGTTACAACAATACGGAAGACCAGATCTATGCAGCGGTGAAGGCACTGCTGAGCGGCGGCAGCGTGGACAATCTGGGCGAACTGCTGAAGACGGGCAGCAGCAATGCATGCCAGGGCCAGGGCCAGAGCCAGGGCGGCGGCTTCAAGCAGATCATTCCGAATGCCCGTTGGGAAGAGATGCTGACGATCATGCGCAATACGCCCGGTTTCGGCAACGATATCGACGAGATCGACAAGTATGCAGTGCGCTGCGGCGAGATCTACTGCGAGCAGGTGGAGAAGTACACGAACGCGCGCGGCGGCAAGTTCCAGGCAGGTATGTATCCTGTTTCCGCGAACGTGCTGTATGGTAAGGACGTAATGGCACTGCCGACGGGCCGTCTGGCAAAGACGCCCATCGCGGACGGCGTGTCTCCCCGTGCCGGCTACGATACGCACGGCCCCACGGCAGCAGCAAACTCCGTGTCGAAGCTGGACCATGCGCTGGCCAGTAACGGTACGCTGTACAACATGAAGTTCCTGCCCTCTGCACTGGCAGGCGACAAGGGTATCAAGAACATGGCGTCCCTGATCCGGAGCTACTTCGAGCGCAAGGGTATGCATGTTCAGTTCAACGTGGTGGATCGCAATACGCTGATCGATGCACAGAACAACCCCGACAAACACAAGGATCTGGTCATTCGCGTGGCCGGTTACAGCGCTCACTTCACGAAGCTGGCGAAAGAGACGCAGGACAACATTATCGCACGTACGGAGATGGAGTTCTGATCAGCGAAAAAAAGCGAAGGGAGCAGGAGGTAAAGTACCGTGGCAACTGTAAATTACCAGGAGAAGGGTGTCGTATTTGATATCCAGCGCTTTTCGGTAAATGACGGCCCGGGGATTCGATCGATCGTGTTCTTGAAGGGCTGTCCGCTCTCCTGCCTGTGGTGCTGCAATCCGGAATCGCAGCGGATCGAACCGGATGTGATGTATGACCAGAAGAAATGCATCGGGTGCGGGAAATGCATGAAGGCGTGCCAGCAGGGTGCAATTGGGCCGGAAAATCTGAGTTGGGTGGACCGGAGCAAGTGCATCGGGTGCGGAGAATGCGTGAACGTATGCCCGACGGGAGCACTGACGCTGAAAGGCGAAGTGATGAGCGTAAACGAGATCATCCAGGTGCTGCGGCGCGATGCGCATTATTTCCGGAAATCGGGCGGCGGAGTAACGCTGTCAGGAGGAGAACCGCTGACACAGTGGCGGTTTGCCCGGGAATTGCTGAAAGCGTGCAAGGCGCAGGGTTGGGATACAGCGATTGAAACGACGGCGTATGGAACGGATGAGGCGATTGAGGCTGTGATCCCGTATGTGGATCTGGTGCTGATGGACTGCAAGTCCACGGATCCGGAGGTACACAAGCGGGTAACCGGCGTGAGCAATGAGAAGATCCGGAAGAACGCGGCGAAGATCGTGAAGATAGCCAACCGGGTGATTATTCGTGTGCCGACAATCCCGACGGTGAATGCATTTGAAGAGGAATTCCACCGGATAGCAGAATTTGCGAAATCCCTTGGGGTGGATACGGTGCATGTGCTGCCGTACCACACGTTGGGAGAAAGTAAGTATGAGATGCTGGGCAAGGCATACACGATGGGTTATGAGATCAAGTCTCTCCCACGGGACGAGGCGGAGGTTTTCCGGCAGGTGGTTCTGAGCCATGGGCTGAACTGCGTGGTCGGAGGCTGAGAGAAGCAAGCAAGCAAAACGAATATAAATGGAGGTAAAGAGCAATGACATCAGAAGCATTGGGAATGATCGAGACCAAAGGTCTGATCGGATCGATTGAAGCGGCGGATGCGATGGTCAAGGCGGCCAACGTAACGCTGATTGGAAAGGTGCACGTGGGCGGCGGCCTTGTGACGGTTATGGTACGCGGCGACGTGGGCGCAGTGAAGGCGGCAACGGATGCCGGCGCAGCAGCAGCTCAGCGCATTGGCGAACTGATTGGCGTCCATGTCATCCCCAGACCCCATGTTGAGGTCGAGAATATTTTGCCTTCCAAGCCTAACGGCGGCGGCTACACCGGAGCGGGCAAGTCCGAATAACGGCGTATCTGCAAGCAGAAAAGCTTAGGCTGAGAAAGGTGAACGGCAATGGATGAGCAACAGATTCGACAGATCATCCGGGAGGTTCTTCGCCGCGTCAGCGAGGGAGAATCACTGACTTCGAACATGGATTCATCATCTTTGCCAAAAGCATATTTCATATTCCCGAAAGGTTGGCAGAATTGTCAGGACAGCCAGTACATGCCGATGCTGAAGGCTGCCGAGGGCAAGTACCAGAGAGTGATTGTTCTGCCGGAGCGGGATGCGAATGAAGAACGTTTTTCCAATGTGGGAGCATGCACAGTCGCCGTTTACGGCGACTTGCATGCTCCCGCGGAGGGATCCATAACGATCTTCCCGATACCGTGCCGGGATCGTGTGATCAAAACAGCACTGTGCCTTTCGGAGGATTTTGAAGGCGGCTGGATCAGACGGTGCATCGAGGGCGGACTTCGTGTGTACATGAAGAAAGAGAATCCGATGTTCACCGGAAAAGAGCCGGCGGCATATCGGAAGAAGATTCTTTCCTATTATCAAGATGTGAAATCTTATGGGATATGTTTTGTGGAAGATGAGGATTCCTGTAACCAGCATTTCAAAAATGTCAAAGCAGAAGTGAAACCGCAGAGCAAAGCGAGGTTTATTACCATGCAGGATCTGCGGGATGTTCCGCAAGGCGGAGAATTTCAGATTCATGCCGGAGATGTTCTGACAGCTCTTGCAAAAGAGTATGTGGAGAAATTCGGTATTCGGATCGTTGAGGAGTAAATGGAGGCACAGCTATGGATTACAATGCGCAGGATAAGCAGATACATATCGTGAATTTGGCCGTGTGTGCCTCTTTGCAGGCCTTTGAGGAGTATTCCTCCCGGAGCCTGAACTGTAGGCGGGATGTTATTGCCGCCATCCGGGTCAAGCTGCGTCCTTATCTTCAGGAGATCGCAGAGCGGGAATATGCAGAAACATGCATGGGCAATGTCCGCGACAAGATCATTAAATTGGTTTTGGCCCTGGATAAAACGCCCGGCGTGGAAGATCTGCTCTCCGAAGTTGTCACCGGCGACCATGGCATGACGCTGCACGAGCAGGCTCCTTACGGCGTTGTTCTCGCGATTTACCCTGCGACCAATCCGTGTGCAACGATGATCAACAATGTGATCAGCATGCTGGCCGCGGGCAATTCTGTGATCAGCATTCCCAATCCCCGCTGCATGGAAACTTCGCAGTTCCTGACGGAGAAGATCAACGAGGCTATCGAGGAAGCCTGCGGCATTCAAAACCTGGTGGTAACATTGCCGGAATCCCGCAATGATCTTCTCACAGAAATCATCAATCATCCCGATGTGGCGCTGGTGGTAGCTACCGGCGGCAGAAAGATGATGAGTCATGTGCTGTGCAGTCCAAAGCGTGTCATCGCCGGTGGCCCTGCCAATCCGGTAGCCATTGTGGATGAGACGGCGGATTTGGCCAAGGCAGCCAAAGATATTTCGGACGGCGCTTCATTTGATAACAACATTATGTGCATCAGTGAGAAGTGCATTGTGGCGGTAGAGTCCATCGTTCCCGCGTTTGTCAAACAGCTGGAGGAAAACGGCGTTTATTACATCGACAACGAAACAGAGATGCTTCAACTGACTAAAACGGTCTTGAATCATGATATGAAGATGGTCCGTAAGATGGAAGGCAAGAGCGCCATGGATATCCTGGAGGAAGCGGGGATCCATCCCAACCGCCCGGTGCGGCTGGTTGTGGTGCGTACCTTTGCCAAGCATCCGCTGGTGTTGGAGGAGTGCTTGATGCCTGTAGTACCGCTGGTGGCGGTGGCAGACTTTGAGGAAGCCCTCGAAACGGCACTGTTTACGGAGCAGGGATACCGTCATACGGCGATGGTTCACTCCCAGTGCATCGACCGGCTGAGTAAGGCTGCAAAGATTATGAATACGACGGTTTTTATTAAGAACGGCTCCTCTTTGGCAGGTATCGGCCTGAACGGAGAGGAAATGGCAAGTTTTACGATTGCAAATGTCACGGGCGAAGGTATTACGACCGCACGTGATTTTGCCTGCAAGAGAAGCTGCACACTGACCAGCGGATTTTCCCTTCGCTGAATATTCCAAAGGGAGGCATTATGAGGGCGGCCGACGAGAGATTTCAGGAGTGTGACGCGCTGATTGATACCTTTGAGGACGTTACAAAGCACCCCATTGTGGCAAAGTCTCAGGTATATTATACGGTGTTGATCTTGGTACTGCCTGTGTGGCCGTCGTTGTTTTGAATGAACAGTTTCAGCCGGTTGCCGGTGCATACCAGTATGCGGATGTCGTTCGCGACGGTATGGTTGTGGACTATATTGGTGCAGTTCGAATCGTTCGGGAAATGGAGAAAAGCTTGGAACGGAACTGCTTTATGCTGCAGCTGCTATTCCACCGGGAACCGCCTCCTTGGATTCCGGCGTAATTAAAAATGTGGTACAGGTGGCAGGGGTTGAATTGGCCCGGGTGTTGGATGAGCCCACGGCCGCCAATGCGATTCTGAAGATTAAAAACGGCGCTGTCGTTGATATCGGCGGCGGAACGACCGGCATATCGATCCTGAAAGACGGTGTGGTGACCGAGGTGATCGATGAGCCTACCGGCGGAACTCATTTCACGCTTGTGGTTGCTGGTGCGTTGCATTTGGATTTTGAAGAAGCGGAGCATTATAAAAGAGATCCCAAACACCACAAAGAATTGCTGCCGGTTCTGAAACCGACGATTGAAAAAGTGGCAGATATCATTAAACGATGTGTTGCGGGGCATGACGTGGAAGAAATTTATCTGGTCGGAGGTACCTGCTGCCTGACCGGAGTGGAAGATGTTGTGGAAAAGTACGTCGGGATCCCGACCTATCCCTCAAAAACCCCATGTTTGTGACGCCGCTGGGAATTGCAAAAAGCTGCACGAAAGAAATCATTATGTAGATGGAGGCAGGTATGGAATTGTTAGAGATGATCAAGGATGCGGGGATTATCGGTGCAGGCGGCGCCGGATTCCCGACACATGTTAAGCTGGCGGCCAAAGCGGATTATATTCTGCTCAACGGTGCCGAGTGCGAACCGTTGCTGCGGGTGGACCAGCAGTTGATGGAGTTTTATCCGGATGACGTCATTCGAGGCTTTGAAATGGCTGGCCGCCTGGTCGGCGCTGATCAGGCGATCATTGGCATCAAGGGTAAGCACAAGGATGTTATTGCGATTTTGGAAGAGCGCATTCAGGCGCTTGGATTTTCGGATTATGTGAAAATCGGCATTTTGCCGGACATGTATCCTGCTGGTGACGAGCAGGTTTTGGTATATGAAACAACGGGCCGTATCGTTCCCGAAGCCGGAATCCCGATCAATGTGGGCTGTGTGGTCTGCAATGTGGAAACGGCACTGAATATATATAAAGCGGCCAACGGACAAAGCGTAACGGAAAAATATATCACGTTGGCTGGCGATATTCCGAACCATGTTACCGTTAAGGTGCCGGTGGGAACGCCGATTCTGGACGTGCTGAAACTTTCCGGCATTGAAAATTTTGAAGATTATGCGGTCATTGACGGTGGCCCGATGATGGGACCGCTGCTGACCGATTACAGTGGTTATATCACCAAAAAGAACAAAGGGTTTATCATTCTTCCCAAGGATCATCCGCTGATTCAGAAGAAGAGCTGCACTATGGAAGCAGCCCGGCGGGTCAACCGCTCCGCCTGTGAGCAGTGCCGCATGTGCACGGATCTGTGTCCCCGTTATCTTCTGGGGCATGATATGCAGCCGCATAAGCTGATGCGCATCGGCGGCTACAACATTGATGAAGTAGGCGGTAAGCTCAATGCACTGTTGTGTTGCCAGTGCAACCTCTGTGAATATTTCTCCTGCCCTGCAGGATTGCATCCGAGATTGAATAATCTCCGCTTCCGCAACGAGGTTATGGAACAGAAGCTGCGTTATGAGCGCAAGACGGAAGAGTATGAAACCAGAGCGGCGCGGGAATACCGGAAGGTTCCGAGCAAACGTCTGGTGGCCAGATTGGGTCTGACAGCCTATGATTGCAAGGCTCCGATGGTGGATACCGACTTGAAGGTAAACAACGTTCATATCGCGCTGGGCCAGTGTGTGGGCGCTCCGTGCGAGCCGGTTGTTGCGGTGGGCGACCATGTGGAAGCCGGCCAGATGATCGGAAAGATCCAGGAAGGTAAACTGGGAGCACCAATTCATGCGTCCATCAGCGGCAAGGTGCTGAGCATTACAGACAGATATATTGAGATTGGAGGATAAGGAAATGCAGAGAGCGATTGGAATGGTGGAGTTTTCCAGCATTGCGCGCGGCATTTATGCGGCGGACCAAATGGTCAAGGTCTCCGAAGTGGAAGTCGTTACCGCAAGCACATCCTGCCCTGGAAAGTATGTGGCCATTGTGCATGGGGACGTGGCGGCTGTGAAGACTTCGATTGAAACGGGAGAGCGGGAAGCCGGTGAATATTACATTGACTCTATGGTGATCCCGAACGTCCATCCTCAGGTGTTCCCGGCCATTACCGGAGCCACCTGCACCGAAGGGATCAATGCCCTGGGCATCCTGGAGTCGTTTTCCGTTGCGGCTGTGCTGGAAACCGCAGATGCGATTCTTAAGGCGGCGGATCTGGACGGCGTTGAACTGCGTCTGGGCAACGGTTTGGGCGGAAAGTCTTTCTTCACCTATACGGGTGATGTGGCGGCCGTAAAATCCGGTACGGACGCCGGCAAGGAAATTGTGCAGAGCAAGGGTTTGATGGTAAACTTTGAAGTGATTCCGTCTCCCTCGCCGGTTTTGATTCAGTCGCTGATGTAAATTTGAGTTTATAGAAAAAGGAGACCAAGTATGAAGCTGGAAACATTGGATAAAGACGTACAGTCCATTCAGGAAGCAAGAGTCCTGGCAAGACAGGGCAAAATTGCTGCACAGCAGTTTGCGAATTACACCGAAGAGCAGGTCGACCGTATTCTGCGCAACATGGTTAAAAAAGCCATTGACAATGCCATTATCCTGGCCAAGATGGCAGTGGAAGAGACTGGTTTCGGCAAGGTAGAAGATAAGGTCTTTAAAAACTATCTGGCAGGGCAGTTCGTTTATAACTATATCAAGGACATGAAAACCATCGGTGTAGTGGCGCAGGATACTGCCAACAAGGTCACCTCTGTGGCAGAGCCTATGGGCTTGGTCATGGGCATTGTGCCTTCCACGAACCCGACTTCTACGGCAATTTATAAAGCAATGATTGCCATGAAAGCAAGAGATGCGATCGTGTTTGCGCCCCATCCTTCCGCGTTCAAGTGCACCAAGTTGGCTGCGGATCTGATGGCCCAGGCGGCCGAGGAAGCCGGCGCGCCGAAGAATGTCATCCAGTGTGTGGAAACCCCCACCATGGAATCGACCAATGAGCTGATGCATGCAAAGGAAGTCAGCATGATTATTGCTACCGGCGGTCCTGGTATGGTCAAGGCCGCATACAGCGCCGGAAAGCCGGCTCTGGGCGTGGGCGCGGGCAACTCGCCTTCCTACATTGAGCGCAGCGCGAATATCCGCCAGTCCGTGGCAGATATTATCGGCAGTAAGACCTTTGATAACGGTACGATCTGCGCTTCAGAACAGTCTGTTGTGGTGGATGAGTGCATTGCCAACCAGGTGATGGATGAATTCCGCGCCCAAGGCGGCTACTTCATGACAGCCGATGAAACGGCCAAGGTATGCAAGCTGCTCTTCAAGAACGGTACTTCCATGAATGCCAAGTTCGTCGGCAGAAGTGCAAAGTATATTGCAGATGCTGCCGGTGTTGCAGTTCCCGACGGCACCAAGGTGCTTTTGGGTAAGCAGGATGGCGTTGGCCCCGCTTATCCGCTCTCTTATGAAAAGCTGACTACCGTGTTGGCATTCTATGTGGTGAAGGATTGCAACGAGGCCTGTGAGCTGAGCTTCAAGCTGCTTGAAAACGGCATTGGCCACACCATGAGCGTCCATACGGAGAACCCGGAGGTTGCGAAGGCGTTTTCCATCAAGCCTGCATCCCGCATCCTCATCAACGTTGGCGGCAGCCAGGGCGGTACGGGTATGTGCACCGGTCTTGCGCCTGCGTTCACTTTGGGCTGCGGCACCTGCGGCGGCAGCGCTACCTCTGAGAATGTGACTCCGTTGCAGTTGATCAATATCAAGAAAGTTGTCTATCCTATCCGCAATGTGGATTCCATCCTGCAGGTCAATCCGAAGCTCAAAGAGCTGCTGGATCAGGTCAAAGCAGAAAAGGGCAGCAGCTGCTGCGGCGGTGCAACGCTGGAAAGCGTGCTGGCGACGCCCGGACAGAATGCGATCAGCGTGGGCTGCTGCACCGGCAAGAACCAGGCGGGCGGCATTTCCATCAATGAAGAAGAACTGCGCAAAATCATCCACGAAGTGGCTAAGAACATGCGCTGAGAAACGGAGGGAAGAGCACGATGGATGTACAGTGCGAAGAATTGCTGCGCATGATTGCTGCGGCAGTGAGCCGTGTACAGAATGAAAGCGGCGGCCCTGGCGCAATTCCCTTGGGAATCTCGAACCGGCATATTCACCTGTCTCAGCAGGATCTGGAGAAGCTGTTCGGGGCTGGTTACCAGCTGAACAACATCAAGGATCTGGTACAGCCGGGCCAGTATGCATGCAAAGAGACTCTGACAATCTGCGGCCCTAAAGGGGCAATTGAGAAAGTTCGGGTGCTCGGACCGGTACGTAAGCAAACACAGGTCGAGATCTTGGCGGGCGATACGTTTAAGCTCGGTGTTAAAGGCGAAGTACGCATGTCCGGTGTGCTGGGAGGAACGCCCGGGATCACCCTGATTGGACCGAAAGGCAGCGTACAGATCCCGGAAGGCGTTATGATTGCGCAGCGGCATATCCATATGACCTGCGAGGACGCAGCGCGGTTCGGTGTGACGGACGGAGAGATTGTCGACCTTGAGTGCGAGGGCACACGTGCGGGTTTGCTCCACGACGTTGTGATTCGCGCCAATAACAATTCCAGACTGGAGTGCCATCTGGATACGGAAGAAGCTAATGCTCTGGGAATGACGGATCAATCGCATATCCGCATTGTCAAAAAAGAGCGTGCATGAAATTGATATCTGACTGAAAAGGAGAAGAGAACTATGCAAAATCTGGAAATCCTGGTAAGAAAGCCCACCGAAGGCGAAATCGAGTATATCAGCAAAGAAATCACTTGGGAAAGCGATCCCTGCGAGTTTGATTTTGACTATGATCACAATGAAACCGCTCTGGTTATCTATGGCTGCGCAACGCTCCGTTATCCCGGCGGTGAAGTCACGGTTCGTCCCGGTGACCTGTTCTTCTGCCCCAAGGGTCTGCACACCCACTGGATCGTGCACGAGAAGATCAAGAAATACGAGTTTTAAGGATAAGAGGATGAGAGTATGAAAGGCGATATTTTAAGGTCGAAGATCCTCAGCGAGAAAATTATCCCGAACATGAATGAACAGTACAGAAAGCAGTTCCCCATCCCGGAAGGGCACAGAAGCCTTGGCATTTTTACAGCGGACTGCGATGATGTCTGCTATATCGGAATGGATGAGGCAAGTAAGAGCACAGACATTCAGATCGTACACGCCACTGCGCTGTATGCTGGTGCTGCGAATGCCAGCTTCAAACTGAGCGGTGAATTCTACGGTGCATTTTCCGCCCCGAATCCGGAAGATATCGTCAGTGCTTTCAAAATCATTCATCATGTTGTGGAAAACGATGCCTATTTTGTCAGCTGCAATGAAGATGACTCCATTGCTTATATTTCGCATGTGATCAGCCGTTCCGGGACCTATTGGCCCCAGATTTCGACGGTGAAGGAAGGCGAAGCACTGCTGTATGTGATTGCGCCGCCCAACGAATCCATGTATGCGATGGACGCCGCCTTGAAAGCGGCGGAGGTGGAAGTTGCTGCATTCTGGGCACCGCCTACCTACACCAACTGCGGCGGCGGCATCCTCAAGGGTGAGCAGTCCGCATGCCGTGCCGCTGGCGAGGCGTTTGCCAAAGCCGTTCAATATGTAGCAGACCATCCGTTGCAGCAGCTGCCGGGTGGTGACCTCTCTGGTGGAATCCGTTAATCGAATTATTGAAGAATCCGTACCTGGCAAACAGGTTACGATTGCGCATGTAATTGCCTCTCCAATTCCCAGCATTTATGAATCGCTGGGAATTGAAGAGGGCGGCGCCATCGGAATCCTGACGCTCTCGCCCTATGAGACATCTATGATAGCCGCAGATATTGCAGTGAAAGCTGCGGATGTGGATATCGGGTTTCTGGACCGCTTTACCGGTTCCGTTGTGATTATGGGCGATGTGCAAAGTGTGGAAACCGCGCTTAAAGCCGTTACGGAGAAATTGAAGACCATTTTGCAGTTTGATGTCGTGCCGGTAACGAAGACATGAAGAAAAAACGCATTATGATTTTAGGCGCCAGAGAATCCGGGAAAACGCTGTTGGCCAATTATCTCAATGAAATTGACACGCCGCCCAAGCGTACGCCGCATATGGTATATGGAAGGAATACGCTGGATGTGCCCGGTTCTTATGTGGAGAGTAACGATATGCACAAGCATTTGATTGCCGCACAGCAAGACGCCTATTGTATGTTGATGTTGTGTGATCCAACGGCACGCAAGCGAAGCTATCCGCCGGGATTTTCGAAAGTATTCCGCATTCCGGTTCTGGGTGTAATCACCAAAGCGGATCTGGGTGCTGAAGATATGGAGCACTGCCGTGCGGAGCTACGGGCTGCAGGTGTGGAAGAACCTTATTACGAAATTTCCGTCCTGAGTGGGCAGGGAATGGACGCTTTGACGGAACGCATTAAGGCGATCTGGGAAGAGCGATTTTTGAAGAAAGGAGGATGCCGATGATTTACATTACAGAACAGAACCTGCGTGATTTGTATGGCAAGCAAGCCTTTGAAAGCTTTACGCTGGTTGAGGGAGAACGGCTGACGCCCGGTGCCCGGCAGTTTCTGGCGGACCGTCAGATTTCCATCGTGGATCCGGCGGACGTGAAACCGTCCAAAACCGCCACGATCCGGATCGATGGGACAGAGGAATACAGCGCTGATGCGCCGACGCCCGCTGAGCCCAAGGAAACAGCACCCAGTGCCACGCCGGTGTGCGACGACACTGCCGCACCGGATCCCAATCTCTGCAATGAGAAACTCAAAGGCCGTTTTTGTGCGCTCCAGGCGCTGTATTTGAAACAGGCGACGGAACTGTACGCACAAAATCAAATCCTCGCCAATGAGATTTTTGATATGGAGTGCAGCCTGTGCAGCATTGAAGAGGGCAGCGCGATCAACATCTTGGTGCCGGGTACTTGCAGCGGCATGACCGCAGAGGATCTGAAACAACCCCATAGGGAATGTTTTCATATGACTCGGGCGATCCTTCTTGCAAACCACGGCACGGAAGCTGCTGCGCTGCATTATCTGAGAGGGGAAACCTATCGGTTTTACTATGAGAACGCAGACATGCTGACACAGACGCAGAAAGTTCATATTGCGTATTTGATCAATTTATTCTCGCAGATGATCCACAAGACCATCGGCGGCACGCTGTGCCAGAAGATGCAGAAATAAGGATAGAGACAACATGGGGCAGTTTTGGAAACAAAACTGCCCCCCGGATAAAAAGACAGCCGAGATGGAGGTGAAACAGGATGCAGGCATTGGGTATGATTGAAACAAAGGGTTTGATCGGCTCGATTGAAGCAGCAGATGCTATGGTTAAAGCGGCCAACGTCACCTTGATCGGCAAAGAGCATATTGGAGGCGCGCTGGTGACCGTAATGGTCCGTGGTGATGTCGGCGCGGTGAAGGCAGCGACCGACGCCGGTGCAGCTGCAGCGCAGCGTGTCGGTGAACTGATCAGCGTACATGTGATTCCGCGTCCTCATATGGAAGTGGAGTCGATTCTGCCGCACAGTCCGGAGGGACCCGACGATGAGGATGACGGGCCGCAGGAGCCGGACAGCACTGACGAGGTGGTAGAGGCGGCAACGGAGCCTGAGGAACCGGCAGAGCCGGAACAGACGTCAGCGGAGGAATTGGAAACAACGGAAGAGCAGGCAGAGAACACTGCAGCGGTGCCGGAGGAAACCGACGCTGCGGAAAATCCGATGACGCGTCAGAAGCTGGAAGCGATCCTCCAACGCGTAGGGATAGAACAGGCCATGGCTGAAATCACATTCCTGCGCTTGGCGGAACTGCGTGAACTGGCCAAGGAATATCCGGAGCATACTCTGACCGACCGGAATTTGAAACGGATTGCGAAGGGTGAGCTGCTGGAAGCGTTCCGTACATTTTATGAGCAGGCTTGAGTGGCCGCAGTACAAAAGGAGGAAAAATCATGAAATATGATGCACTTGGAATGATTGAAACAAAGGGTCTGATCGGCTCGATTGAAGCGGCGGATGCCATGGTCAAGGCCGCCAATGTCACCCTGATCGGCAAAGAGCACATCGGCGGCGGCCTGGTGACCGTGATGGTTCGCGGCGATGTCGGTGCGGTTAAGGCAGCAACGGATGCCGGTGCAGCGGCGGCACAGCGTGTTGGCGAACTGGTCAGCGTCCATGTGATTCCCCGTCCCCATGTGGAAGTGGAAACCATTCTGCCCAATTATAAACCCGAAGACTGAGGAAACCATTTTTGTTTCCGTTCTCAGCGGCGCTTTGACGCCAGGCTGAGAAAATAGAGAACGGCAGGCGGGGCTGTGACGAGAATTTTCGTGCAAGTAGAATCACTTGATCGCCCCGTGCGCTCCGTATATGATACGGAGATACAGCGTTCTTTTACTTTAGTCCCATTCCTTTCTTAACTCCCATAGAGTAGGATTTCCATTTTACAACCCCTGAAATGGAAATCTTTGGTATGCAGGCGAAACACAAACCGCCTGCATACCAAAAAATGAAAACAAAGCGAAAGGAATAAAATAGATGGAACCTTTAGACAGCCAACAGATCCTTGCCATGTATGATCAGCTGGGTGCAGCCATTGCTGTGATTGACCGGGATATGAAAATCATATACTGCAATCAGCAGGCACAGAAATTTTACAGCAAGGTATTCGGTGAGCGGGAGTATTTGGGCTATTCGACCAGAAACTGTCACTCTCAGGTTAATCAGCGCAACATTGACGCGCTCTTTTTGATGTTTGCCATGGGAAAGCCCATGAATTTTTACCATGCCAACTTTCCTGGTGCAGAAGGCGGGGAAGTGACAGTACTTCAATTCCCATATTGGGTCAACGGGAAAGTTGAAGGGATTCTGGAAATCAACGTCGAAAGCAGCTTGGCCGCCGGCGGACGCGGTGAGCATCGGCGGGTGTTTCAGGAAACATAAATACTGCCGCCGATGTGCGGAGAAGGGTGTGAGAGCAGTATGAATCGGAGTGAAATTGCAGAGGATATTTTGAATCGGGAATGGAACCTGTTTCAGCAAGTCCAAAATGTGGGCGGACGGGCTTCCTGTCAGGAAGACGAACGGACTTTCCGCATTATGCGTGCTGCGCAGTTTGAGGCGTGGAACGAGGCTATGCTTGCTTCCTACCGGCAGGATTTGATCCAGGCAGAGGAAGCTGGCCGCAACCCGTTGTCTGAGAAGTACGGCTATATGATGCGCTCTACACATCCGCAGGAATATGAACAAATTCAGGATCTCCTGCCGCCGGTGTCGCCGGAAAAAGAGCGCCTTGTGGAGGAAATTCTGGCCATTGAGATCTCACAGACGGCAAAATTCCGCGCGATGTACCCCAATCTTGGACGGCGCGGCAGGCCCCTTACTACAGCAGAGGATCACGATGCGGTGACGTCTGTAGAAACTTATACCAGAGGAGAATTGCAGACCTATTCCGAGCGGACACTGGAACTTTATTTGAATCATCTCCGGAAACTGGAGCAGAACAAGGTGCTGTTTCCGCTGATTGTGATGAAAGCTACTGTGCGAGCCAACGGATACTTTTCGCTGGATGAAGCGGAAAAGGTTTTCCGGTGAAAAATGCAGGCTCTGATACAACAGAATCGTTTTGGATAACAGATTGACAAAGCAGTCACCGGCTGATATGATAGATTCAAAAGAAACAGCACAGCGTGCAATGGCGTATGCTGATTGATTTGCGGCACTGAAGTCCAAAAACTCCTGGAGTTTTTGGGCTTTTTTCTTTTTCGGAGCGCTTTCGGAGGAAAATACTGCCGCACCGGCAAATTGGCGTCGGAACAGGGCAATGGTGCGGCTTGGAAGGGAGCATGCGGCTTCGTTTCGAGCCACAGCCATGCCCGTCCGGGGCCGGCGCGCTTGGGTAAATGATCGTGTATAGACAAAAAAGAACGTTCAGAAAAATGAGGAGTGAACACAATGCAGTTTCAAGCAGTATATGAAGAGAAAAAGATGAGCGCGGCAGAAATGGCTGCGCGTATTCCGGATGCATCTCATATTTTTTCGGATATTTTTCTTGCTCAGCCTAAAACGTTGTATGAGGCAATCAATAACCGCTGCCTGGCCGATTCCATGCGCAGCTGCACCATCACGACGTATTTGGATCTGTATCCGCTGGTGTGCTATACGGAGCCGATCCGCTTTGCCAAAAACCTGCAGGGTACATCTGTGTTCTGCTCTGCACTGACGCGCAAGGCGGTGGGCCAGGGCCTGGCAGATTATCTGCCCAATACATACTGGGATCAGCCAGCGCTGATTCGGGAATACCTTGATGTGGACGTGTTCGTGGTTTCGGTATCTCCGATGGATTCTCACGGCTATTTCAGCTTGGGTGTCACGGGTTCGGACTCTGCTGAATACCTCAAGAAAGCAAAAATGATTCTGGTGGAAGTCAACCAGCAGATGCCGTACTGTGCCGAAGCGCCGAAGGTGCATGTCAGCGAAGTGACGGCGCTGTGCGAAGCGGATTATGCGCTTCCTGTGCTGCCCCCGGCCAAGCTGGACGCTGTCAGCACGACCATCGGGAATCTGATTGCTGAGCAGATCCCGGACGGAGCCTGCCTGCAGCTGGGTATTGGATCGATTCCGGACGCAGTGGGTATGGCGCTGAAATCCAAGCGGCACCTGGGCATCCACACGGAGATGCTGACCGACAGCATGATTGAACTGATTGAATGCGGCGCGGCGGACAACAGCTGCAAAGCGATTCATCCTGGCAAAACCATTGCTACGTTTGCCTATGGTTCCAAACGGATGTATGACTACATTGACCACAATCCGTCGGTTGCCATCCTGCCGGTGGATTATGTGAACAATCCCTATACCATTGCGCAGAATGACAATGTAGTTTCGGTCAATGCGGCGTTGGAAATTGATCTGAGCGGACAGGTTTGCGCAGAATCCATCGGAAACCATATGTTCTCCGGATCCGGCGGACAGCTGGACTATGTGCGCGGCGCATTGATGAGCCGCGGCGGATTGAGCTTTATTGCGTTCCCATCCACGGCCAAGGGAGGAACTATCAGCAAGATCAAACCCTTCCTGGCACCCGGTGCCGGTGTGACTACGGGCCGGAACGAAGTGGACATGATCGTTACGGAATATGGCATTGCCAAGCTGCGCGGCAGAACGTTCTCGCAGCGTGCCAAGGCTCTGATTTCCATTGCCCATCCCAATTTCCGGGATGAATTGCTCTTTGAAGCCCGGAAAATGGGGCTGATGCTGTAAATCCACAGCAGCGTGGATGCCTGGGCATGTGCAAAAGTCTGTGGATAATGTGAAAAATGTGCAAAAAAAGATAAATTTGCATTTTGGGATTCAATAATTTGGTTTGACTGCTTTTGCGATTTAATGCGCAGGAAGAAGGAAAATTCCGACGGGGTATGGAAAGGAGTTGTAAGAGCATGTACAATGTTCGAAAGGTTACCAAAGACTACTACTGGATCGGCGCCAATGACCGCCGTCTGGCTCTGTTTGAGGGCGTATACAAAATTCCGAAGGGCGTATCTTACAATTCTTATGTGCTGTTGGACGAAAAGACCGTAGTGTTCGACACCGTTGATGCGTCGGCGTCTAAGCAGTACTTGGAAAATCTGGCGCATGTGTTGGGCGGTCGCCGGCTGGATTACGTGATTGTGCAGCATATGGAGATGGATCATGCCGCCACGCTGGGTGATTTGGTCAAGGCCTATCCGGAAGTAACGATCGTGTGCAATGAAAAGGTTGCGCAGATCATGGAACAGTTCTTTGCGTTTGACGTGCGTACACGGCTGCATTTGGTGGCAGAGGGGGATACGTTCTGCACAGGGCAGCATACGTTTACCTTTGTGGCTGCACCCATGGTGCATTGGCCCGAGGTTATGGTCACATACGATATCGGCGAAAAAATCCTGTTTTCGGCCGATGCATTCGGTACATTCGGCGCATTGGACGGTGCGCTGTTTGCCGACGAGGCGGATTTTTTCGGCGATTATCTGGATGAAGCGCGCCGGTATTATACTAATATTGTTGGTAAATACGGCAAACAGGTGCAGGATGTGCTGAAAAAGGCTTCCGGCATTGAGATCAAAATGGTTTGTCCGCTGCACGGTTTTGTCTGGCGCAAAAAATTCAATCAGTTCCTGGAAAAGTATATTCAATGGGCGACCTATACGCCGGAGGAAACCGGCGTCGTGATTGCCTATGGCTCCATTTACGGCAATACCGCCAATCTGGCGGATATTCTGGCTGCTAAGCTGACGGAGCGCGGTATTAAAGTCGCATTGTATGACGCTTCGTATACTGCGGCAGATGAGATTTTGGCTGCCGCGTTCCGGTACAGCCACTTGGTGTTTGCTTCGGCGACCTACAATGCCGGCATTTACATCGCCATGGAGAATCTGCTGCATGATATTGTGAACCACAATCTGCAGAACCGTACGGTGGCTTTCGTGGAGAATGGTTCCTGGGCGCCTGCCGCCGGCGGGCAGATGCGCCGCCTGATGGAACAGTTGCCTGGCACCAAATTTATTGACGCTACGGTGACTGTTCGTTCCTCCCTGAAGGAAAAGCAGAGCGGGGAAGTGGATGCGTTGGTGGATGCCATTGCTGCTACGATCCCGGGTGCAAAGCCGGCAGTACCTTCCAAGGAAAAAGTCATTTCCATGCTCCGCAGCAATCCCGCAGAGCTGCTGACCATGCTGGCGGCAGCGGCAGCCCCCTCTGCCGTTGCCACGCCAGTAGATCCCCTTGCGTTCCAGAAGTTCTCCTATGGCCTGTTTGTTCTGACAGCCCGGGACGGGGCCAAAGACAACGGCTGTATTATCAACACAGCCAGCCAGTTGACGGATCAGCCCAAACGGATTACTATTGCAGTTAACAAAGCCAACTACACCTGTGATATGATTCTGAAAACTGGTGAGTTCAATGTTTCTGTTCTGACGGAGGACGCTTCCATGGAAGTCTTCCAGCGCTTTGGTTTCCAGAGCGGAAAAACCGCGGATAAATTCCAGGGCTGCACCTATGCCGAGCGAGCGGCCAACGGGATTTATTACGTGAAGGAAGCAACGAATGCTGTTCTTTCCGGAAAGGTTATTGCCTCGCAGGACTGCGGTACGCATATGCTGTTTATTGCCGATGTGACTGCAGCGCGGGTGCTTTCCGGTGAGCCGTCCGTGACCTATGGATATTATTTTGCGCACATCAAACCCAAGCCTCTGCCTGCGGCAATGACAGACGCGCCAAAGGTGGGTTGGATTTGTAAGGTCTGCGGGTTTGTGTATGAAAACGAAACGCTGCCGGCCGATTATATCTGCCCGATCTGCAAGCACGGCGTTGCGGACTTTGAACGTATTGTGCCTGCGGCTCCTGCAGCGCCGAAGAAAAAGAGCTGGGTGTGCAAGATCTGTGGCTATGTATATGAAGGGGACGAATTGCCGGCAGATTATGTCTGTCCGCTGTGCAAACACGGTGCGTCAGATTTCATTCAGCAAGGATAAAAACAAGGGATAGTACCCGGAGCGCTTGTGAAGAGGCGTTCCGGGGCCCGTTTGGATTTGCCTGCCGAATCCGTTGTCAAAAGAAAGGATGAGGAACCATTATGAGAAAGCTGGAAGGAAAAGTCGCTGTGATCACTGGTGCATCCAAGGGAATTGGAGAAGGGATTGCCAAAGTGTATGCCAAGTACGGTGCCAAACTGGTTCTGGCGGCCAGAGGCGCGCGGGTGCTGGAGTTTGCAGAGGAGCTTCGTGCGGCCGGTTATGAGGCCATCGGCGTTCGTACAGACGTAACGAACAAAGAGAGTGTGCTCAACCTGGTGAAGCAGGCACTGGATACTTATGGAACCATCGATGTTTTGGTGAACAACGCTGGTGTATGTGTGCTGGGCGACCTGCTTTCGACCAGCGACGAGGATCGGGACTATCACATTGATATTAATATCAAGGGTGTCTGGAATGTAACCCGGGCGATTGCACCCATTATGATGGCCAAGCGGGAAGGTAAAATCGTCGTTATGAGTTCGGTCACCGGCGATATGGTGGCCGATCCCGGAGAGGCGGCTTACGCCATGTCCAAGGCGGCGCTGGTCGGCTTTACCAAAGCCGTTGCGCGGGAGATGGCTGATTATAATATTACCGTGAATGCTATTTGCCCGGGCTATGTGCGTACGCCTATGGTGGAAGGAATGGCCAAGCAGTCCTGCCCGGAAAACCCGGAGAGCGTGATTGATGGAATCGCCGCAGGCGTGCCGCTGAAACGGCTGGCACGGCCTGAGGAAATCGGCGAGCTGGCTGCTTTCCTTGGCTGTTACGAATCCAGCTATATCACTGGAGCGCAGATCGTGATCGACGGCGGCAGTACGCTGCCGGAAACATCGACCATGGGCGCATAACAGAGCGTTCTAATAGAAAGCGAAGCAGGGGCGGGAATATTCCGCCCCTGTTTTTTCTTGCCGCAGTGTCTGCGGCTGTTGAGCGCTGCGGCATCGCTGTGCTGAGAAAAAATAATGTTTGCCGTCGTGGCGGACGGTGCAGAAAAACAGGCGCGAACATAGTTCGTGCCTGTTTTTCATTGAATTGGGCGAAGAGGTTGCGGAAGTGCCTTTTGTGAAGGATGCTTCATATTTTGGTTGACAGAACGTGTTTTCAGTGGTAATATGAAGTTGGCTTCACAAGAAGCTTACTTCATATTACGGAGGGGGAAGCTATGAAGACACGAGTCAAGGAATTGCGTACACAGGCCGGGATGACGCAGCAGCAATTGGCGGATCTGGTTCGTGTATCTTCCCGCACGATTATTTCCATTGAAAAAGAGCAGTATAATCCCTCTCTTATGCTGGCATATCGTATGGCTGAGGTATTTGGCGTGAGTGTTGAGGAGTTGTGCTGCCTGAAAGAAAACAAGGAATTGGAGGACAGGGAATATGAAAGTTTACAATAGAAAAGGACTCCTTTTAGGCGGCATATGGATGCTTTTGGCGCTTTGGAATCTTGTTCACGATTTCGGTTCGCCGGATCCGAATGCACTGGTTCAGGTGAGAGACAGTATTTTGTCCGTATTTTTGCTGTTGCTGGGGATCACCTCTTTTTGGAGGGCTTTCTCCAAGAAGGCGACAAGGGAGGATCAAATTGAAGAACGGGATGAGCGCAATCGTCTGATTCGCTATAAAAGCAAAGCGCGGATGCTGGATATTGCGTACGGCATTCTGTTTGTGTTCATGGTTTGCGGGATGATTGGATTTAAGCTGACTGCCAATCCGGTGTGGTTTGCCATCTTGGTTCTTCCGGGCCTGTTCCTGGGGGGATTTCTGATCCTTGAGATTTTTGTTCAGTTGTACTACGAAAAACATGAATAGGAGGAAAGAGATATGAAACAGCACTCCCAGCCACGGCTTGTTAAAGATGAGCGGGACGCACAGATCGATACGCGGTCCAGAAGCGCGGCACTGGATTTTGTCATTGCGGCCACGCAGGTTTTGACGCTCATTTGTCTTGTCAAAGGCAATCCGGCGTGGAAAGGAAGCCTTGCACTTTTGTTTATCGGTGCGGCGACCGCATTGTTTTACAAATATGATCAGTATAAAGAAAGGCTATACATCCAGGTCGGGGTTGTGCTTGGCATCGTTGGCGTAGCATTGCTGGTATGGTTTGGTTTCATGGGCTGATTGTGTCCGATGTGCTGCTGTAGCGGGCGCGGGGGAGGGACCGTCCCCCTGTGTTTTGTGGTATCGTTTTGGTCAAAGCAAAAATCCGAACATTCAACGGCTGCGGCGCCGGGATTCCCTGTCACGAAGTGGAAGGCTCTGCGTCCGGAGATACAGGCGTTTTTCGAGAGTGAGGAAGGACAGTGGGAGTTTGTGGAGGGAAAGTACGGCAGGAACAGGACAAAACGAAACAGGACTAACACACAAGGCGGGAACATCTCAAACGATGCTCCCGCCTCTGCTTATGTCTAGCTGGTAAATAGGAAGTTGTCATTCAGTGGTCAAAGACATATTCGCCTTTTGTCCCATCGTCATTTATATAGTGCCCATCTACAATAGTACGATATCCTCCGCCAAAATTCCACCCATTTTCTTCAATAAACGCAATAAATTTATCAACAAAGTCATCCATTGAAACATCCTCTGGAATTGTAACACAACCTTGAATTTCAATCTCTTTTATCATTACGATTTCTCACCTTTCTATAACTTATGCCGCGCTGATTAAAAGAAGTCAGTAAGAACAGGCTGTTCGCTGCCACAATTATGGGGAAATCATATCGTCAATCATATTCATATCGTAGTCAAATATAGCCCGATAACACATACAATAATCGTCCTCATCATCGTTGATGGTAATGATACAGGTTATCGTGTCTAATGGCAGGTTAAACTCAAAATTTTTATTGAATGATACCATGCTGTCATAAAAGTGGTATTTTTCCATAACCGTATCAAAATCAGCTCTCATATCATCAAGAAATTGCTCTCGCTCATCATTGTACCAGTTTTTCAAGCATTGTAGCATAGCAACTCGTGTTAATTCAAAGATATTTGAGTTGCAGATAAATTGATCGAAAGCATTTCTATTTATTGGGAAATCCATATACACACCTCCAGAATTCTGCTATGTTGCCTTATACGACTCCCCGATAAACCTGCATTTGTTTTATAAAAAATGATACCAGTACAGAGAACAAAAAACAAGGGCAGGAATGTAAATCCTGCCCTTGTTCGTCAAATCACATTTTCATGAAAATGATAAATCCGAACTACATTACCCACTTGGATAATGTAGTTCGGATTATCATGATCTGGTCCGAGTGTTGAGATTCGAACTCAAGGCCTCTTGAACCCCATTCAAGCGCGATACCAAACTTCGCCACACCCGGATGTCAGCTTGTTTATGATACCACAGTTGGAAGCAAAAAGCAAGAGGGAATTTATAAGAAAGTGAAAAAATTTTTGGAGGAAAACAAGTGTTGTCAGTTGACAAGCGCTTTGGTTTATGGTAAAGTATATTTTGCGTTTAGGCGTAATGTGGGGATTCAGACATGGAGAGGTGGCCGAGCGGTTGAAGGCACCGGTCTTGAAAACCGGCGAAGCGCAAGTTTCCGTGGGTTCGAATCCCACCCTCTCCGCCATGCGCAAAGTAAAAAGAAAAGCGTATCAAGCAATCCATTCGACCTGCAGAAGTACCCAAGAGGCCGAAGGGGCTCCCCTGCTAAGGGAGTAGGCCGGGAAACCGGCGCGAGGGTTCAAATCCCTCCTTCTGCGCCACAAGAAACCGCCTTATTTGTTGGAAATAGGGCGGTTTCTTCTTTTATTATCTTGCTTTTGCCTTAAAAAAGTTCCTGCTTATTGTTCCTGTTTTTTCGTTTACCCCTAAATTTACCTCCAACAGAATGTTTACCCCACCAGACGACAAGGTCTGGTGTTTTTTTATACTTTTGGGTCGTTAAGGATCCATAATAGCTTTGCATTCTGACGGCGGTTCTCTGCGTTTGAAATCCGCATCGCACTCGAACAACATGGCGTTACTTTCGGCCCGGAGTGTTGCTTTTATCACTTGACGGAGAAGATGGGATTCGATATGATGAACAAAACCGGTAGGGCAACGCTCCGTGCAGGAGCGCTGTGTTGGGAAAGGAGGACAGGCTCTGTGCGGCTTATCGTTTCACCAGCCAAAAAAATGCGTTCAGACAGCGACAGCTTTGCTGTTGCGGCGCCGCCGCAGTTTCTGGAACAGGCGGAGGAACTGAAAACATATCTTCAGACGCTGGATTATGACCAGTGCCGCGCGCTGTGGCGCTGTAACGATGCCATTGCCGCGCTGAATTTTGAGCGCGTCCGCCATATGGATCTGCGCCGCGCTCAAACACCAGCCCTGTTTTCCTATGATGGCATCCAGTATCGCTACATGGCGCCCAATGTGTTCTCGGAACGAGAGCTTTCCTATGTGCAGGAGCATCTCCGCATTCTGTCCGGGTTTTACGGCCTGCTGCGCCCCTTTGACGGGGTAGAGCCATATCGCATGGAAATGCAGGCAAAGCTGGCAGGGTTTCGCTGCAGTACGCTCTACGAATTCTGGGGGGCGTCGCTGGCGGAGGCGTTGGCTGCGGAGGACGCATGCCTTGTTAATCTGGCGTCTCAGGAGTACAGCAAAGCGGTGCGGCCCTACTGGGGGACACAGCGGCGATGGGTGGAGTGTACCTTTGCCGAGGAGGTGGGCGGAAAGCGCCGGGAAAAGGCCACGCAGGCCAAAATGGCGCGGGGCGCCATGGTACGCTATCTGGCGGAGCGCCAGGCCCGGGAACCGGAAGAGATGCGAGGCTTTGACCGTTTCGGGTTTTCCTATGACGCGGCGGCGTCCTCGCCGGATCATTTTATTTTTGTGAAAGGAGCATGATACCATGCTGCAAGTTGGAACAAAAGCGCCGGAATTTACTCTGCCGGACAAGGATGGAAATCTGGTTTCCCTGAAAGACTTTCAGGGGAAAAAGGTGGTGCTGTATTTTTACCCCAAGGATAACACTGCAGGCTGCACCAAGCAGGCCTGCGCCTTTGGCGCAAATTATACAGCGTTTCAGGCGAAGGGGGCTGTGGTGATTGGTATCAGCAAGGACAGCGCCGCATCCCATGGCCGCTTTGCCGCGAAGTATGACCTGCCGTTCCTGCTGCTTTCCGACCCGGAGCTGCAGGCGATCCAGGCTTACGATGTGTGGCACGAAAAGACGATGTGCGGCAAGACGAGTATGGGCGTGGTCCGTACAACCTATGTCATCGATGAAAACGGCAGGATCGAATGGGCCAAGGAGAAAGTCAAGCCGGAGGTCAATGCCGGGGAGATTTTGGAATATCTGGGCGAAAAATAAAATACAAATAGTGATATTTTGCTTGAAATATCCGAATTTGGATCAAAAAGAGCCGCCCGAACGGGCGGCTCTTTTCTGTCAATGTTATTCGTGAGACTTGCGCTCGGAATCGGACCAGGGATCGGGTTTCTGCGGACGTTCCCATGGTTCCGGACTGGTTCCGGGTGTACCGGCGGATGGAGCTTGCGGTGGTGTCTGCGTCTGGGGTTCCTCTGCCGGTGGAGCGCCATTGTCCAGCGCAGGTGGGGGCGCCGGCGGTGTGCTGCGGGGTGCGGTATTCCATTGGCTGCCTGCATGGTCCCAGCTGCCGGAGGAAGCGGAGGGCGGGCTGTATGGGCCGTTGTAGGGGCCGGAGGTGTGCGGGGCATCTCCGCTGCCGGCAGTCATGCCTTTTTCGGCGCAGATCGTATCGTAAAAGGCGATGTCAGTCAAAGTAATATAAGGAATCAGCCAGATGCCGAGGAAACCCATGGTAAACACATCAAGGATCAGCCAACCCAGGAAGGACAGATCCAGCACAAAAAGCTGCCATTTGTAGCCGTAGGTCTGTTCTTTGCTCAGGTTGATGGCCTCCAGAATACCGAGATCGGGGTTTTCCAGCAGGTTATAAAGGGCGAAGCGGTAGCGGTATGTGGCGATAATGCCAGGAATAATCAACAGCAAACTCCACAGAAAAATAAAAATGCCTGCGACGATTTCCAGCAGGATCACTTTACCTGCAATGGAAAACCCGTCAAACAAGGTGCTCAGCGGCATTTCTTTTCCCCGGCGGATCGCCAGGCAATAGGTGGCGAAGCCTGCAGCCAGGACAATGGAAATCAGCCAGACCAGAATGGTGATAAACCAGTTAATGGGACTTGGCATCAAAACTGTGGAGTAATAGGAGTAAGACAGGTAATAGGGAATGCCGAACAGCTGCAGCATGGTTTGCTCAAAGGCACTGAGGGCGAAAACGATAATGACATATATAAGCCCGATTTGGTATGGACTGACACGGGCAGTGCGCATCAGGTTCCGGGCGGCTTGTTTCGCCTGTGGGCGGTCAATGACCATATATAATCTTCCTTTCTAAATCGGTACAGAGACACGGGAGGATCTGTGCCAATCATAATATTAATAGTATAACATGACACGGTGTATTACACAAGAAGGGAAATCTGCAGTGCCGTATGAATGGAAGAGGGACGGGACGATGGGGCATCCGCCTGCTGCGCGAAAAAACTGACTTGACATCTGCGGCGGGCTGTGTTATATTCAAGAAAAATTTGATCCTGCGCGCCGCCGGGTGCAAAAGCGTTTGTTTCTCTGTCGATAGGCCTTAGAAGACAGAGGGGCAGACGTTCTTTTTTTTGCCCTTTTGCCAGCAGACAGAATCGGAAAGAGGAGGAAAAAACAATGGCTTGGGTTTATTTGGTATTGGCAGGGGGACTGGAGGTGTTCTGGTCCACGTTCATGAAATTGTCCGAAGGATTTTCAAAGCCGGGATATACGGTTCTGACCCTGGTGGGGATGGCTGCAAGTTTTATCCTGTTGGCACAAGCCACCAAGGTGCTGCCCTTGGGCACATCCTATGCCATATGGACAGGTATTGGTGCGCTGGGTGCGGTAATCGTGGGCATTGTGCTGTTTCGGGAACCGGCTACGGCACTGCGTATTTTTTTCGTGGCGCTGCTTTTGGCGGGCATTCTGGGACTGAAAATGACTTCCGGCCACTGAAAAAGGGGCGGCGCCCGTCATGGCGCCGCCCCTTTTGTCATATTTGCCTGTGGGCAAAGAATGTTTCATTACTCCAAAATGGCTCCCCGGTCTGCAGAAGAGACCATTTTTGCATACCGGGCCAGATATCCGGTTTTGATCTTCGGCTCGGGACAGACCCAGTTTGCCTTGCGGCGGGCGAGCTCTTCTTCACTCACTTTCACACAGATCGAACGGTTGGGAATATCGATGGCAATGATGTCGCCCTCCTGCACCAGGCCGATGGGGCCGCCGGAAGCGGCTTCCGGGGACACGTGGCCGATGGAAGCGCCGCGGGTGGCGCCGGAGAAACGGCCGTCGGTGATCAGGGCTACTTCCTTGTCCAGCCCCATGCCGGCAATCGCGCTGGTGGGGTTGAGCATCTCGCGCATGCCGGGGCCGCCTTTGGGGCCTTCGTAGCGGATGATGACCACATCGCCCGCCACAATTTTGCCGGCGTAGATGGCGGCGATGGCGTCGTCCTCGCAGTCAAACACCCGGGCGGGGCCTTCGTGCACCATCATTTCCTGAGCGACGGCGCTCTGTTTGACCACGCAGCCGTCGGGGGCCAGATTGCCTTTGAGTACGGCAATGCCGCCGGTTGTGGAATAGGGGTTATCGATGGGGCGGATCAATTCGGGATCGCGGTTAACGACGCCGGAGAGGTTTTCAGCGATGGTTTTGCCAGTGCAGGTCGGCAGCGTGGTGTCGAGCAGATTGGCCTTGACCAGCTCGGCCATGACGGCGTATACGCCGCCGGCCCGGTCGAGATCTTCCATGAAGGTGTCACCGGCGGGCGCCAGGTGACACAGGTTAGGAGTCCTGGAGCTGATCTCGTTGGCCATATCGAAGGACAGTGCAATGCCGCATTCGTGGGCAATGGCGGGCAGATGGAGCATGGTGTTGGTGGAGCAGCCCAGAGCCATGTCGATGGTTTCGGCGTTGTGGAAAGCGGCCTCGGTCATGATATCCCGGGGACGGATGTTCTTTTCCACCAGTTCCATGATCTTCATGCCGGTGTGTTTGGCCAGACGCAGGCGGGCGGAGTAGACGGCGGGAATGGTGCCGTTGCCCCGCAGGGCCATGCCGATGGCTTCGGTCAGGCAGTTCATGGAGTTAGCGGTATACATGCCTGAGCAGGAGCCGCAGGTGGGGCAGGCGTTTTCTTCGTATTCTTCCACGCCCGCTTCATCCAGTTTGTCGGCATAGTAGGCGCCCACAGCTTCGAACATGTGGCTCAGGCAGGTGCGGCGGCCGTCGTTGAGCCGGCCGGCCAGCATGGGCCCGCCGGAAACAAAAATGGTGGGCACGTTGACGCGGGCGGCGGCCATCAGCAGGCCCGGCACGTTTTTGTCGCAGTTGGGGATCATGACCAGACCGTCGAACTGGTGGGCCATGGCCATGGCCTCGGTGGAATCGGC
>QFCE01002752.1_pt1 | contig 37915 bp, 36 predicted proteins | sample 5346091 | NCBI WGS metagenome assembly QFCE01 (sample SAMN09062252, study PRJNA434731) | Human gut metagenome, whole genome shotgun sequencing project. | isolation source: stool timepoint A chromium assembly | host: Homo sapiens | collected 2015 | reverse complement strand
TGAACAAAAAGGAGGACCAGATATATGAGCCATGCAGTGATCATTAAAAATGCCGTGAAAAAATACGGTGATTTTACAGCATTAAACGGAGTAAGCCTGGATATTAAACAGGGAGAATTTTTTACCCTTTTAGGGCCGTCCGGATGCGGAAAAACCACCCTTCTGCGTATGATCGCAGGATTTAATACAGTAGACGGAGGAGAGATCTGTTTTGATGACCGGGTGATCAATAATCTGGAGGCTCATAAGAGAGATATTGGTATGGTTTTCCAGAACTACGCTATCTTCCCACATCTGACAGTGGCTGAAAATGTAGCATATGGCCTGAAAGCGAAGAAGTGTCCGAAAGATCAGATTCCCGGAAAAGTGGAAGAAGCCCTGGAGCTGGTACAGATCGGCAAATTAAAGGACAGAAAGCCAAATGAACTTTCCGGCGGACAGCAGCAGCGGGTAGCCCTGGCAAGAGCTTTTGTTATTGAACCGGGAGTTCTGTTAATGGATGAACCGCTGTCCAACCTGGATGCAAAGCTGCGTGTGCAGATGAGAACCGTTATTAAGAAGCTGCAGCGCCGTCTGGGGATCACTACTATCTATGTAACCCATGACCAGGAAGAGGCACTGGCAATTTCCGACAGGATCGCTGTTATGAAGGAAGGAAATATCATGCAGGTGGGAACCCCGGAGGAAATCTATAAAAAGCCGGAAAATACTTTTGTAGCCGGATTTATCGGCGTTTCCAATTTCGTAGAGTGTGATGTTAAAGGAGATGACCCAAATAAGGCAGTGCTGGATATTAAGGGAGAATGCTCTATTACTTGTACTTTAAAAAAGCCATTTAATGGTAAGGGCATCATTTCTGCAAGACCGGAGCAGCTGTTTTTTGATGATAAAGAGGGACTGCCGGGAACCATTACTATTTCCACATTCCTGGGAGATTTTATTGAATATGAGATCCTGTTGGATAATGGGCAGACTGTACAGTTAAATGAGTATACGAAGGATGTACATGAGCTGCGCCCGGACGGTGAAAAAGTAAAGGTAAACTTTGATATCCGCGCCGTAGGCGTATACGATGCAGCGACCCAGGAGGTGATCTCATGGTAAGTTCCGGAAAAAAGTTAGACTTCTGGTTCTGGGTGAAAGTGGCAGTTGTGGGATTTATGCTGGTATTTCTGATCTATCCCTTCTGTACCCTGATCACCCGAAGCTTTTTCTCAACCAAGGTAGATGGTTTTACCTTTGAAAACTACATCAGGTTTTTTACAAAGAAATATTATTATTCCGCATTAGGAAGAAGTATTTTTGTATCTGTGGTCACAACGGTCACAACGCTGATCGTAGGAGTTCCCATTGCTTATGTAATGTCCCGGTATAATGTGTGGGGCAAGCAGTTCATCCATATTTTTATCATCATGAGCCTTATGAGTCCGCCATTTATCGGTGCGTATAGCTGGATCATGCTTTTTGGACGTTCAGGACTGGTAACAAATATGTTTTCCCAGTTTGGTATCCACCTTCCAAGCATTTACGGAAAACTGGGTATTATCCTGGTATTTACCTTTAAGCTGTTTCCTTATGTGTATCTGTATACATCCGGTGCTATGGGAAGCATTGACTCCAGCCTGGAAGAGGCAGCAGAGAACCTGGGAAGCAATAAGCTTCGCAGACTGTGGACTATTACACTGCCGGTCGTCCTTCCGTCTATTGCAGCTGGCGCGATCATGGTATTTATGACCAGCCTGGCAGACTTTGGTACTCCAATGCTCATCGGCGAAGGTTATATGGTACTTCCAGTTCTTGTATACAATGAGTACATGAGTGAGATCGGCGGAAATGCCCATCTGGCAAGTGCCCTTTCTGTAGTAGTGGTATTCTGTTCTACTACAGTCCTTCTGGTGCAGAAGCATTTTGTTACAAAGAAGAATTATGTAATGACTGCCATGCGCCCGCCAAAGGAAGAAGAACTTCACGGAGTAAAGCGTTTTCTGGCAACATTCCCGGTTATGCTGGTTACATTTATCGGTATCCTTCCTCAGATCGTAGTCATCGTCAGCAGCTTTATTAAGAGTGATTTTACAGGATTTAAGAAGGGCTTCAGCCTGGGCAGCTATATTACTATTTTTAATCGTCTGTGGACCAATATCCGCAATACATTTGTATTTTCAACCATTGCTATTGTATTTATCATCATCATCGGTATGCTGATCTCCTATATCGTTGTGCGCCAGAAGGGCTTTGCAGGACAGTTAATGGATCTGCTGATCATGTTCCCGTTTGTAATTCCAGGCGCTGTTCTTGGTATCAGCCTGATCGTAGCATTTAACAAGGAACCGGTGATCCTTACAGGTACAGCAGTGATCATGATCATCGCCTTTGTTGTACGGAAACTGCCTTATACAGTACGCTCCGGCAGTGCTTTTTTGCAGCAGATGGATCCAAGTGTAGAGGAAGCTTCTATCAGTCTTGGGGTATCACCTATGCAGACATTTGTTAAGGTAACAGCAAGATTAATGGCACCTGGCGTATTATCCGGCGCTATTTTAAGCTGGATCACCTGTATCAATGAGCTGTCTTCCAGCGTTATGCTTTACGGCGGAAAGACCAGTACCATTTCTGTAGCTATTTATACAGAGGTTGTAAGAAACAGCTTTGGTACAGCGGCAGCGCTGGCATCGATCCTTACCGTCAGTACAGTTATTTCCTTGCTTATCTTCCTGAAGGTAAGTAAAGGTAAGGTATCCATTGTTTAACCTAATATACTGCGCAGCAGTGTGGTTATAAGCAGGCAGAAAATCGGTCACAAAGGCAGGTGCAGGAAAGACTCCGAGAGGACATTCTTCAACATAGGAGGAACAAAAAATGGTAAAATTTGGAACTGGCGGCTGGCGTGCGATCATCGGAGAAGAGTTTACCAAGGAAAATATACAGAAGCTGACCTTAGCCATGTGCCTGAAAATGAAGGCAGAACATAAAGATACAAAAAGTGTGGTCATCGGTTATGACCGCCGTTTCCTTTCCAAAGAGGCTGTGATCTGGGCATGTCAGATCCTTGGAAAAGAAGGGATCCATGTACAGTTTGTGAACCGCAGCGCACCAACGCCTTTGTTAATGTTTTATGTGATGAAACATGAACTGGACTATGGAATGATGGTCACAGCCAGTCATAATCCGGCGATCTACAATGGTATCAAGGTGTTTACATATGGCGGAAGGGATGCAGATGAAATCCAGACAAAGGACATTGAAAAATGGCTGTTGGAAGCAGAAAAACTGTATACACCATGTCATGAAGAAGATGGGCAGATGCCGCCGCCAGGTTACACAGAACTGGTGAAACAGGGCATTGTAGAAGAAATCAATCCAATGAATGAATATCTGGATAATATCTTATCTGTGATCAATGTAGATGCGATCAGAAAGAGAGATTTAAGGGTAGCAGTTGATCCCATGTATGGTGTCAGCCTGACGGCTTTAAGCACCATTCTGGCAGTTGCAAGATGTACGGTAGAGACCATTAATGCCCAGCATGATACGCTTTTTGGAGGTAAGATGCCGGCACCGGCACAAGATACCCTTAAAAACCTTCAGAACTATGTGCTGGACCGTTATTGTGATATTGGTATTGCAACGGACGGTGACGCAGACCGGTTAGGTGTTATTGACGATAAGGGACATTATCTTCACGCCAACCAGATCTTAGTTATGCTGTATTATTATCTTCTGAAATATAAGGGCTGGCGAGGCGATGCAGTGCGAAATCTGGCTACGACTCATATGTTGGACAAGGTGGCTGAAAGCTTTGGCCAGAAGTGTTATGAAGTGCCTGTAGGTTTTAAGTATATTTCTGCAAAGATGCAGGAGACAGATGCCATTATTGGCGGTGAGTCTTCCGGTGGCCTTACTGTAAAAGGTCATATCCATGGAAAAGACGGTATCTATGCAGCAAGCCTTCTGGTAGAAATGATCGCAGTGACCGGTAAGAGCCTTTCTGAGATCGTAAAGGATATTGATGACCAGTACGGTGAGACTCATATGGAAGAGCGCAGCTACCGTTTTACAGCAGAGGAAAAGGCACGTATACAGAAAGTGCTGTTAGAAGAGCAGAAACTGCCGGAACTGCCATTTGAGGTATCCCGTGTTTCTTATCAGGACGGCTGCAAGGTCTACTTTAAAAATGGTGGCTGGGTAAGCGCCAGATTTTCCGGTACAGAGCCGTTACTTCGTATCTTCTGTGAAATGGAAAAAGAGGAAGATGCAGTCCGGGCCTGCGTAGTGTTTGAGAGGTTTTTGGGGCTGTAAAAGTGTGGAAATGGAACTGTTTTTCTGGTATACTGATGGAACGAACAAACCGTCCGCATTAGCGGACAGTAGAGCGCGTCAGCGCGTGTTTGCGAGTCTAAAAAATACAAGGGGCACCGCAGCATGTATACAGGAAAAGCAGACAGAAATGCAGTATATAAAACACATAAATTTTTCAACAGGGAATGCAAAAAAGGGCGTTCCCTGTTCTTTTTATCGGTCATATCTGCAGCTGCAATATTGGCTGGAACAGTTCTTACAGGCTGCAGCCGGGCTGACGATCTGGTGCAGGAACAGGCAGAACCGGAGAACTATGCCCTGACCGTATTTACTGCCCAGGAAAGGAAAGAATGGGAGCCGGTGATCAAGGAATTTGAGGAGCGTACCGGCTGGAATGTAAGGGTAGAAACAGGCTCTGCAAAGGAGATGCTTTCCCAGCTGGAAAAAGAAGAGGCAGACTGGGATGTGGCCTTTGGGGTCAGTGCGGACGCCTTAGAGGAAGGCAAAGAGTACTGGCAGACAGGCAAAGATGCCTGGACAGGGTATTCAGCGGTATCTTTTGTTATTTTATATAATACCAATGTAGTGACCTACAGAGAGTTGCCTACAGGATGGGACAGCTTATTAGAACCACGGTGGAAAGGCCGTGTGGCAGTGCCGGATCCCCTTAAATCGGATATGGCTGCTTCTGTTCTCACAGAGGCGGCAAAAAACAGTGAAAAAGAAGAATTTCTGGACCTCTTAGCGGAAAATATGCAGTATCAGATGCCGGAGGCCTGTAAAGAGGTGGAACAGGGCATTTCTGACGGCCGCTATTCCATTGGCGTTACCTCAGAAGAGGCAGCGAAAGCGATGCTGGCTGCAGGTCAGGACGTAGATTACATTGATCCGGAAGAAGGAGAATGTTTCTTTGAAGACGGAACTGCGATCCGGAAAAGAACCCCAAATCTGGATGCTTCTGAAGCATTTGTAACCTACACTACCTGTGATGATACAAAATGGCTTTTACGGACCCAGCTTTTACGCCAACCGGCAGAAGATGTTTCTGCAGAGAATGACCGGTCAGATGAAGAGCTGAAACAGAGATATTCCAGACAGCAGGAAATTTTAAATATCTGGAAGCTTATTATGGAAGAAAAGACTGGTCCAGCCCATGAACAGGAACAGTAATAAAGAAGGCAGGGAAAAAGATGAAGATATTAAATAAGCTTTCATTTCATAAAAAGATCTTTCTTGCCTGTCTGCTGACAGCACTGGTGCCTTTATTGTGCTCCAGTGTGGTTATGATCCGGCTGTTTACGGCAGCACTTGACCGGCAGAATTTAGATGAGGGGCGGACTCAGATCACAAAGGCAGAGGCAAGACTGGAAGCAGTTTTTGAAAAATGCGAGGAAGCCTGCAAGACCATTGCCACGGATAAAAAGACGGCCCGGATCATGATCGAAAAAAGTGAAGCAGATCATCAGAGGGAAATGTACTTATCCTTATATCAGGCCACCCAGGAAACCTCAGGATATGCCCGGTTTTCTATTTATGATTCAGGAGGACATCTGCGCTATACGACGGATACAGAGGGGAAGGAAAAAGACCTGCCTGTATTCTGGGGGCTTTTAAAAAAGGCTTCCAGAACGGATGATATTGTATATTACAGGACTGATCCGGATCTTTCTATTACGGACGGGGACATTCTGCTTCAGGGTGCAAGACCGCTGTATACAGAAGGCGGTGCAAAAACCGGCTATATTGTTTTTGATTTTACAAGGGAAAACCTGGATGATCTTTTAGGGGCAGAGGTGTCATCTGGGGATGTGCTGCTGCTTTTAGATACCCATAAACGGACGGTGTACTGCTCTGGACAGGACAAGAGCCAGGTTCAGACAGGTGACATGATCGAAAAGATACTGGAAAACAGGAAAATGTCCGATGCAGTCCATGACAGGGAACAGTATCTGGTAAGCCATGGAGGAAAAACTGGCTTTTATTTTCTCTTATGCCGCCAGGCGCCTATGAGCCAGCCGGCTGTGCAGACTATGTGGACCGTCAGCCTATGCCTGTCAGCGTTGGGATTATTCCTCTGCCTGGCTGTATCAGGCGTACTTACAGGCAGTATTGCCCGCCCGGTACAGACATTAGATGAAGCTATGGAAAAAGTGAAAAAGGGTGATCTTTCTATCCGTATCCATACCCAGTCCAATGATGAAATGGGACGTCTTACCCGCAGCTTTAACCAGATGACAGAAGATCTGGGCCGGTATCTGGAAGATAAGGTGCAGAGGCAAAAGGACCTGAATGAAACAACATTAAAATTATACCAGACCCAGTTAAATCCCCATTTTCTCTATAACACGCTGGACACCATCAAATGGGAAGCAAGGATCCGCCAGGTGCCACGGATCGCAGTGCTGGCGGAAAATCTGGCGATCATACTGCGAAAAAGCATTTCCAGTAAGCCGTTTATCCCGTTAAGAGAGGAACTGGAGACCATTGACAGCTATGTAGAAGTGCAGAAGATCCGCTTTACAGGCCGGTTCTTGTGTGAAAAGGAGATACCGGACCAGTTAGAGGAGTGCCTGGTGCCGAAAATGATCTTACAGCCGTTGGTTGAAAATGCTATTATTCATGGGCTGGAAGGCTGTGAAAATGGATATATCTGTATTTATGCAGGCCGTGAAGGAGATGTTTTAAATATTTCCATTACCGATGACGGCCGTGGCATGAGCCCAGAGATATTGGCCTGGATCAACAGCCCGGAACCGGAGAAGCGGGACGGACATCTGGGGCTTTATAATATTATGAAGATACTAAAATTATATTATGGAAATGAATATGGCCTGAAGGCAGAAGTGACAGAAGACGGAACAACTGTCACTTTGAGACTGCCGGATGTTCGCTCGGGATCTTTTGGTGCCGAAAGACCCTGAGAGGACATCTTAGGAAGGAGGGGGACGATGTATAAAGTAGTAGTGGTAGAAGATGAAGAGATTGCCAGAAAAGGCATTATATTTACCATTAACTGGGATGCATTAAACTGTATGATCGCCGGGGAAGCTGCCAATGGGGAAGAAGGGGCAGAGGTGATCCGCCGCCTTTCACCGGATATTATCGTTACAGACCTGAAAATGCCCCGTATGGACGGCGTGGAAATGATCGCAAAGCTGCGGGAACAGGGAAACAGGGCGAAATTTATTATCCTGACGGCTTATGGGGATTTTAAATATGCCCAGAGTGCGGTGAAGCTGGGAGTCAGCGATTATCTGTTAAAGCCATTAAAGGACGGTGATCTGGAGCAGGCAGTGACCCGGATCATCGACCAGTTAGAAGAAGGAGACCGGCTCCGGCAGAAAGAAGAGGAAGAAACGCCTATTTTCCGGTTTAATGCAGACAGAAAAGCAAAAAATAAGTATGTAGAGCAGGCGATCAAACAGATCCGTGAACATTATAAAGAAGATATCAATATCAGTACAGTGGCAGAGCAGCTGCAGATCAGCGAAGGCTATTTAAGCCGTGTGTTCAAAAAAGAGACAGATTATACATTTACCACCTATCTTTCTTATTACCGCATGAAAGTGGCAATGGAACTGTTAAAAGAGGGAAATTTAAAGGTATATGAAGTAGCAGATGCTGCGGGCTATTCAGATACAGCCTATTTCAGCGCCCAGTTTAAGAAAATAGTGGGGATCGCGCCTTCTGAGTATCAGGATCGGGTAAGAGGGCACTAGGCGGCTGGTCATGGAGCCTGTGAATGGTAATTGCACTGGAGATTTTTGCACCTGGAAAAAGTGTGTACAGGAAAAAGTAATTATGTTATCATAGTGATAAGATCGTGAGAGCACAAAGTGCAGAGCATCCGGTAACAAACAAGGTACTGGGGGAGGTGGCCACATGCTTGAATTTAAAGACATCTTAGGACATGAACAGATCAAAGAACATTTTCAGAATGCGGCAGCAACGGGGAAAGTTTCCCACGCTTATATTCTAAGCGGCGAAGAAGGAATGGGAAAAAAGACCCTTGCAAATGCCTTTGCCATGACTCTTCTCTGTGAAGAAGGAGGCAGAGAGCCCTGTATGCAGTGTCATGCCTGCAAGCAGGTCCTGTCAGGAAACCACCCGGATCTGATCTATGTAACACATGAAAAACCGGCCAGTATGGGTGTAGATGATATCCGTGAGCAGATCAATGATACCATTATGGTGCGTCCTTACAGTAGCCAGTATAAGATCTATATTGTAGATGAAGCGCAGAAAATGACGGTGCAGGCCCAGAATGCTCTTTTAAAGACCATAGAAGAGCCACCGGCCTATGCAGTGATCATGCTTTTGACTACAAACCAGGATGCATTTTTACAGACCATTCTTTCACGGTGTGTGCAGCTGAAACTGAAACCATTAAAAGACTCTGTTGTGAAGACTTATCTGGAAGAAAAGCTTCAGGTAAAGGACATTCAGGCAGAAATATACAGTGCATTTGCAAGAGGAAATCTGGGCAAAGTAATTCATCTGGCCCAGTCAGAGGACTTTAAGATGATGTATGAAGAGATTTTAAAGCTGTTAAAGGAAATCAAGGAAATGGATATTTCCCAGCTTTTGGATGTGATCCGCAAATTAAAAGATGACAATACGGATATTAAGGAATGTCTGGATTTTATGCAGATGTGGTACCGTGATATCCTGATGTATAAAACTACCAAAGATTTAAACCTTCTCATTTTCAAGGATGAGTTTTCCGCAGTGAAGAAGGCGGCGTCTTTAAGCAGTTATGAAGGGCTGGAACAGATCTTAGGGGCCATTGATAAGGCCAGAGTCCGTTTAGATGCCAATGTAAATATGGAACTGGTCATGGAGCTTTTACTTCTGACCATGAAAGAGAATTAATAGAATTGTATTTTAAGGGTGTTTTAGGAAAGGAAATTAAGTAAGAGAAATGTTAACAGTAATCGGAGTGCGTTTTAGGGCTGCCGGAAAGATCTACTATTTTGATCCTGCAGACCGTCAGATAAAAATTGGGGACCATGTGATCGTAGAAACTGCCAGAGGTATTGAATACGGTTACGTAGTTCTTGGAAACAGAGAAGTAGATGAGACAAAGGTAATACCGCCTCTTAAACCGGTGATCCGTATGGCAACGGATGAGGACCGTGCCATTGAGGCAAAGAACAAAGAGAAAGAAAAAGAAGCATTTAAGATCTGCCAGGAAAAGATCAAAAAGCACAACCTGGAAATGAAGCTGATCGATGCGGAATATACTTTTGACAATAATAAGGTGCTGTTTTACTTTACAGCAGACGGAAGAATTGACTTCAGAGAGCTGGTAAAGGACCTTGCAAGTGTATTTAAGACCCGTATTGAGCTGCGGCAGGTAGGTGTGAGAGACGAGACCAAGATCTTGGGTGGTATCGGCATCTGCGGAAGACCGCTGTGCTGCCATTCTTATCTGTCTGAGTTCATCCCGGTTTCTATTAAAATGGCAAAGGAGCAGAACCTGTCCTTAAATCCAACTAAGATTTCCGGCGTGTGCGGAAGACTGATGTGCTGCCTGAAAAATGAGGAAGAGACCTACGAGGTATTAAACAGCAAACTGCCGGGAATTGGTGATACAGTTACCACTGCAGACGGCCTGAGGGGAGAAGTACACAGTGTAAATGTGCTGCGCCAGACTGTAAAGGTGATCGTAGTAGTAGATAAAGACGAAAAAGAGATCCGTGAATACAAGGTAGACCAGTTAAAGTTTAAGCCCAGAAGAAAGAAGGGCAAAGGCGGCGAAAAGCAGGACGAAGCAGAGTTAAAGAAACTGGAAGCACTGGAAAAGAGGGAAGGAAAGTCAAGGTTGAATGATAAATAGTGAAATGGAACACAGCTGGAGACAGGAAGGAAATATCCTTTTAAGGGATGATGAGCGGATCGATGATCTTCAGAGAAATCATTACGGCATCATCCAGAGAAAAGGCACCTTCTGTTTTGGGATGGATGCGGTGCTGCTGTCCGGTTTTGCAGTGGTAAAGCCGGGAGAAAAGGCGCTGGATCTGGGAACAGGAACCGGTATTATCCCCATTCTTTTAGAAGCAAAAACAGAAGGAAGGCACTTTACCGGCCTTGAGATCCAGGAAGAGTCTGCGGATATGGCCAGGAGAAGTGTGAAATACAATCACCTGGAAGAAAAGGTGGAGATCGTAACAGGAGATATCAAGGAGGCCGGAAGCAGGTTTGCACTGGCTTCTTTTGATGTAGTCACCAGCAATCCACCTTATATGAATGATGCCCACGGCATTAAAAACCCGGGAGATGCCAAGGCCATTGCCCGTCATGAGGTGCTTTGCACCTTAGATGATGTGGTAAGAGAAGGCACAAGAGTGTTAAAACCAGGGGGCCGGTTTTATATGGTCCACCGCCCAAGAAGGCTGATCGAGATCTTACAGACTATGAAGCAGTATGGTTTAGAGCCTAAACGGATGAAATTTGTACATCCTTATAAGGACCGGAAAGCCAATATGGTGCTGATTGAGGCAGTAAGAGGCGGCGGAGCCCTGATGAAGGTAGAAGCGCCGGTTATTGTATTTGATGAGAACGGGGAGTATTCACAGGAGATACGGACTACTTACGGGTATTAAAAAGCGCTTGCGGAGGAAAGGTACATGACAGGAAAATTATATCTGTGTGCAACACCCATCGGTAATCTGGAAGACATTACCTACCGGGTGTTAAAAACATTAAAAGAGGCAGATCTGATCGCAGCGGAAGATACAAGACACAGTATCAAGCTGTTAAATCATTTTGACATAAAAACGCCTATGACCAGTTATCATGAGTATAACAAGGTGGAAAAGGCAAAATATCTGGTAGAGAAAATGGCAGAGGGAACCAACATTGCCCTGATCACCGATGCGGGAACACCGGGAATTTCCGATCCGGGAGAAGAACTGGTAAGACAATGCTATGAAGCAGGTATTCCGGTCACTTCACTTCCAGGACCTGCAGCCTGTATCACCGCCCTTACCATGTCCGGGCTTCCAACCAGAAGGTTCTGTTTTGAGGCATTTCTGCCTGCAGAAAAAAGTGATAAAAAAGAACGCCAGCGGATCCTGGAAGAACTGAAAAAAGAGACCAGGACCATGATCGTCTATGAAGCGCCTCATCATCTGGTGGCAACTTTAGAGGACCTGTACGGGGCACTGGGAAACCGGAAGATCACCATCTGCAGAGAACTTACCAAGAAGTTTGAAAGCGCCTTCCAGACTACTTTTGAAGAGGCTCTGGCGCATTATGAGACCGAAGAGCCAAAGGGCGAATGTGTTATCGTCATTGCCGGAAAGCCGGTAGAAGAGATCCGTGAAGAAGAGATACGCGCCTGGGAAGAGATGCCTATTGAAGAGCATATGGAGCATTATCTGTCACAGGGAATGGACAAAAAAGAAGCAATGAAAGCAGTTGCAAAGGACAGAGGAATATCCAAGAGAGATGTGTATCAGCAGCTGCTGTAATAAAATGTGCGTGATGCTGAAATATTCGCTCATGTTTTGTGGGATTGAGCCAGATATTCCCTCATGTTTTGTGTAATGAATTTAGAAGTAATAAAAAAAACTGCCGTAAGACCACGGATTTCATGGTCTTGCGGCAGTTTTAATTGTTTTTATGTAATTTACTCAGCTAACTTCAAACCAGCCAGCTTTGCCAGCGCCAGAATGGATGCCTTAGAAACTTTCTTTCCTTCATATTCAACCAGATCTTCTGTTCCCCCGGTGAAGATATCTGTGTTTGCTGCTTTTTTTAGGATGATGCAGTCATCCTGGACTGTGATCTCAAGGGCGTCTTTTACGTCCAGGTTCAGGCTTCTTCTCAGCTCGATAGGAAGGGTGATCCGTCCAAGCTCGTCCAGTTTTCTTATAACCCCTGTTGTTTTCATAATGAAATACCTCCTGTTTTGTTGTACTTTGCGAACCCCATACCGCTGCGATCCCTAACTTAAGGGACATCATGCATTGTTTACAATGTATAATTAAAAAGTAGCAAATTTTGGAAATTAAGTCAATGATAAAGGGGGGATTATAAAAGAATACAGGAAAATACTGAACAGAAACGAAAAAACAGTGGATTAAATATTAAAAAAATATTTCTTGACAAATAGTATCTCTTCCTGTAGTATTACTTTGAAGTTCAAAGTATTTCTGCGGAAAGGTAAGAAAAATGACTACAAAAATTATAGGAACTGGTTCCTATGTACCGGCTCAGATCGTAACAAATGATGACCTGTCAAAGATCGTCGAAACCAATGACCAGTGGATCCGCAGCCGCACGGGGATCGGAGAGAGAAGGATCGCAACAGACGACAGTACATCAGATATGGCGGCGAAAGCAGCTGCGAGAGCCATTGAGCAGGCGGGAATTGATCCGGAGGAGATCGACCTGATCATCCTGGCTACTTCATCACCGGATTACTGCTTCCCAAATGGAGCCTGCGAGGTACAGGCGAAAGTTGGCGCAGTGAATGCAGCCTGCTTTGATATCAGTTCTGCATGTACTGGTTTCGTGTTTGCCTTAAGCACTGCACATGCCTATATTTCTTCCGGTCTTTATAAAACAGCCCTTGTGATCGGCGCTGACCTGTTAAGCAAGTTAGTAGACTGGACAGACAGAAGCACCTGCGTTCTCTTTGGAGACGGAGCAGGAGCAGCAGTGGTAACAGCAGCTGAAAATGGTATCATCGGTCTGAACATGCATTCCAACGGAGCCAAAGGCGGGGTACTGACCTGTGGAAGCCGTTCTACGGGAAACTTCTTATTAGGAAAGAAACCGGAGCTTGGCTACATGACCATGGAAGGACAGGAAGTGTTCAAATTTGCTGTAAAGCAGGTTCCAGAGTGTATCAAAGAAGTTTTGGAAGAAACCGGAAATACAGCAGAAGATATTGACCAGTTCATCATCCACCAGGCAAATTACCGCATCATTGAGTCCATTGCAAAACGCCTGAAAGTGGATCTGGAGAAATTCCCGGTGAACATGGAACACTATGGAAATACATCCGGCGCGTCCGTACCTATTTTACTGGACGAGTTAAACAGAGCCGGAAAGCTTAAAAACGGAGACAAGCTGGTGTTAGCCGGATTTGGCGCAGGTCTTACCTGGGGAGCTGTTTTACTGGAGTGGTAAACAGACAGTAATAAATAACGTAATATACACGCAGTGGCTTTGCCGCAGCGGATAAGTTAAATAAAAATATAAATTTTAATCAGAAAAAGGAGAACAATATCATGTTAGAGAAGATGAAAGAAATTATTGCAGATCAGTTAAGCGTAGATGCAGACAGCATCACAGAGGCTTCCTCTTTTAAGGACGATTTAGGAGCAGACTCCCTGGATCTGTTCGAGCTGGTTATGGCTTTAGAGGATGAGTATTCCGTAGAGATCCCTGCAGAGGACTTAGAGAACCTGGCAACTGTAGGCGATGTTATGAACTACTTAAAGAACAAAGGCGTTGAGGCTTAATTATAAGTAGACATGCTGCCAGGCGTCGGCAATGAAAGTCAGCTGCTCCGCGAAAAAGCGGAGTGTACATCAATAGCAACAGGGGGACGGCGTGCTTACTATGGAAGCACGCTGTTTCTACAAGGCTACGGGAAAATCCCGGAATTTTGGAGGAAAGAATGAATACAAGAATTACAGAAATGTTAGGAATCGAATATCCCATCATTCAGGGAGGAATGGCATGGGTGGCAGAGCACAACCTGGCTGCAGCCGTATCTGAGGCAGGCGGTCTGGGACTGATCGGCGGCGCAAACGCTCCTGGCGAAGTAGTCAGAGAAGAGATCAGAAAGGCAAGAGAGCTGACAAAGAAGCCTTTTGGTGTCAATGTTATGCTGTTAAGCCCACATGCAGATGACGTAGCAAAAGTAGTTGTAGAAGAAGGCATCAAGGTAGTTACCACAGGTGCCGGAAACCCTGAAAAATATATGGATATGTGGAAGGCCGCAGGCGTTAAGGTCATTCCAGTTGTTGCATCTGTTGCTCTGGCACGCCGTATGGAAAAATATGGAGCTGACGCTGTTGTTGCAGAGGGAATGGAGTCCGGCGGACATATCGGCGAAGAGACTACCATGACTTTAGTACCACAGGTTGCTGACGCTGTTTCTATCCCGGTGATCGCAGCAGGCGGTATTGGTGACGGAAGAGGCATTGCAGCTGCATTTATGTTAGGTGCAGAGGCAGTACAGATCGGTACCCGCTTCGTTGTTTCCAAAGAGTCTATTGTACATGAAAATTACAAGGAGCGTATCATCAAGGCAAAAGATATCGACTCCACTGTTACAGGAAGAACCCATGGACATCCGGTACGCTGCCTGAGAAACCAGATGACCAGAGAATACATCAAATTAGAGCAGGAAGGAAAGTCCTTTGAGGAACTGGAATACCTGACTTTAGGAACTTTACGCAAGGCAGTTCAGGAAGGCGATGTAAAGAACGGAACCGTTATGGCTGGTCAGATCGCAGGTCTTATTTCCAAAGAGCAGACCTGTAAGGAAATGATCGAAGAGATGATGGATCAAACAGAGAAACTTTTAGGTCGTTGTTAGGTACTTTTTGAACCGCTTTTAAACAGGGAGTAATGAACATGAGTAAGATCGCATTTATCTTCCCAGGTCAGGGCGCACAGACCTGCGGTATGGGAAAAGATTTTTATGAGCAGACAGAAACAGGCCGCAAGGTATTTGACAAAGCCACAGAGCTTTTAGGCTTCTCTGTTCCGGAGCTTTGCTTTGAGCCGAATGACAGACTGGATATTACAGAATATACACAGGCAGCTATGGTCACCACCAGCATTGCCATGATGAAGGTTTTAGAAGAAAATGGCGTAAAACCAGACGTAGCAGCTGGTTTAAGCCTTGGCGAGTACTGTGCACTGGCAGCAGCAGGGGTTATGAGCGAAGAAGATGCCATTACAACGGTACGTCAGAGAGGCATCTTCATGCAGGAAGAAGTTCCTGCCGGAGAAGGCGCTATGGCAGCCATCCTGGCATTAGATGCAGCAGTGATTGAAGAAGTAACTGCTGATATAGACGGTGTATGGATCGCCAATTACAACTGTCCGGGACAGATCGTTATTTCCGGTAAGAAAGCAGCAGTAGAAGAAGCCTGTGAGAAGTTAAAGGCAGCAGGTGCAAAACGTGCCATTATGTTAAATGTAAGCGGCCCATTCCATTCAGGAATGTTAGTTGGCGCAGGCGAGAAGCTGGGAAAGGTTCTTGAAAACGTAGAGATCCACAAGCCGGTTATCCCATATGCAGCTAATGTGACTGCCCAGTATGTAACAGAGGCAGAACCTGTAAAAGATCTTTTAGTAAAGCAGGTTTCTTCTTCTGTAAAATGGCAGCAGTGTGTGGAAACCATGCTGGCAGACGGTGTGGATACTTTCATTGAGATCGGACCAGGAAAGACACTGGCTGGCTTTATGAGAAAGATCGACCGCAGCGTAAAAACATTAAACGTTGAGAAGTTAGAGGATATAGAAAAGGTAGTAGAAGCTTTAAAAGAGGCGTAGAAGGAGAATAAACATGCTGGAAGGAAAGATTGCACTGGTTACTGGCGCAAGCCGCGGAATTGGACGCCAGATCGCTAAAACGTTAGCGGCAAAAGGCGCATTTGTGATCGTAAATTATAATGGTTCTGCTGCAAAGGCAGAGGAAGTAGTAAAAGAAATCCAGGCAGCCGGAGGAAACGGACAGGCAGTTCAGTGCAATGTTTCCGACTTTGAAAGCTGCAAGGAAATGTTAGATGCAGTAGTGAAAGAGCATGGACGTCTGGATATCCTGGTAAATAACGCAGGTATCACAAGAGACAACCTGTTAATGAAAATGTCTGAGGAAGACTTTGACGCAGTGATCCAGACCAACTTAAAGGGCGTGTTCAACTGCACCCGTCACATTGCAAGACAGATGTTAAAGCAGAAGAGCGGCCGCATCATCAACATTTCTTCTGTATCCGGTGTATTAGGAAATGCAGGACAGGCAAATTACTGTGCAGCGAAGGCCGGCGTCATCGGACTGACCAAGAGTGCAGCAAAAGAGCTGGCAAGCCGCGGTATTACTGTAAATGCAGTTGCACCAGGATTTATTAAGACAGAAATGACAGATGTGTTAAAAGATGATATCAAGAAAGCAATCATGGAAAATATTCCTATGAAAGCTTTTGGTGAGACGGAAGATATTGCAAATGCAGTTGCGTTTTTAGCATCTGAGGAAGCACGCTATATTACCGGTCAGGTAATATCTGTTGATGGAGGCATGGCTATGTAGTAAAACAGCTTTCGCTGTTTCGTTACACCGCCAATCAGGCAAAAATAGAACAGGAGTCAAATATATGAATACAAGAGTAGTAGTAACAGGTATGGGCGCTATTACCCCAATTGGAAATAGTGTAGAGGCTTTTTGGACTGCAGTCAAGTCAAATACAGTAGGCATTGCACCAATCACTCATTTTGATACAGCTGATTTTAAATGCAAGCTGGCAGCAGAAGTAAAAGATTTTGATCCAAAGCAGTATATGGATCCGAAAACTGCACGTCGTATGGAAACATTCTGCCAGTTTGCAGTAGCAGCAGCAAAGGAAGCTCTGGAAACATCAGGCATTGACATGGAAAAAGAAGATCCTTTCCGTGTTGGCGTAAGCGTAGGATCCGGTATTGGTTCCTTACAGGCTTTAGAGCGCAACGAAAAGAGACTGTTAGAAAAAGGACCGGGAAGAGTAGAGCCATTATTAGTACCATTAATGATCAGTAACATGGCAGCAGGAAATGTTTCTATCCAGTTTGGTCTTAAGGGAAAATGCATCAACGTAGTAACTGCATGTGCAACTGGTACCCATTCCATCGGCGAAGCATTCCGTTCCATCCAGCATGGTGAGGCAGATGTAATGGTAGCAGGCGGTACAGAAGCAAGTATTACTCCAATTGGTGTGGCTGGCTTTACCTCCTTAACTGCATTAAACACCACCGATGATGTAAAGAAAGCATCTATCCCATTTGACCAGGACAGAAATGGTTTCGTTATGGGCGAAGGCGCCGGTATCGTTGTATTAGAGTCCTTAGAGCACGCACAGGCAAGAGGGGCTAAGATCCTGGCAGAAGTAGTTGGGTACGGTGCAACCTGTGACGCATACCACATTACTTCCCCTGCAGAAGATGGAAGCGGCGCTGCAAAGGCAATGGAATTTGCCATGAAGGATGCAGGTATTGCACCAGAGCAGCTTGATTATGTAAATGCTCACGGAACCAGCACCCATCATAATGACTTATTCGAGACAAAGGCTATTAAACTGGCTTTAGGCGATCATGCAAATAAAGTAAAGATCAACTCCACCAAGTCCATGATCGGCCACTTATTAGGCGCAGCAGGCGGTGTAGAGTTCATTACCTGTGTAAAGAGCATTGAAGACGGCTATGTACATCCAACGGTAGGTCTGGAAAATCCAGGTGAAGGCTGCGACTTAGATTACACCATGCATGAGGGCGTATCTATGGATGTAAATTATGCCATCAGCAACTCTTTAGGCTTTGGCGGACATAATGCCAGCCTGATCGTGAAGAAATTCACTGCATAAGGAAGGAGAACGTGGACATGAATATGGATGAAATCCTGACACTGGTTCAGGCTGTATCTGATTCAAAGCTGACCAGCTTTAAACTGGACCAGGGCGATATGCATATTTCCCTTAAGAAAGAGAAAGAAGAAGCAAAGATCATCACCGTTGGCGCACCTGGCGCTGTAGCAGCAGTTCCGGCTCCAAGTGCAGCACCTGTACTCACTGCAGCTTCCACAGGCGCAGAAGCACCTGTGGAAGCTGCAGAAAGCCATGACATTGCTTCTGATAAAGTGATCACCTCCCCATTAGTAGGAACCTTCTACAGTTCTTCTTCCCCGGATGCAGAAAGCTTCGTAAAAGAGGGAGATACTGTGAAAAAGGGACAGGTACTTGGCATTATTGAAGCTATGAAGCTGATGAACGAGATCGAAAGCGAATATGACGGCGTTATTGAAGCGATCCTTGTAAATAATGAGGAAGTAGTAGAGTACGGACAGCCATTATTCCGTATTAAATAAGATGTCCTCCTGGAACCTTTCCAAATAAAAAAGGTTCCGGGAGAACATTGGTTCCGAGAGAAAATAGGAGGGCAACAACCATGTTAATGGGTATTAAAGAAATCCAGGAGATCATTCCGCACAGACATCCATTTCTCCTGGTAGACTGTATTGAAGAATTAGAGCCGGGCGTAAAGGCAGTTGGCTACAAATCTGTTACTTATGATGAGCCATATTTCAGAGGCCATTTCCCACAAGAACCGGTTATGCCGGGCGTTCTGATCGTGGAAGCACTGGCTCAGACCGGCGCTGTAGCGATTCTTTCCCAGGAGAATTTCAAGGGAAAGACTGCATATTTTGGCGGCTTAAATAACGTAAAATTCAAGCACAAAGTAGTTCCGGGAGACCGTTTAAGACTGGAATGTGAGATCATCAAGCAGAAGGGACCGGTTGGCGTAGGAAAAGCAACTGCTACGGTAGACGGCAAGATCGCAGTTGTTGGCGAACTGACCTTTATGATCGGATAGATAATACTGGTCCATAGGAGATTTGAAATGTTTAATAAGATATTGATCGCAAACAGAGGTGAGATCGCAGTCCGCATCATCAGAGCCTGCCGTGAAATGGGCATTCGCACCGTTGCAGTTTACTCTGAGGCTGATAAGGATTGTCTTCACACTCTTCTGGCAGATGAAGCCATCTGTATTGGCCCGGCTCCTTCCAGCCAGAGCTATCTGAATATGGAGCGTATTCTCTCCGCAACTGTTGCAATGAAGGCAGATGCCATTCATCCGGGATTTGGATTTTTATCTGAAAATGCCCGTTTTGCAAAACTTTGCCAGCAGTGCAACATTACCTTTATCGGACCGTCTGCTGAGATCATCAACCGCATGGGAAATAAGTCAGAAGCCAGAAATACCATGATGCAGGCCGGAGTTCCTGTTGTTCCTGGAAGCAAAGAGCCTGTATACACAGCAGAAGATGGACTTGTCATGGCAAAAGAGATTGGTTTTCCGGTCATGATCAAGGCTTCCTCCGGCGGCGGCGGAAAGGGAATGCGTATTTCCAGAAGCGAAGAGGACTTTACAGAGCATTTTAATGCAGCTCAGTTAGAGTCTGTAAAGGGATTTTCCGATGACACCATGTATATTGAAAAATATATTGAAAAACCACGTCATGTGGAATTTCAGATCATGGGTGACAAATTTGGCCATGTTGTTCACTTGGGAGAACGTGACTGCTCCATCCAGCGCCGTCATCAGAAGGTAATGGAAGAGTCCCCTTGTGAGGTCATTTCCCCTGAACTTCGTAAAAAAATGGGTGAAGTTGCAGTAAAGGCAGCCAAAGCCGTGAATTACGAAAATGCAGGAACCATTGAGTTTTTGTTGGATAAAGACAAAAATTTCTATTTTATGGAAATGAACACCCGTATCCAGGTAGAGCATCCTGTAACAGAGCTGGTTTCCGGCATCGATCTGATCAAAGAGCAGATCCGTGTTGCTGCAGGAGAGCCATTAAGTGTGTCACAGGAAGACATCCAGATCAAGGGACATGCCATTGAATGCCGTATTAATGCGGAAAACCCGAAAAAGCACTTTATGCCATGTCCGGGCCGCATTACCAATGTGCATATTCCTGGTGGAAATGGTGTCCGCGTGGATACACACATTTACAATGATTATAAAGTACCTGCTAACTATGACTCCATGCTTATGAAACTGATCGTTTACGATAAAGACAGGGCATCTGCCATTGCAAAAATGCGCAGTGCTTTAGGCGAGGTCATCATAGAAGGCATTGAAACAAATATTGATTTTCAGTATGAGATCCTGGAAAATGAGGCTTTTCAGAAGGGTGATACAGACACCGGATTTATTGAAAAGTATTTCCCGGACTACATAAAATGATTTTAATCTGGAAAAATCCTCCGCGACCAGGTCGCGGACGGATATTTATGATCCTGAATAAGGATAATGCAGAAAGGAAGTTGTCGTATGCTGCGCAACATGTTCAGAAAAACGTATACAAAAATAGATACCAAATACAGACCGGTAAGCCATGAAGGAGAAGAACCATCCATCCCGGAAGGCTTATGGCGCAAATGTAATAAATGCGGGCAGCCGATCTATGTGGAAGACGTAAAGAACAATTACTATGTATGCCCCAAATGCGGCGGCTACTTCCGTGTTCATGCTTACCGCAGGATCGAAATGCTTACCGATGTAGGAACTTTTGAGGAATGGAATAAAGAAATGCCATTTTCCAATCCTCTGGATTTCCCAAATTACGAAAAAAAGGTAGAATCAGCCAGAGAAAAAACAAATCTGAATGAAGCCATTGTTATTGGAAAGGCAAAGATCGACGGAAATCCTGCTGTTGTAGGTGTCTGTGACGCCCGCTTTATCATGAGCAGTATGGGCCATGTAGTTGGGGAGAAGATCACTGAGGCAGTAGAACGTGCTACCAAAGAAAAACTTCCGGTGATCCTGTTTGCCTGCTCCGGCGGTGCCAGAATGCAGGAAGGCATTGTTTCCCTGATGCAGATGGCAAAGACTTCCGCAGCCTTAAAGCGTCACCATGAAGCAGGACAGCTGTTTATCAGTGTTCTCACTGATCCAACCACCGGCGGTGTGACAGCAAGTTTTGCCATGTTAGGTGATATTATTATTGCGGAACCAGGTGCATTGATCGGCTTTGCAGGCCCAAGAGTCATTGAGCAGACCATTGGACAGAAGCTGCCGGAAGGCTTCCAGAGAGCGGAATTCCTGTTAGAACATGGATTTGTAGACATGATCCTTCCACGTCAGGACCAGAAGCATGTGATCGGACGGATCCTTTACATGCATAGAAAACATGATATGGATGTGGAAGAGAACGGGGTTAAGACAGATATACCTGTAAATACCCTGGCAGCTGCACAGTCTCAGGAAAACACAGAAAAGAGTGCCTGGGATACAGTCCTTCTTTCCAGAAAGGCAGACAGACCCACCGCTCTTGACTATATCACCGCTGTTTTTGATGAATTTATGGAATTCCATGGAGACCGCTGCTTTAAAGATGACGGAGCCATTGTTGGCGGTATTGCCATGTTCCACGGCATGCCGGTGACTGTCATCGGACAGCAGAAGGGAAAGAATACCAAGGACAATATCCGTCGCAACTTCGGTATGCCGTCTCCAGACGGCTACCGCAAGGCGCTGCGCTTAATGAAGCAGGCAGAAACCTTCGGACGCCCCATTATCTGCTTTGTAGACACACCGGGAGCTTTCTGCGGCCTGGAAGCAGAGGAAAGAGGTCAGGGAGAAGCCATTGCAAGAAATCTGTTTGAAATGTCGGATTTAAAAGTACCGGTGCTTTCTATCGTCATCGGCGAAGGCGGAAGCGGCGGCGCGCTGGCTATGGCAGTAGCAAATGAAGTATGGATGATGGAAAATGCCATTTATTCCATTTTATCACCGGAAGGCTTTGCGTCTATCCTTTATAAGGACAGTAAAAAGGCGCCGGAAGCAGCCAGAGTCATGAAAGTGACCGCTGCTGATTTAAAGGAACTGGGACTGATCGAGCGGATCATACCGGAGGAAGAACCGGCAAATACAGATACTCTGTACCGCATTGCAGGTTATATGGATCGGTCTATGGTGAAATTTATGAAGAAGTATCAGGATATGTCAGGAGAAGAGCTGGCAGAGCACAGATACGAAAGATTTAGGAGAATGTAATGAGTGGGATCAAAGCTTTAAAAATAGGAGATCTGGTACTGCAAAGACCAGTGATCCAGGGCGGTATGGGCGTAGGCATCAGCCTTCATAAACTGGCGGGAGCTGTAGCAGCTTCCGGCGGCATGGGACTGATCTCCACAGCACAGATCGGTTTCAGGGAACCTGATTTTAAGACCAATTTTGTAGAAGCTAATCTTCGTGCTATCAGACGGGAAATGAAAAAAGCCAGGGAGATCGCACCAAACGGTGCTATTGGCTTTAACATTATGGTATCTACCAAACATTATGACCTGTGGGTCAAGGAAGCCATTAAATCCGGCGCAGATGCCATTGTATCCGGCGCAGGTCTTCCGGTACGTCTTCCGGAATATGCACAGGCTGCTTACGAAGAGATGAAAGCCGGTATTGCAGACGCAAAAGAAAACTGCGAAGAATTTTGCAAGCAGGCAGTAAAAAAAGTAAAGCTTGCCCCCATCGTATCTTCCGCAAAGTCTGCACAGGTTATCTGCAGACTTTGGGACAGAAAATACAAGCAGGTTCCTGATTTTGTAGTAGTAGAAGGACCTTTAGCCGGTGGTCATCTGGGCTTTTCCAGAGAAGAACTGGCTGAGTACGGCGCAGACACCAAAGATGTGCCAAATACCTATAACCAGGAAGCCTACGATAAAGAAGTCCGCTCCATTATGGAAGTGGTAAAGACTTACGAAGAAAAATACCAGAAACATATCCCGGTAGTAACTGCCGGGGGAATTTATACCCATGAAGATGTAAAACACCAGTTTGAACTGGGGGCAGAAGGCGTACAGGTGGCAACTCGTTTTGTCACGACAGAAGAATGTGACGCTCCGGATGCTTACAAACAGGCTTACATCAACGCAAAAAAAGAAGATATCGTTATCACCCAGAGCCCGGTAGGAATGCCAGGACGTGCCATCTTAAATCCGTTTTTACAGCAGATCAAAGACGGCGTCCGTCCGGCCATCAAAACCTGCTTCCAGTGTCTGGAACACTGCGATATCAAAACCATTCCTTACTGCATCACAAAGGCATTGGTAAATGCAGCAGAAGGAGACGAAGACAACGCCCTTCTCTTCTGCGGCAGCAACGCTTACAGAGCCGAAAAGATTGAAAAAGTAGATGATGTGATGAAAGAACTGGTGGGAGAATTGTAACGCATGAACCGCCTGCGTAAGCAGACAGATAAGCATGTTGGTACGAGTTCGCGAGTCCCCCCAAAAATACCGGTCATACCCATAAAAAGGTATGGCCGTTTTTTCTTACAAACCCTTACAAAATCCTTACTTGCCTTGACCTTGGAGTAACTTCAAGGTGTATGCTTTCTGCATAAAACAAAAGGACATGTTCCATGAGGGGGACGTTGTCATATATAAAAACGCAGGAGGCATTTAATTATGAAGAAACGTTTTGCTATTACAGTACTTGCGCTGGCTCTGACGGCAGGAAGCGCTATGACATCTTTTGCAGCAGGTTTTACAGGTACAGGAAAAGGCGTAAAGTATCAGTGGGGTGATGGAGCTTACTGCACCAATAACTGGGTACAGTATAAAAATCACTGGTTTTATTTTGGCGATGACCAGTTAATGAGAACCGGTTGGATCCAGAAGGACGGCACCTGGTATTATGCGGCTGATACCGGAGAACTTCAGGGTGGTATTATGAAGATCAACGGAAATGTTTATTATTTTGATACCAGTACCTGCAAAATGGTAACGGGCAACTACAGCTATAATGGCGGAACTCATGAATTTACAGAAAACGGTACCACAGATGGCGGACCATATGTTTACAATGAATGGAACAGCAACGGTATCATCAAACGGGGAACCAAATTTGGAGTAAGATAAATATCCAGATAAAACTTTACAGTTTCCTTTCGATTTTCTGCGTCCCATTGACCAGCTCGCAAAATCCGGATAAGATAACATTCATAAACACATTCGGAAGAAATGTTGATCGTGAGAAAATGGGAAAACAGGAGACTGGAAAGGCATGGCAGAAAACAGAACGGAAATAAAACAGCGAGAGTATCTCATAGGCGATATGTCCGAAATTGTGGGCGTAAGCCGGGATACTCTCCGTTTTTATGAAAAAAAAGGGATCATAAAGGCGAGAAAAAAGGAAAACGGATACCGTTATTATCTGGAAGAAGACCTGTTCAGACTGATGGTTATCCTATATAAGAGAAAAATGAATGACAGCCTGGAAGAAATCGAAGGATACATAAAAGGCGAGAATTCTGTAGAATATATGAAAAAACATCTGCAGACCCGTATAAAACAGGAAGAGATGAAGATCCACTATCATCAGCAGGCCATTGCCCGTATGCGGCTTGCCACAAAAGATATTCAAATGGCAGAGCAATACGGTGGAAAATGTACCTGGAAAAATTTTCCGGTAGCCTATCAGTTAGGAGTTTGCGACAGTCTCCACGCAAGTCTGCAAAAATGGTTTTCCCTGTCATCTGAAACAGGCGGGTTGGACATGACTTATTTCTATACCGAATTTTCCATAAAAGAAGGGCAGATGCAGGAGCAGGGCACCAAGCTGTTTCTGTATCAGGAAGTAGGTCCCTTTATCAGCAGTGACTTCCATCTGGAACAATATCCGCAGACTGCACCCGTTCCCTGTATTTATACGATCCTGGAGTCTGAAAATATTTATCCCGATGAAGAAACAGCCTGCCAGATGGTCCGCTGGGGAAAGGAACAGGGAGCAGAGCCAACAGGAGTTCTGTATTCCAATAATATGACTTCGTTTTTAGGAGAAGACAGCAACATTTATTTCCTGGAACTGTATATGCCGGTAAAATAAAAACAGTAAAACGGCAAAACAAGAAAAAGCAGGAAAAAACAAGGAAAAGCCCAAAAGGAAACCGCAAAATCTGCCAAAATGTGGATAAAAAATCCACAAAATTTCCGGTTTCCACATAAAAATCCATATTTCCCCACAGTTTCCCCATGCTTTACACACACTATAAACAGAGTTATCCCCAAAGTTATCCACATTATCCACCGACAAACACAAGATATGTGGTAAAAAGAAGAGAAAATACAAGATTTAGATTGTGGATAACTTTTTCCACCATAAGAATGTGTATTTCTCTGTGTGAAAGAGCATAAAATGTGTATAAATGGGCGTATAGGCAATACAGGAAAAAGGAATATGTTAAATTATATCTGGAGCGGAATGCTTTTTCTGGGGATCATATGGGGCACGTTTCACGGAAGGCTGGCTCAGGTAACAGAAGGAGCCTTAAACGCAGCAGGGGAAGCCGTGACCTTGAGTATCACCATGCTGGGGATCGTAGTTTTCTGGAACGGGATCTTAGAGATCGGAAGCAGAGCCGGGCTGGTAGAACAGCTTTCAGAAAAAATGAGACCGGCTTTGAAATTCCTCTTTCCGGATCTGCCGCCAGACTGTGAAGCCGCCAGACAGATCTGTGTAAATTTCATTGCAAATATCCTGGGACTTGGCTGGGCGGCGACACCTGCAGGCTTAAAAGCCATGAAAGAACTGGAAAAGGTAGAAGAAGAGCGCAGAAAAGAGAAAGTGGCGAAAAGGACAATTCACGCAGTCTCGAAAGGCACTGCCAGTAATGAAATGTGTACCTTTCTGATCATGAATATTTCATCCCTTCAGCTGATCCCGGTGAATATCATTGCATACAGAAGCCAGTATCACAGTACATCCCCGGCAGCCGTCACCGGTCCCTGTTTTGCAGCAACAATGGTAAGTACACTGGCAGCGGTCATTTTCTGTAAGATCATGGATCATCTCCGTAACCCCACATAGATCTTCCCCAAAATGCTCACCTCATTTCGGGTATATCCTAATAAAAAAGGAGACACCATAATCAGTGTCTCCTTCGGTCTAACTGCCGGTTCTTGGCATAATAAGCACGTTTATCTTCATACATTCTGGCGTCTGCCTCAGACAGCGATTTTTCTACTTTTCCGGTGCAGTCATCCACCCAGACAGAACCAAGTGCCAGGTGAACCGAACTTTTAGCCATGTCAACTAACATAGAACGGATCATAGACTGAAAAAGATTTTCTGTAATACCCGGTATCAGTACCAGAAATTCATCACCGCCAATACGGTAAACACATTTATCCGGAAAATGAGCCTTTAAATTTTCACAGGCATAGATCAACGCCTCATCACCCGCCTGGTGTCCAAAATCATCGTTGATCTGCTTTAAGCCCATTACATCACTGTAAATAATGCCAAGACTTCCACCGTTTGCAAGAGAAGCCAGCTTTTCGTTCATGGCATGACGGTTTTTCGCACCGGTAAGCTGGTCATGGTAGCTTAATGTTTCCAGTTTCCCAACCAGGTCTCTGCGCCGCAGCATGGAATTGATAAAATGTCCAAGGAGCTGGAGCATAAAAGCAATATGATCCATACGGTCAAGTGGCGGATTGTCAATACCATAGAAACCGATTACTTCCCGGTCACGGTAAATAGGGCTGACAATAAGGCGCGCAATGTTTTGCGGTATCAGTGTTTCATATACAGTAGGGTCATAAGATACGATCTCATCCACATTCCGGATGATAATACTTTCACCTTTCCGGAAGGTAGGAATCCAGGTACCCATGGTTTCCGGCGGGATATTGCGTAAAATATTTTTCTGAGGGGAAACCTTAGAAGCACACCATTCATAAGTATTGTCAAAATTGCCATGTTTATTTTTCTCAAAAATATAAACACGGTCGCTTTGGAACATCTGCCCCAGATACTGTAATAATGTATCAATAGACTGTTCCGGTGTTTCTTCTGCCAGTGCACAGCGAAGTCCCTCATTGATCAGTGCTTCATTGTCTGTAAATTCAGAAAAAGAACGTTTAGCCAGTTCATGAATATCCAGGTCAATTGCCATTTCAATACGGACTCTGCGTCCATCGTCAATTACCATGGTATCTTTCAGCAGATAAGAACGGCGCACCAGCGGGTTAAAACGGGACCATTCATAAAACACACCGGGTTTTAAGCGGTTGTTGGTGCACATGGCACAGGGGGAAGAACATTGCTGCAGGATCTCATAGCAGTTTTTTCCTTTATAATCAGACTCATCCTTAAACTGAAACAGATCTCTGGCAGCTTTATTCAAATAGAGCAGTTCGTATGTATCCACATCAGAGGCATAAACAGCCTCATTCATATTTTCAAAAAATTCCCAAACTTTAGACATAAAAAATCCCCCGTGTTGCATAACTGTATTTATTATAGCTGACTGTTTAGAAGAATGGTAGGAGAACTTTTAGACTTTCTTCGACAAAAGTTAATATTTTTATAATGGGATAATGTTATAATCAAAGAATGAGAGTAAAACTTAAAAATGCAAAGCAGAGAAAGGAAGAAAATAATAAATGAGACAGAACGGGAATAAAATCTGGCATATAAAAAATAAGAGATCTTTAAAATTAGCGGCAGCTATGCTTGCAGTTTCGCTGGCTTTTCCTATGGCAGCCCAGGCAAAAGCATGGGACTTTGAAAATGGTAGTTATGTAGATGCTTCCGGCACTCCCATTGAAGGGGCAGTAGCAAAAGGTATCACCGTGACAAAATATCAGAACCGTGCAAACCGGGAAAATGGCATTGACTGGGGAAAAGTAGCTGCAGATGGCATCGGTTTTGCCATGATCCGTATTGGTTATTATAAGGATAAAGATCCGTATTTTGACCGGAATATAACGGAAGCAGCAGCTCATGGTATAAAAACAGGTGTTTTCTTCTATACACAGGCGTTGGATGCACAGACGGCAGCAGATGAAGCAGAATATGTGCTCCAGGTTATCAAGGATTTTCCGGTATCCTATCCGGTTGCCTATGATGTGGAGTCCAATTACCTGCTGGAACAGGGCTTAAGTTCCGCCCAGATCACGGAAAATGTCAATGCCTTCTGTAAAGTGATCGCAGATGCAGGTTACTGTCCCATCGTATATGCAAATAATGACTGGCTCACTAATCACTTAAATACAGCAGAAATCCCATACGATATCTGGTACGCCCGCTATGGCACCATTAACAGCTATCCAAACCGTACCATCTGGCAGTGTACACAGGAAGGAAATGTAGACGGGATCAATGATCATGTGACCATTGAACTTTCATTTACCGATTACAGTGAAAAGATACCTGCAAACAGCTGGAAGAAGATCGGCGGAAAATGGTATTACATGAAAGATTATGTAAAACAGACCGGCTGGGTACAGGTGGGAGATACCTGGTATTATATGGATGCCAGCGGAGCTATGGTCAGCAATACAAAAAACCCATAAACCTATTGACAAGTGGGTTTATAGGTTTTATAATACCCATAAATCAAAACCCAGTAAACAGATAGGCATATGGGACCAGGATCAAAAGGTGAAGGATCTGGTATCATACAATACATGGAAAGGAGCTTATTATGGCAGGAATCGTTAAGGGAGCAGCAGGATTAGTAGGAAACACACCACTTTTAGAACCGGTAAATCTGGAGAAAAAAGAAGGATTAAAGGCAAGGATTTTACTGAAGCTGGAATACTTTAACCCGGCAGGAAGTGTAAAAGACCGTGTAGGAAAAGCGATGATCGAAGATGCAGAAGCAAGAGGTGTTTTAAAGCCAGGTTCTGTTATCATTGAACCAACTTCCGGAAATACAGGTATCGGACTTGCATCTGTAGCAGCATCCAAGGGCTACCGTGTGATCCTGACCATGCCTGAGACCATGAGCGTAGAGCGCCGCAACATCTTAAAGGCCTATGGAGCTGAAATCGTTCTCACACCTGGTGATAAGGGAATGAGCGGAGCTATCGCAAAAGCAGATGAGCTGGCAAAAGAAATCCCGGACAGCTTTATCCCAGGCCAGTTTGTAAACCCTGTAAACCCGAAGATCCACAAAGAGACCACAGGTCCTGAAATCTGGAGAGATGCAGAGGGTCAGGTAGACTTCTTCGTAGCAGGCGTAGGTACCGGCGGTACCATTACCGGCGTTGGCACATACTTAAAAGAGCAGAACCCAAATGTAAAGGTAGTAGCAGTAGAGCCTGCAACTTCTCCTGTACTGTCTGAAGGACACGGCGGTGCCCACAAGATCCAGGGAATTGGCGCCGGTTTCGTACCAAAAGTATTAGACACCAAGATTTACGATGAGGTTATGCCCATCGACAATGAGCATCCGTTTGAAGCATCCAAACTTCTTGCAAAAACAGAAGGTATCTTAACCGGTATCTCTTCCGGTGCAGCATTATACGCAGCGATCCAGCTTGCAAAACGTCCTGAAAACGAAGGAAAGACCATTGTAGCTCTTCTTCCGGACAGTGGCGACAGATATTACTCCACTCCATTATTTACTGAGGCATAATCTGGATCGTATATTCGCAAAATGCATACTTCCTACTTATATCCCCTGCGCTTGCGCGGGGGATATATTTGTTACATAATAAAACCTGTTCCAGCGTATGCTGTAAAAACAAAACATGCGTGGGGGCAGGCATTTTTTATGGGCTTTCTCTTATTTTTATCAGATTTTATGGTTCCACTGATCATTTTTTATATTGTTGGTTTCGCCATACTTGGAAAAAGACCGGTATTTGATGATTTTTTATATGGCGCAAAAGAGGGGATGCAGACCGTTGTCCAGGTCCTTCCTTCATTAGTTGGATTAATGACAGCGGTAGGCGTCCTTCGTGCATCGGGATTTTTAGAATTTTTAACCCATATTTTAGAAGTTCCGGCTACTTCCATCGGTCTCCCCGGCCCCATTATCCCCATTGCTTTTATACGTCTCGTTTCCAACTCTGCCGCAGTAGGCCTGGTGCTGGATCTGTTTAAAAATTATGGTCCCGACTCCCAGGTGGGGCTTATGGCATCTATCCTTATGGGAAGTACGGAAACCGTGCTTTACTGTATGAGTGTCTATTTCGGTTCTGCAGGCATCAGCCGTACCCGTTATACACTTGCAGGCGGACTTTTAGCAGCGTTTGTCAGCCTGGCAGCCAGTGTGATCCTGGCAAATCAATTGGCTTTGTAACTGAAATAACGCAGTGTAACACTATATAATAGGAAGTAATTCACTAAGGCAAAGGTTACAAACAATAACTTTGGCCTTATTTTTCATAAAAAAACAAAAATGACCTTTCTTTTATAAAGAATATGATGTAAAATCATTCATAGAAAAAATCCCCTTTTAGGCAGTCCCGGCGTGCCGAAGCGGAAACTATATAGTATTTAGCTGGGGGGGGGGTATTCTTAAAAATTGACACTTCTTATTTCTGCATTAAAACCCATTGAGAATATTCCGGAAGAAAGGTACTAATAAAAATGAAAGTTCGGCAGCGAATAATAGATGTTCATGCACATGTGATACCGGGTGTGGATGATGGATCAAGGACAATGGAAGAATCCGTTGAAATGCTGAAACGGGCGGCCGACCAGGGGATTGTAGGTGTGATCGCTACACCTCACTATTCCAGACGCCATGTGCTGAAAGGATTAAATGACTCAGCAAAGCTTCTTCAGCAGGAAATTCGGAAAACCTATCCTAAGTTCAGGATCTTTCCGGGCCAGGAAACATTTTATCACGATGAGCTTGCACAGCGCCTGAATGAGGGGAAGGCATATACCATGGCAGACAGCCAATATGTTCTGGTAGAATTTATGCCTTCTGTTTCTTATGAAATTCTTTTTCAGGGGATCCGCAAACTGGTCTCTAACGGGTACACGCCTATTCTTGCTCATATGGAGCGTTACGGTTGCCTGCGAAAAAAAGGAACTTCAGAGCTCCTTGATATTGGATGTAAACTTCAGATGAATTACGACAGTATCCAGGGACACTGGTTCTCACCGGAGGTACGGTGGTGCAGGGAACAGGTAAAATCAGGAGTGATCCATTTCCTGGGGACAGACATGCACAGGTCAGATTACAGACCGCCTCAAATCACAGAGGCACTCAAATGGCTTGACGGTCATATTGATGCACAACAGATCTGGTGCATTACTTACCAGAACGCGTTGCGCGTCATAAAAAAAGAAACTATATAATAATAGGAAGAAAAGGAAAAAGTACGTATGGATAACAAGACAATCAACATGAATGATGACGAAGTAGAGATCGATCTTCTCCAGCTGTTCCGCGCGTTAAAGAAGAGAATTCTCTGGATCGTTGGCGCAGGCGTGATCATGGGGGGCGCCTTCGGTCTGTTCAGCAAGTTTGCTATTACCCCGCAGTATACCTCGACTTCAATGGTATATATTCTTTCAAAAGAAACTACACTGACATCTTTAGCTGACCTGCAGATCGGAAGCCAGCTGACTCAGGACTACAAGATCATCGTAACCAGCCGTCCGGTTATTTCAGAAGTCATTGATAAACTGAAACTGGATATCAGTTACGAAAATATGGTCAGCAAGATTACCATTAATAACCCAAATGATACCCGAATTCTTTCTATCACTGCTCAGGATCCAGATCCGGTGATGGCAAAGGATATTGCAGACTCCGTTGCAAAGACTTCTTCCGAGTATATCGGAGACATTATGGAAATGGTTCCTCCTAAAGTAATTGAGGAAGGTACTGTATCTGATAAAAAGGCAAGCCCAAGCAATGGCAAGAATGCCATGATCGGAGCTATGTTAGGAATTGTTCTGGTATGTGGTCTGACAGTTGTAGAAGAGCTGTTAAATGATACTATTCAGACAGAAGAAGATGTAGAGAAATATATGGGACTGACTGTTCTTGCATCTGTACCTCTTCGTGAAGGTGAAGCAGAAGAAAATAAGAATGAACAGACACTCAGCCGTTCTCATATGCATAACAAAGACGATAAGAAAAAAGGAAAGCAGGGAGATCGTAAATGAATAACAAAGTAATTTCTTTAAAACGCGAAATAAAAGATGATTATAACTATAGAGAATCTCTTAAGACCCTGCGTACCAATATCCAGTTCTGCGGAAGCAACATCCACACCATTATGTTTACCAGCGCACTTCCAGATGAAGGAAAAAGTGATATTGCCTTTTCTGTAGCAGCATCATTTGCACAGATCGGTAAAAAGGTGATCTTCATTGATGCAGATATCCGTAAATCTGTTCTGGTATCCCGTTATCAGCTGGAAGGTGAGGTAAACGGTCTTTCCCAGTACCTCAGTGGTCAGAAAAACAGAGAAGACATTATTTACGAAACAAACTATGAAGGTTTCAGCGTTATTTTTGCCGGACCATATTCACCAAACCCGGCAGAGCTTCTGGAAGAAGATCTGTTCCATGATCTGATCCAGTCTTTGAAAGATTACGACTATGTGATCATCGATACACCGCCTATGGCAAACCTGATCGATAGTGCTATTGTAGCCGGCAACTGTGACGGTGCGATCATCGTTGTTGAACAGGGTGCAGTAAGCTACCGTCTGGAACAGAAGGTAAAGAGCCAGTTGGACAAGACCGGCTGCCGTGTTCTGGGTGTTGTGTTAAACAAAGTTGACCTCAGCCAGAATGGTTATTATGGCAGATACGGAAAATATGGTAAATACGGTAAGTATGGCCGATATGGTAAGTATGATAAATACGGTGCCTACAGTCCATATGAAAAAGCCGAAGTAGCACAGACAACTGATAAGTAACAGTTACACAGGAAATCAGGCTGATTGATATGAAAAAGAAGATATACAGCGCTTTGATCGGTATAGGACTTGTTTCACTGACCCTGGGGATCTGGGGCGGCGTGACTATGTACAAAAACCGGCAGGCAACAGAACTGATCATTCAGGCACGCAATGAAGAAAGACAGAAAGCTGAAGCAGAGTCTCAGACAGCTGCTGAAGAAGAAATAGGAATTGCTCCGGGGCAAAAAGAAGAATTGACAGCAGATCCAAGAGATCTGAATCTGGTGCCTATCTTAGCCCAGGATCAGTTGACCTATAAAGGAAAAAATTACAGAAGAAACCAGTATGTAAAGGCAATCCTCTGTATGGGTGTTGACAGAAGTGATACAATGACAGAGACAAAGGAGCTGGGCTTGGCCGGTCAGTCGGACGGTATCTTTCTGATCGCCCAGGACACTGCTCGACATACATTAAAGATCCTGATGATCCCACGTGATACCATGACAGAAATTCCTATTACAAATAAGGAAAGAACCCTTCATGATACCAAGATCACCCAGCTGACTATGGCGTATGCTTATGGTGATGGCAGGGAAGGCAGCTGTGAAAATATGGTTGAATCTGTACAGAAGCTTCTTTGCGGATTTACTATTGATCAGTATATGGCAGTTGATACCACAGTAGTAGCACAGTTAAATGACGCTGTAGGCGGTGTTACAGTAACGGTCCCTACAGAGGGAATGGAGAAAAAGGATCCGGCATTTGTCAAAGGCAATCAGGTCACTCTCCATGGAAAACAGGCAGAAGCCTTTGTGCGTTACCGTGATACGGATTATCATTTTACTGCACTGTACCGTATGGACCAGCAGCAGGAATATATTACGCAGTATTTTCAGTCAGTAAAAGCCGCATCCAAGACAGACAGCCAGATCGTGGTACATCTGTTTGACATGATTCAGGATTATATGGTAACAGATATGACCAAGGATCAGTATGTAAAGATAGCAATGGATGGAATGGAAGCTGGCAGTTTAACCAGCGAAGATTTTTACACAGTTCCCGGAGTAGAAGAGATAACAGAGAAGTACGATGTATACCGTGCTGACCGTCAGGCAGCGATCCAGATCATTTTAGATCTGTTTTACCGGGAAACAGAATAATTACTATACAATATCCAGTGTGGAAACACGCTGCTTATTGAAATATATTTTACCCCAAAAGGGAGGAAGGCGTGATAACCATGAAGAAGAAAGCTTTAGTAGCTATGGCAATGGCTGCAGCTATGGTAGCAATGCCGGTAGTAGCTGGTGCAGTTACAAGTCCTGGTAGTCAGTCTGATGGAACTATTGGTCAGGATTCATCAAGCCAAAGCCAGAATAATACTAATACTGGCAGCCAGCAGGGAGAGCAGAACTCCGATACTAATGCTGGATCCAATGCAGGATCAGGAGTAAACAAAGTAGCAGAAGCAACTGTTGTCCAGGGAAGAGACAACGAAAGACAGGAAGTAACCAATGTTACAAAGGATGGTTCTGAAGTAACTATGGGATTGATTGAAGATGCTTCCAATAGTGACGTTGACCAGAGTATTGCAACTGGTGAAGCAGAAACTGCCGGACTTGGTGATGAATCTGTAAGTCAGATTAATGGCTTAAATAACGGAACCAAAAAGGCTAGTGATTTTGTTCCTAATGCAGGTCTGGAAGAGTATGCTAATGTAGGTAAAACCCGTGCGATCATCTCTCAGAAAAATGGACATGATGTTCGTTCTACAGTTAATCTGTATGTAAGTACCTTAACCGCAGGCAAAGATATTGTAATTATCTACTTAGACAACAATACAAGCAATTGGGTTACAGTTAAGAATCCTACCATTAACTGGAATACAAAATATGTAAGTTTTGAAGTACCAGGTTCTTGTACTGTACAGGTTCTTGCAAAATAACAACTATTATGATGGAGCCGGGAGACATTTCCGGCTCTGTTATAAACGCAAACGAAAAAGGATGAAGTGGGGATATGTATCGAAAAAGCGCCAGAGGATGGGAAAAACATCTGGATTTTATGATCTGGGACCAACTGAGTTTACAGATCGCATTTTTATTGGCTTATATGTTAAGAAATGGCCTTAGTAATCCCTATAGCCATTTAATATACTGTAACGTGGCATTTATCTTAGTTGTGATCGATGCCGGCGTACTATTACTCTTTGAATCTTTGAAAAATGTGTTAAAACGTGGATATTATCAGGAATTTGCAATGACAGTAAAACATGTGATCCTGGTAACTACGTTTTATCTTTTCTATATAAAAAGAAGCGAGGATTATTCCAGACTGGCATTGCTTTATATGACGGTTCTGTATTTACTTGTTTCTTATCTGACCCGTATCTTGTGGAAAGACCAGCTGAAAAGAAAAATGCGTTCCAGCATGAAACGTTCTCTGTTGATCATAACTACAAAAAGCATGCTGGATACGGTGGTCTATAATATTCGCAATTTTAATTATGAAATGTTTCATGTTGCAGGTGTGGCAGTAATCGACTGCGATATGGTAGGGCATGATTGTGGAGATAGCATTACAGTTGTAGCAAATGCAGACACAGTAGCGGATTACGTCTGCAGGGAATGGGTAGATGAAGTATTTGTAAATCTTCCAGACGATGCTCCGTATCCGGAAATGCTGTTAAACCAGCTGACAGAAATGGGCGCGGTTGTTCATATGAAGCTGGCAAAAACATCCAACCTGATCGGCGAAAAGAAATTTGTAGAACGCCTGGGAATCTACACAGTACTGACAACCAGTATCAATTATGTAACAGCCAAGCAGCTTTTTATGAAACGTGCTTTAGATATTTTAGGCGGACTGGTAGGGTGCCTGATCACATTGATCCTTACCGTGATCTTAGGACCGTTGATCTACATACAATCTCCCGGACCGATTTTCTTTTCCCAAGTCCGTGTGGGAAAAAATGGAAAGAAATTCAAAATCTATAAATTCCGCAGTATGTATATGGATGCAGAAGAGCGGAAGAAAGAACTGATGAAACAAAACCGTGTAAAAGACGGTATGATGTTTAAACTGGAATGGGATCCACGAATCATCGGAACCAAGAAACTTCCGGATGGTACAATAAAGAAAGGAATTGGAAATATCATCCGAGACTTCAGCCTGGATGAATTCCCACAGTTCTTTAACGTATTAAAAGGTGACATGAGCCTTGTAGGCACAAGACCGCCGACGGTAGATGAATGGGACAAATATGATCTTCACCACCGTGCCCGCCTTGCCACCAAACCTGGCATTACAGGAATGTGGCAGGTCAGCGGACGAAGCAACATCACTGACTTCGAGGATGTAGTAAAACTCGACAGGCAGTACATTGCAGAGTGGAACTTTGCTCTGGATATAAAGATCCTTTTCAAAACCGTACTGGTTGTATTCAAACGGGACGGTGCGATGTAGGATCACAAATTAATGGTATACTAATTGTATACAAGGTGGCTTCGTAAAATGATCATAAAGCGGTCATGAAGTTCACCGAACTGGATAAAAATGAGAAGACATAGGGGCTTGTATATGAACCAAAATGTCATATGCAAGCCCGAAAAAAGAGGCGTTTTTGGTACGCACTGAGAAATGTCTACTCAACAAGAAATTCCCACATATTTTTCAAAATAAGGAAATAGGAAAACTTTAAATCATATGGAAAAGAAATTAGCTATTTCTATGTTTGGTCAAAAAAGACTGAGCAGAGAAGGCGGAATTGAAATTGTTGTAAAAGAACTTTGCACCAGAATGGCGCAGGATGGGCATAAGATTACTTGCTACAATCGATCAGGACATCATGTAAGTGGAGCAGAGTTTGATAAAAAAAATGAATATGAAGGAATTTGCCAAAAATCTGTTCCAACTATTGAAAAAAAGGGATTAGCAGCTGTTAGTTCATCTTTTTTTGCAGCACTTTACAGTGCATTTGGAAAATATGATGTTGTACATATTCACGCAGAAGGACCAGCTTTTTTCTCATGGCTGCCAAAGATGTTTGGTAAAAGGGTCGTGGTTACAATACATGGGGAGTGTGAAATAATATGGGCAACCAGAGAAAAGCCTGATTTCATGCGGGTTTACGCGGCTTGACCTTTTCACCTCAACCTGTTTCTGCCTGTCATGGTGCGTTACGGCCAGCGTGATTTCAGGTGCTAATGGCTTCTGGTTGCGCTCTATACTTAACCCACCACAGCGAAAGCTGATAGAGCAGAAAACAGAATAAGGAGGTACGAGGACAAGCCTGCGTATAGATTGGGATTGCAATCTGTATACAGGCTTGTTGTTGTGCTGTGAGGTAGGAAAGGTGAGTAGTGAAAGACGAGCATGACAATTTAAGGATAAGAACTGCTGGGATTGTGTATAGGCCTAGGGCAAGAATAGAAACTATGGAATGACGGTTGGAGAGAAGTAATGGAAGAAAAAATCAGACTTGCGGTTTTCGGACAGAAACGTCTTTCTCGTGAAGGCGGGATAGAGATTGTCGTAAAAGAATTATGCACCAGAATGGCACAGAATGGTTGTGATATAACTTGCTACAACAGAGCAGGCCATCATGTAAGCGGTGCAGAGTATGACAAAACAATTGAATATGATGGTATCCGTCAAAAAGTTGTTCCGACTATTGAGAAAAAGGGACTTGCGGCGGTAAGCTCCTCCTTTTTCGCAGCACTTTATAGTGCATTTGGAAGATACGATGTAGTGCATATCCATGCAGAAGGCCCTGCCTTTTTCTGTTGGATACCAAAACTTTTTGGCAAGCGTGTAATCAGCACTATTCACGGTTTGGACTGGGCCCGCGAAAAATGGAAATTTGGACTTGGCTCCAAATTTATCCGACAGGGTGAAAAGAATGCCGTGAAATATGCAGATGAAATCATTGTTCTAAGCAAAGGCGTTCAGAAATATTTCATGGAGACCTACGGAAGGGAGACACATTTTATCCCTAATGGTGTCAATCGGCCAGAGGTTCGGGAGGCAAAGCTGATCACGGATCATTTTGGACTGGAAAAGGATTCCTACATACTGTTCCTCGGTCGTCTGGTGCCGGAGAAGGGGATTCGATATCTGGTTGAGGCATTCAAGAATGTCAAGACAGATAAAAAACTGGTCATCGCAGGTGGCTCTAGTGATACGGATTCCTTTATGGAGGAATTGAAAGAACTGGCGAAGGGTGA
>QFCE01001743.1_pt1 | contig 38180 bp, 38 predicted proteins | sample 5346091 | NCBI WGS metagenome assembly QFCE01 (sample SAMN09062252, study PRJNA434731) | Human gut metagenome, whole genome shotgun sequencing project. | isolation source: stool timepoint A chromium assembly | host: Homo sapiens | collected 2015 | reverse complement strand
TCCGGGGTTCGAATCCCCGATGCTTCACTAAGCACTTGCAGGATTGCAGGTGCTTTTTTTATGTGCTGCGAAATGACTTAACAGAAATTTGGTGATGTGCTATAATTTCCATAAAATTTGAACAAGGAACGGTTTCGGAATATAAGAAAGGAGACAGTATGAAAGGAAAAAAAGCAGTATTAGCATTGATCCTATCCACAACATTTTTATTTACGCCGTCTTATGCTTCAGCATCTGACTGGAAGCAGTCGGATTCCGCAGGGGAAGTGAGCTATAATGTAGAGGTTTCGGCTCCGGATGGCGGTGTGAATTTTCGCAGGGGACCAGGTGCGGAATATGAACAACTACAGGAGGCTATGATACCGAATGGAACCCTTCTTCCCATATTTGAAGAGGCGACTGCGCAGAATGGAAACAGCTGGGGGCTTACAGCATATAACGGGACAAGAGGCTGGATTGCTCTTACACAGGTTCGTGTAACTTCAGAAGTTGCTTTTGAAGAGTTTTGGCAGGGTGTTTCTGCAAAGGAAGTAAATTATAATGTAGAGGTTTCAGCACCGGACGGAGGGGTGAACTTTCGCTGGGGGCCGGGTGCGGAATATGTTAAACTACAAGATGATATGATACCGAATGGAACTGAACTTCATGTATCCCTGGAAGCTGCTGCACAGAATGGAAATAGCTGGGGACTTGCAGAATATGATGGACAATACGGTTGGATTGCCCTTACACAGGTCAGTAAAGTGACCATTGATGATCCTGAAACGGACAAGGAAATAGTTTTTGAACATTTCATGGAAAATGGTATGGAATATGCCACCGTGACCAGCTATGACGAAGAGGAAAATATGCTCTGGAGGTATGAGACAGATTCTTATGAAATGGCACAGTGTAGCCGGGTCAGCAAAATCGGCCGGCAGAATGGCTATTTTTATATGATAGAGGATGGCGCCATTATTGCGCTGCATGAAGCTACCGGAGAGGTTGCATGGAAAAATGAGGAATTTGTCGGTGCAGGGACAGAAAAGGGTTATGTATTTGATAAAGACGGAACTTTATATATCAGCGGCTATTTGGGACCGGATCTGTTTATTGTAGATAAGAATGGAAAAACGCTTTACAGAAAAGATAGTTTTGAGCAGGGATACTGGCCTTTTGAAATGGAATTAAAGGATGAGAGTATTCTAAGAATACATTTTGAAAATGACCAGAATGGAAATGGAACAGATCTCTGGATGGAAATACCGCTTGAAGAATTGGATATCAATAAAAAGAATTAAAAGTTCTTTTATTTTCTGGTTCTATTTTCTGCCTCTCGGGGAATAGAGTTATATTACCTGAGCAGCCGTGGGAAGTGCGCAGCCCCAGACGTTGGACAGGCAAGAAAAAGGAGGACCGTTATGAGAGGATTGAAACAATTTTTCAGAATGATAGTTGCTGCTGTAGTTTGTTTTACCGTAAGTGTGTTTTCCGGAAGTAAAAAAGAAAAAATCATGGAACTGTTGGATCAGGGGAAAAATAAAGAAGCCAATGCGAATCAGGCAGAAAGCAATGTGGTATATCCGTTCAAAAGCAGTGAGGCAGCTTATTGTGCAGAATCTGTCTTAAAAGAACAGATACCGCAGTTATTGGATATTGAATTGAAACGAGATTACGGAAGTATGAAGCTCAAAAAAATGAACTATCGTTTTCTGGGGCCGGGTGACAGCAGTGCCAGGCTTTATGAGGCTTCCGGGTGACCGGAAAGCCTCCTGCTCTGCAGGTTCCTTTGTTGGGGATTCTTTGCTAATAACTGTCTGAAAACCGCATATACTATAGAGATAAAGGGACATGGCAGGTTTGTCTATGAGCAAATACATTCGTGCGGTGACCAATGTGCTTCCAGCGATTCTGATCGCATATCTTCTTACGATTTTTATCAACGGATTTCCGGCGGCGCTTCTTCTGAAAACACCGGACCTGGAGGTATTGCTTCCGGTAGTGACTGCAGGGCAGATTGGGCCGGAGTATGAACCGGAGCTCATCAAAGCGCAGTCAGTGATCGCGAGGAGCAATCTGTACCGGAAGCTGGAAAATAACATAGACATTCGGGAGATCCTCAGAGAAGAGCGGGAAAAATTTTCCTGTACATATCAGGGTTTTTTGTTTTACGGTTCTGCATATGAAGAAGCAGCAGAAGCTACCAGGGGACAGGTAGCGGTCTGGAAAGATTCTCTTGTACCGCTTCCTTATCATGAGCTGAGCAGCGGAAAAACCAGAGACGGGCAGGAGAGTCTGCACAGTGCGCAATATGCTTATCTCAAAGGCGCAGACAGCAGCGGCGACAAAACGGCGCCGGATTTTTTGCATGGAATTTATGTGGATGAGATACAGATGCCAAAGATGCTGGAAATTGCAGAACGGGACAGCGCAGGCTATGTGACGAAGCTGAATGCGGACGGACGTATTTTGGAAGGGGAAGCGTTTCGGCAGGGAATGCAGCTGGACTCGGCAAACTTTTCCATACAGAAGGTGGGAGAGAAGTACCGTTTTTTGTCAAAGGGAAAGGGCCATGGGTTAGGCCTTTCTCAGTATGGAGGAAATCTCCTGGCAAAAGAAGGCGGAAAATACAACGAAATTCTGGAAGCTTATTTTCCTGAAACAGAGCTTGCAGATATCTGCAGCATTTTCAGTTAAAAATGAATAGACCTCCATATTCTGGACACCCTATAGATACAGAAATGATTATAAGTAAAGGTGGAAAGAATATGATGAAAAACAAAACAACAAAGATGCTTGTAAACGGTGCGGTTTTTGCAGCGATGGCGGCTCTGGGAATCGCAGCATTCCAGTTGGGGACATCGCCGAAGGATGAGACGGACAAAATTGCAGAGGCGCCGGTGGAAATGGTTGCCGAAAATCCGGTGGAGCCGGAAGCGGATTCCATGATCGATGTTGGAAACAGCAATGTGGAGGCCAGCATGGAAAGCGTGCCGGAAGAGGAGACTGAGGTGACAGCAGCGCCGGAGGAAGAAGACATAGAAGGCGGGGAAGAGGAAGTGGTTGACACATCGGCAACGATTCTTCCCAAAGTGAATTTTTCAGAAGAAACCCTGATGGAATGGCCGGTGAGCGGAAATATCCTGGTGGATTACAGCATGGATAAAACAACGTATTTTCCCACATTGGATCAGTATCGGCTAAGCCCTGCGATTTCCGTACAGGCAGAACAGGGAACTCCGGTTCTGGCAGCGGCAAACGGAACAGTTGCTCTCATTGAGGAAAAAGCACAGACCGGAACAACCCTCACGATGGATCTGGGCAACGGATATCAGGCAGTTTACGGGCAGCTTTCTGATTTGATGGTTTCTCAGGGAGATACTGTGGCTGAGGGAACAATTCTCGGGTATGTAGGCGCGCCGACAAAATATTACAGTACAGAAGGAAGCAATCTGTATTTTGCCATGAGCAAAGACAGCGAGCCCATCGACCCGATTTCTTATCTTCCCTGAAACAGGATTCACAAAATTCAGGAAAAAACGTATAATAAAAGCAGGTGGAGAAAAAACCGCAGCCGGATTCTCCTGCCTGCTTTCGTTTTGTGCAGCATGTGCCAGGCACATGCTCTGTGAAGTAACATTTTCGGGAAAATACAGTTGTATGCCGGCTGCTTTTTATAGAATACAGGGCATACTGTTCGGGAGTTTCCGGGCGGTCTGCCCTTTACATAAATATTGCAGCAGGAGGCGGATCATGAATTATACGTATATGGTGCAGTGCGCGGACGGAAGTCTTTATACCGGGTGGACAAACTGTCTGGAAAAGCGTCTCCAGGCGCACAACGGAGGTACGGCGGGGGCGAAGTATACCCGGGCAAAAGGCCCGGTGACGCTGGTGTATTATGAGGGGTTTGGGACAAAAGAAGAAGCAATGCGCCGGGAATGCGAGATAAAGAAGCTGAGCCGGGCAAAAAAAATGGCACTGAGAGAATTTGAGGATTAAAAAGGCCTTCGCGCAACTCGAGGAAGAGTTTTTGCGAAAGCCTGTTTTTTAGAAAGGCAATACGGAGATAAAGAAATACATCAGCACAAAATGGCAGGCGCTCCCCAGCATAATAAACACATGGAAAATCTCATGAGAACCGAAATTTTTATGCTTTGCATTAAAGATGGGAAGCTTGAGGGCGTAAATCACTCCGCCGATGGTGTAGATGATACCTCCGGCCAGAAGCCAGTTAAAGCCGGCTCTGGGAAGCGCGTGAAAAATGGGGACAAAGGCCAGAACACAAAGCCAGCCCATGCCGATATAGAGCACGGAGGAAAGCCATTTGGGGCAGTTGATCCAAAATCCTTTCAGTACAATACCGAGAATCGCGATTGCCCACACAAGAGCGCAGAGCAGATACCCGGTGCGGTTGTGCAGCGCAATGAGACAAACCGGTGTGTAGCTTCCGGCAATCATGATAAAGATCATCATATGATCCATTTTGCGCAGACGCCGGTTGACCTTTTCGGTAGAATCCACAGAATGATAAAGGGTGCTTGCGGCATAGAGAAGGATCATGGTAAGAATAAACACGCTAAGGGCAAAAACATGCAGGACATCTTCACTGCGCGCGGTTTTGACAAGCAGAGGAACTGCGCCTGCAATGGCGAGCAGCATTGCAATGCCGTGTGTAATGGCACTTCCTGGGTCTTTCAGTTTCATTTCAGTCGCCTCCTGTTTCAATAAGAACAATAACTATTATAAGTAGTAATCAAAACTACATAAAAAGTATATGATTACTATAACACAATTATTCGAAATTGCAAGATGTTTTTGCGCCAATATTCAAAGCGGTCAGCCGTGATTTGGAAAAACTTCCTTGACGTTCTCTCCGGCGTTTGCTATGTTATTTCTTGAACTTAAAAATTTAAATAATAAGGAAGAGAGAAGAGGAAAGCGATATGAAGATAGTAATAGAATTATTACTTTTGGCAGTCGGATTCGTAATGCTGGTAAAAGGAGCAGACTGGTTTGTGGACGGGGCTGCCGGGATTGCGGAGCGTTTCGGCATTTCGCAGCTGGTAGTCGGCTTGACCATCGTAGCGATGGGAACAAGCGCTCCGGAGGCAGCGGTGAGTATCACTGCGGCACTGAAGGACAACGCAGGAATTACCATAGGAAATGTTGTGGGAAGCAATATCCTGAATATTTTGATCATACTGGGAATTACGGCAGTGATCACTTCGGTTGCCGTATCGGCTTCTACGGTCCGCTATGAGATTCCCTACATGATAGTGATTACGCTGCTTTTGATGTTTCTTGGCTATACCGGGGGAAAAGTGACCTTCTGGGAAGGTGCAGTGCTTTGGGTGGCTTTTATCCTGTATCTTGGCTACCTTCTTTATATGGCAAAAAAGAACCGGGAAGTTGTGGCAGAGGAGGCGAAGCAGACCTCTCTTCTCAAGCTGGTGCTCCTGACAGTCATTGGTGTGGTGCTGGTTGTGTGGGGCAGTGATGTGAGCGTAGATGCGGCTTCTGAGCTTGCAGAAATTTTCGGCATGAGCCAGCGGCTGATCGGACTTACTATTGTGGCTCTGGGAACCTCTCTTCCGGAGCTGGTTACCTCTGTTTCCGCTGCGATCAAGGGCAAAGCGGATATTGCGATAGGAAACATCGTGGGAAGCAATATTTTCAATATCCTGTTTGTGGTGGGAACCACAGCGCTGATTACACCGGTGGCATTTGAAACCGCCTTTCTGATCGACAGCGCCATTGCAGTGGCAGCAGGAGTGCTTCTGTGGCTGTGCGTGTTCCGCAAACGCCGTCTGGAACGGGCCGGAGGCGTAATCATGCTGGTGTGCTACGCAGCATATTTTGTATACCTGATACAGGGCTGATTTTGATTGTAAGGGAAAGGAAAAAGCAACATGGCAAAAGACACAAAGACCAATGCAATGCGGATTTTGGAACGCCAGAAGATACCCTATGAGACACTGACCTATGACTGCGATGATTTTATAGATGGGATCCATGTGGCCGAAAAAACAGGAGTGCCCTGTGAGCAGTCTTTTAAAACCCTTGTCATGGAGGGAAAAAGCGGGGAATACTATGTGTTTGTGGTGCCGGTTGCCAGGGAAGTGGACAGAAAAGCAGCTGCCCGGGCAGTTGGTGAAAAAAGCGTGGATATGATTCATGTAAAGGATATTCAGAAGGTTACGGGCTACATTCGCGGCGGATGCAGCCCCATTGGCATGAAAAAACAGTATGTGACAGTGTTTGACTCCTCAGCAAAAAATTTCTCCGAGATTTATGTGAGCGGTGGAAAAATAGGTATCACCTTGAAGGCAGGTGTGGACGGGCTTTTGAAAGCGAGCCGGGGAAAACTGGCGGACATTGCTGTCTGAAAATATTTGAAAGCATTGAAAGCAACCTTTGTATAAAAATCCTCCATTTACAGATACTATTTCCATGATTGGAAAGTACAGTAGATGGAGGAATTTTATATGAAAGCTACGGGAATTGTGAGAAGAATTGATGATCTGGGCAGGGTAGTCATTCCAAAGGAGATTCGCAGAACGCTTCGGATAAAAGAAGGCACGCCTCTTGAAATTTTTACGGACAGAGAAGGAGAAGTGATCCTCAAGAAGTATTCGCCCATTGGGGAGCTGAGTATTTTTGCAAAGGAGTACGCAGAGGCTCTGGCGCAGACCACAGGGATGATCTCCTGCATCACAGACCACGATCAGGTGGTTGCGGCAGCAGGCCCGGGAAGCAAGGAGTTTGCGGGAAAAGAAATCAGTAAGGAGCTGGAGGAGGCCATTGCTCAGAGAGAGGGAAGATGTGTAAACGGCACGGAAAAAGAAAAAATCCCGGTTGTAAGTGACCAGAGGGATATGATGTATTCACAGGCCATTCAGTGTATTATCTGTGCGGGAGATGCCATTGGCTCAGTAATCCTTATGGGACGGGATGAAAAAGATGTGATGGGAAACGCAGAGCGGATGCTGGTGCAGACTGCCGCCGGATTTCTGGGGCGGCAGATGGAGCAGTAAAGGTCTGGCCGTTGTCAAAGCGGCCGCTCACGACAGCAGGATATGATTTTCCTGCAGCGCATGGTATTCTTCCAGCGTGGTGGCGGTGAGTGAAAGATAGGTGGCAAGAGGCTTTGTCACATACCGGATATGCCATGGCTCATAGGGAACCTGGGTGATGGACGTCTTATTTTGGGGATAGCGCAGGATGAAGCCAAAGAGAGAGGCATTTTTAAACAGCCATACGCCTTCCGGTGTTTTTGCAAACTCCTCCGTGAGTTCCAGCTTTATCTGCGGACAGGAGACGTCCAGGGCGAGCCCGCTTTGATGTTCACTTGTGCCGGGGAAGGCTACGTAGGGGCTTCCGGTATAGAGCTCCTGTTGGCGGGCGTAGGAGCGGTAGCCGGAAATACCGTAGAGGCTCAAGCCTTCGGCGGAGGCAGCGCAGAAGAGCTCACGGGCAGCGTGAGCGGCGCATTTTTCCAGAAGACGTTTGGGGTCGTCCGTCGCTGCGTCAAAAGGAAGGCCAATATCCACCAGGTATTTGGGAATATAGTCCGGAGACAGCGGATGATTTCGATTGATCAGGCGAATATATTGGTTTTCCATAAAAAAACCCCCTTTCCCTTTTATGTTTATGAGAGGGAACGGGGGTTTATGACTGGCGGATATCAGTCAAAATCTTTTTCGCTCATTTTTTCCAGAAGGTCTTTTTTCATATCGTAAAGCTTCTGGGAAAGATCCACGTAAACCTTCTGCGGATTTACAAAACGCCGGGACTCGTCCCAAAGAGTTTCCTGCTCCCTGCGGCAGATATCGCGAAGCTCCATGACGGAGGGAGAGGTGTAGACGCGTTTGCCTTCCTTGATGACCGGAATCAAAAGCTGGCGGACTTCATAGGTGCCGCCCAGGATTTTGGTCTTTTTCCAGGTATCAATGGGGTCGAAGACGACCATGGTCTCCTCCGGATCGATGGTCTCGCCGTTCAGACAGATGAGGTCTGCTTTGATTTTGCCGGTGGATTTGCTGTAAATACGGTAAATGATCTTGTCGCCCGGGTTGGTGACTTTTTCTGTATTTTCGGAAAGCTTGATCTTGGGAGAAAATGCAGCCTCTCCGGCATTTTTTACGGCAGCCAGCTTGTAAACGCCGCCAAAGGCAGGGTTGTCGTTGGAGGTGATGAGGCGCGTGCCCACGCCCCAGGAATTGATTTTGGCATCCTGGGCTTTTAGGCTCTCGATGAGATATTCGTCCAAATCACTGGAAGCGGCAATGGTAGCATCATCAAATCCTGCGGCACAGAGCATTTTGTGTGCTTCCTTGGAGAGATAAGCCAGATCGCCGCTGTCAATGCGAATGCCATATTTGGTAAGAGGAATTCCCTCCTCACGCATTTCTTCGAATACGCGGATCGCATTTGGAACGCCGGATTTGAGCACATCGTAAGTGTCAACCAGAAGCGTGCAGGAATCCGGGTACATCCGCGCATAGGTCTTAAAGGCGGTGTATTCATCCGGGAAGCTCATGATCCAGGAATGGGCATGTGTCCCAAGCACCGGAACATCGAACATCTGGCCGGTGAGAACGTTGGAGGTTCCGCAGCAGCCGCCGATGACCGCAGCTCTTGCGCCGAAAATTCCGGCATCCGGTCCCTGGGCCCGGCGAAGGCCAAACTCCATAACGCCGTCTCCCTTGGCTGCGTAGCAGACACGGGCCGCTTTTGTGGCGATCAGGCTCTGATGATTGAGAATATTCAGAATCGCGGTTTCCACAAGCTGCGCTTCCATAATGGGGGCGATCACTTTTACCATGGGCTCGCGCGGGAATATCACAGTTCCTTCCGGAATGGCGTAAATATCACCGGTAAAATGGAAGTTGCTTAAGTATTCCAGAAAATCCTCGTCAAAGGTGCGAAGACTTCGCAGATATTCGATATCCTCGTTGGTAAAACGTAAGTTTTCGATGTAGTCGATCATCTGTTCCAGCCCGGCGCAGATGGCAAAGCTGCCGCCGCAGGGATTGGTGCGGTAAAACATGTCAAAGATTACGGTCTGATCCGTTGGGTTTTTGAAGTAACCCTGCATCATCGTCAGCTCGTAAAGGTCTGTGAGCAGGGTCAGATTATTTGCTCTCATGATTTTCTCCTTTGAGGTATGGTTTTGTATATTATACACCTCTTAAATCTCATTGTAAAATCTTTTTAATTTTTTAAAAAAAGGGCTTGCTTTTTTTTCTCGCTTATTATATAATACCACTTGTCGCAAGCGATATACGCGTTTGCTTAACAAAATAGGGCTATCGCCAAATGGTAAGGCAACGGACTCTGACTCCGTCATTTCAAGGTTCGAATCCTTGTAGCCCTGCTTCGGAAGCACCTCGGAAGAGGTGCTTTTTTCGTTTTACAGAAAAATCCTGTCAAACAGAAAAAATTTATAAAATACAAAAGATGAGCAGAGTATGCAAAGAAGACGGGGATTTTATGCAGAAAAACTACGAAAAAACGTCAAATTTCAATGGATTTATTCAAGATTTCCATTTACAAATTTCTTGATTACCTTTATAATAAAACCGATTAAACCCCTTTTTAAATTTGACTTAAAATATGGACCCAAAAAATTTAGGGGGGGGGGTAGAAACAGTGTGTCTGAATGCATCAGGAGGATGGCTAAAACACTTCGATTTCACGCTTCTCGGTATCGCAGTTTTTAGGGCCGTCCTTTTTCGTGCTTATTTCTGAGCGGTGGAAAAGCGGAGACACATGCTTCCCCGGGGGATTTTGGGACAGAAATATCAACAACGGAAAGGCTGTTTATGGTAGATATACATGCGCATATTATTCCAGGGCTGGACGACGGGGCAGAATGCATGGAGGAAGCCCTGAAAATGGCTGCCATGGCTGTGGCAGACGGGATCGGCCATATGGCGGCGACCAGTCACGGAAACTATTATCCCTATTCGCTGAAAGAGTATCAGGAGAGATTTTCTGCACTGAAGAACGAGCTTCAAAAAAATAAAATTCCGCTGAAGGTTTATCCGGGCATGGAGATTTTTCTGGATGATGGGGCGTTTTCCCTTCTGAAAAAAAAAGAGCTTTTGGCGTTGAATCATACGGAGTATTTGCTGGTGGAATTTCCCTTTGACGAAAGTGTGAGAGCGGTTCTGCAGAGAATGGAATATCTCAGGAGCGCAGGGTACGGTATCGTTCTGGCGCATCCCGAACGGTATATTTTTACCCAGAAGGATAAGGAACTGGCTTATTATCTGTCAGAGCAGGGATGTGTGCTGCAGGTAAACGCCGGAAGTATTGCCGGCGATTTCGGGGAGGTGTGCAGACGGCTGTCAGAGAGAATGCTGGATGATGGAATTGTAAGCGTGATCGCGACAGACGCCCATGATACCGCATATCGGCCGCCGGTCGTACAGGGTGTGCTGGCAAAGCTTCGGAGAAAATATCCGGAATCTCAGCTGCATTTATGGCTGTCTGAGAATCCAAGCCGAATTTTGAAAGGATATCCGGTTGTGAGATGAGATTACATACAAAAGGAGCAGCATCATGAAGAGAGCAAGAATCATACTGGCAGTACTGTGTCTGGCCACGGTCTTTGCAGGCTATCGGTATTATGAAAAAAAACAGGCGGAAATCGATACGGAAGGTCCTGTGCTGAAGGCGTCGGAAGAGGTGCTGGAGGTAAGCATCCAGGCGACGGAGGATGAGCTGAAGCAAGGCGTTACGGCCCGGGATGAGCGCGACGGGGATGTGACGGACAGCATTGTGATCGAGAGCATTGAAAAAGACCCCAACGGGGAAGCCAATGCTTTCCTGGTAACCTATGCCGCTTTTGATGATTCCAGCAATTCCGGCCGTCTTACAAGAAATCTTTCCTATTCCGATTACCGGAAAGCCCATTTTTCTATCAGCAGCCCGCTGCGCTTCGCAGAGAATGAGGAAATCTCTCTGTTTGATTATATCAAGGCGGACGACTGCATAGACGGGGATGTGACGCCGTTTATCACTCTGAGCGGGGATGAGCGCCTTTTGAGCGGCGATCCGAAGGCGGGTGTATATGACTGTACAGTCAGCGTGACAAACAGCATTGGAGATACCACATCTCTTCCTGTCCAGGTGGAGATTTATGAGGACAGTTATGAGGAGAGAAGTCTTCGCCCATCCATTGAGCTGACGGAGAATCTGATTTATCTGAAGCAGGGAGAGGGCTTTGATCCCAACGCTTATCTGAAATATGTGAACGATGGAGGAACCTGCCAGATTGACTATGGCCCAATGGTTTCTGTCTACGAAGGCGGCGAATGGAAGGATGTAACAGAGCAGGTTGTCAACGGTTCAGAACTGCAGTGGGTAAATATTTCCCAGATTGGCATTCATTCCAGTGTGGATGTAAACACGCCGGGAATTTATAATGTGGCATATACCTATACAGCGCCCCGTTCCGGATATGACTGCACAGCATATCTGATGGTGGTAGTTGAGTAAAAGGAGCGCAGAAATGGAAGAAAGAAATCGACAGAATATGGGGAACATTTCACTGGATATTCCTTATTTAATACGAAGAATCCTGAGGAACGCAGTTGTCATCTTTTTGTGTGCCGTGATCGTGGGAGTCGGAGCTTATGTGGCATTTGACAGCTATCTTCAGGACAGCTACACGGCAAAAGTCAATCTGCGGGTGCTGCCCAGGGACAATAACTCCGCAAAGCTGGCGGAGGGCAATGTAAACAGCGCGGCTGTGCGAAATGTCAATGTCCTGAACAGCGACACGATGAAGGAAATGATCAAAAAATCGCCTACGGCAGAGGGCGTTGAGGGAAATGTATATGCAGCTCAGGTAGCGGGGACGAATCTGATCTCCCTGAGTGCCGACAGCGACAGTGCAGAGCATGCCTTTCGCCTCTTGAAGGCTGCTACAGAGAATTATCCGAAGCTTGCCGGGTATTTTGAGTCCGGCTATGTGGTAAACAATCTGGAAAATTTTTCGGTGGACAGCATCGTAAAAAATCAGGCGCAGCCGCTGAAATACGCGCTGGCGGTCCTGCTGCTGGTCATTCTGGCGGGTGTGGGCCTGACCGTCCTTGTGGAAATGCTTTCTGACAAAATCTACAGCCGGGAGCAGGCAGAAAACCTGCTGGATATGGACGTTTTAAGCGAGCTTCATTATGTAAAGAAGAAACGGGGTCAGAAAGCCCTTCTGGTTTCAGATCCAACCACGGATCCTGTGTTTATGGAAGAGATGGATAAGCTGACTACCTGCTTCCAGCAGAAAATGAAGCATCGCAATTATAAAGTAGCTGTGGTATCCAGTATTCGGGAGAACGAAGGAAAGACAACTCTGGCAGCCAATCTGGCGCTGAGCCTGATCAAGCGAGGAAAAAAAGTGCTTATTATGGATGCGGATTTGAGAAAGCCCGCTCTTGCACGGATTTTTGATGAGGAAGTAAAAGAGGGAACCTCTCTGACTGATTTCCTGGAAGGAAAAATAGAGCTGAACCAGATCATGATCCGCCCGGCGGACAAAAAAGGTCTGATCTGTCTCTGGCAGAAGCAGGCTGTCCCGGAGGCGGACAGACTGCTGGAAGGAGACCGCCTGAAGAAAGCCATTGAGATGTTCCGGCGCCATGTGGACTATATCATCATAGATACACCGCCGATCGGCATTGTGCGCGACACGGAAATTTTGGCTTCCCTTGCAGAAGCAACGGTGCTTTCCTTGAGAGAGAGCGAAGAGAGAGCCGCGGCGGTCAATGATGTTGTGGATATGCTGGAGGATGCCGGAACCACGGTTCTCGGCGGCGTTATCAATATGACCAAGGGAACCCAGGGCATTCAGAGAAGAAGCAGATACGGAAAATATTATTATGGATATGGAAACAGGAAGAATGGAGACGAATGATGCGGACAGAAAATCAGAATAATACAGAGCGATACGAAGATGAAGACGCAGCGCTGGACCTCTGGGAGCTGTTCGAGGATTATCTCCGGTGCCTGAAGAGGTGCTGGCTGCAGCTTTTGCTTGTCTTGCTGACAGTGACAACCCTGGCTGTTACCTATTTTAATTTTACCTATGAGCCTTACTATGAGGCGAAAATCACCTATGCAGTGGAGCGTACTGGAGATACGGTCACAGATGCCGCCCTGGCCAAGCGTCTGAGCTTGTCGCTTCCTACGGTAATAAATCTCAGAGATTTCAAAAGGGATCTGCTGGAAAATATCGAAGAAGAGACCAGAAATGAAAATTTTCAGATTACAGCCTCCAATACAGAAGGCTCCAACCTGTTTACCGTATATATCAATACGAACAACTATGAAAATTCCAATATCCTTCTGGAAAATTTCAAGAAGGTTTATCCCGAATGGGCGTCGGAAACGGTAGGTACGGTGGATCTTCAGACTGCGGATGAATCTGCGGCAGACAGTGAGCCTTCCAATCCCTATTCCCTTCCAAAGTCCGCGGCAAAAGGAGTGTTGGCAGGCATTGTGCTGTGTGTTGCCATTGCAACGGTATATTCCCGGGTGAACCGGACCGTACAGCGCGAGAGCGATATGCGCAGTGTTACCGTGAAGAGCTGCGTTGCTTCTGTTCCGGATACGAAGACAAAGAAGCGTGTCAGCAGCAAACGGGAACAGCTTCTGATCTCCAATAAGCGTGTGGACTGGGGCTTTAAACAGTCCGTGCTGGCGATGCAGTCCCGTGTGGAACGTCAGCTTGAGAAGGAGGAGAAAAAGGTGCTTCTTGTGAGCAGTACCATTCCGGAAGAAGGCAAGAGCCTTCTGGCGTTGAATCTGGCGCTGGCTTTTGGAATGCGGGACAAAAAAGTGCTGATGATGGACGGAGACCTTCGAAACCCCACCATAGGACGTGTGCTGGGGCTTGAAGAGGGACACCCGGGACTTTCGGATTATTTCAAGAACGGAACCTCCATGGATGATATCATTCAGACAAAAGAGAATCTGGATGTCATCACTGCCGGAACGATCCGGGGAGAAGCGGCCGCCATCCTTTCCGATAAACCAATGGAAGTGCTGATGGAAAATCTGATGAACTGGTATGATTACATTATCATTGATACACCTCCCACCGGATTTTTCACGGACGGTGTGATCCTGTCCGGCTATGCGGAGGCGGTTCTGTATGTGGTTCGTCATGATCAGGCAACAATCCGGGAAATCCGGGAGGGAATCAGCGCCTATATCCAGAGCGACAAGCTTCTTGGCTATGTGCTTAACCGGAAGCCGGGCGGCTATTCTGCATATGGAAAGTATGGAAAATACGGAAGCTACGGTAAGTACAGCCGCTACAAACGTTATGCGGCGCTGGACGAAACATCTATGAACACGGAAGACTCACTGTAAGGAGGCGCACAATGAAGAAAAAAATATGGATCACGGCAGCGCTGTTTCTGGCAGCAGGTCTGTCCCTTGCACTGGCGCTTCGCTCTCTGGAGGGAGTCAACAAAAAAATTGAGCTCACGGCAGATGCGCAGCAAACCATGGAAATCAAGCTGACGCCGACGCCGGAACCTACGCCGACACCGGAGCCTGCGCCCACGCCCACACCTCTTCTTATGCCGGATGACCCGGCGATCCCGGTGCTCACCCTGGCCGCGGATACCTATGAAATGACTGTGGGACAGCCCTTTGATGTGGTTTCCCAGGTGGCAGACATCACAGATGATAAGGATGATTACTACACGCTGTTTCGGAGAATACAGGTACAGGGCGTGTTCGACTTGAATGTTCCCGGTGAGTATACATTGATCTATTTTGTTACAGATACGGACGGGAATGCAAGTCCGCAGCGGGAATTGAAACTGATTGTCAAAGCAGCACAGTAAAAGAGGTTAAAATTGAGAATATTAGGTGATTTTGGAAAGGGCTTTTTTACGCTGTCCTCCAGGCTCCAGGCCATTCCGTCGGCGGTATATCTGCTGATTTTTCTGGTGGCGGCGGCAAGCATTCTTTCGTATGCGCTGGTGATTCCGAGACTTCGGATCTCCAGACGTGAAAAGCGGCTTTTGCGAAGAGGATGTATCTGGACACTTCTCATTATATATATGGTATGTATTTTGACGGCTGCGATTTTTGCAGCAGAGCCGACAAAGGTATATGACATGCAGCTGGTTCCCTTTAATAGCATCGGGAATCCCGGGCAGCTGAGCGGGGAATTGATAAGAGACAGCCTGAATCTTCTGCTGTTTCTGCCGGTTGGAATCCTGTTTGCCTGGCAGCATAAAGGCAGAAGAAGCCTTTTGGACAGCGCAGGGTTTGCTCTGGCCTTGAGCCTTACCGCGGAGCTTTTGCAGCTGGGAATGCGGCGGGGGACCTTTGACGTAGACAATCTGATTTTTTATACCCTAGGAGGAACTCTGGGCGCGCTCTTTGTCTGGCTGTGGCGACGCTTTTTCAAATCCAAAAAAGCGGTCGGGATTGCAATCCGTGTGGCTGCGGTGGCAGCAATGGTGCTGGTGTTAAGTGTAGGCGGCGTGTTCGGTGCGTATCATTATCTGCGCACCAGAGGCGCAGAGCGTATCCAGGACAATATCAGCACGGTACAGCTGAGCATGGAATCCCGGGATAAAGAAAGCATTCCGGTCAATGCAGACGCGGACCTGATCTGGCATAAGGGAAACGCCTACCGCTTCAATGACAAAATGGTAACGCTCCTCTTCATGGGAATTGATCAGCGAAGCGAAGAAATGGAACAGGTTCTGGAGGTTTCCGGTGAAAGCGGCCAGGCGGATACAATCTTTCTGGCAGCCTTAAATCCGGTAAACAACAGGATTAAAATTATTGCGATTTCTCGAGATACTATGACGGAGATACCGGTGTTTGACGCAAAGGGCAATTATCTGGGAGAGGAAAAGAGCCATCTTGGATTGGCCTATGCCTACGGTGACGGCAAGGAAACCAGCTGCCAGTACATGGTAGACGCGGTATCGCAGCTGTTCTATGGAATTCCGATCAACGGTTATGCGGCCTTCAGCATGTCTGCCATTGCAGAGATCAACGATGCGGTAGGCGGGGTGACAGTGACGGTACCGGAGGATTTGTCCAAAGCGGATCCGCTTCTTCAGAAGGGTGCCACTGTGACGCTGCAGGGAAAAAGCGCAGAGACCTTTACACGCTGGAGAAACGTGGAGCTTCACGACAGCAACTCCCTGCGTATGGTGCGCCAGAAGATGTATGTGGAGCAGTTTTTTGCCCAGGCAGTAAAGGCAATGCAGAAGGATTACACACTCCCGGCAAAGCTCTATCAGGAACTGTCCAAACAGATGGTGACCGATCTGAGTCTTGACAAAACAGTTTATCTGGCAACCCAGGCAATGAACATGTCTTTTTCCGGGGAGGATCTGATTTCCCTGAAAGGAGAGGCTGTAGCCGGAAAGGTATACGATGAGATCGTGGTGGACGATGAGGCTCTCTACGAGCTGATTCTTGACACCTTCTATATCCAGGAGACTGTGGAGGAATAGCATATGAAAAAAAAGCTTCTCATAGCAGGGCTTCTGATCAGTCTGACGGCAGCGGCTGCCGCCGGCGGAATCTATCTGCAGCGGGTGCAGGAGCAGCAGGAAGCACTTGAGGAAAAGCGAAGACAGCTGCAGGAGTACGCAGAGCTTCGCCGGGCCGGGGATATGTCGGCATTGTATGACGAAAATGGAAAGCTGATGATTCCTGTGGATTTCGCGGGGCTTCAGGAAGAAAATCCGGATATTTATGCCTGGATCACGATTCCCGGCGTGGTGGATGAGCCGGTTCTGCAGCATCCCGAAGATGACAGCTTTTACCAGGGGCATGACGCACAGAAGCAGGAGCTTGCCACAGGCGCCGTATTTACGGAACGTCTGAACGCCAAAGATTTTTCTGATGCGCTGACGGTAATCTACGGAAACAACAATGAGGACGGTTCTCTGTTCGGCAGTCTGTTTCACTACCAGGACAGGCAGTTCATGGAGGAGCATCCCTTGATATATATCTATACGCCGCAGAGTGTGCTGACGTACCAGATCTTCGCGGCGTATCAGTCGGACAACCGGCATTTGCTGATGCGTTTTAACCAGGGTACCTATGAGGGAAATATCCGGGCGTTTATCAAGGATATTTTGAGCCAGCGCTCCATGGGCGCTACGGTGCTTCGGGACACAGATATCGACACGGGCGACAGATTTCTTACGCTGTCCACCCACGACCCTCAGGGGAAAGAGTACCGGTATCTGGTGCAGGCATATCTGGTGGAGCAGGCGTCATAATATGCAGTGGTATTTGATGTAACGGCAATAAGGAAACAAAAAAATTTATATATTTTTATGGAGGTAAAAAAGATGAAGTGCAGAAAAGTATTGGCAGGAGTGCTGGCAGCAGTCAGCGTGGTATCCATGAGTGTTGGGGTTATGGCTTCCGGAAGCGTGACGGATGCGGTAGATACCAATAAGGTGACAGCAGAGACAACCACACAGACAGAAGAGAACAACATGGTAGGTGGTCTTAATGCGGATATCAAAGTAGAAAATGTGGAAAACGTAGCAGTCACCCTGACAAAGGATGTGGAAAATCTTTACGAAGAAGTGATTCAGAAGGCGGTAAAGATTCTCAATGAGGCAAAAGCAGACACCACAGTTGCAGATGCATTCAAAGAAATTTTCGTGGACAAAACAGAAGAGGAAATGCCCAAAATCCAGCTGCACAAGCTGGACGGCACAGTAGAGGAGGAAGAGGTTGACTTAAGCGAGTATAAGTTTATCTCTCCGGTCATGGAGCTGAAGGTAGAGCTGGAGGAAGGCCAGGAAATCTCTGAGGAGAATCCGGTAGAAGTAACTTTTACTGCCAACAATATGACAGATGAGATTCAGGTAGATGTGCTTCACTACTGTGAGGAGCATGAGTGGGAAGTACTTGAGGGAGAAAAGGTGAGTGAAAACCAGATCAAGGCTTCCTTCCATTCCGCATCTCCCATTGCGCTGATTTATAAGGAGCTTCCGGAGGAAGAGACCGAAGTCGATACGGAGGCCGTTGCCCCGTAATAAAGCAACAGAAAAAAATGAGACTGTTATGGAACCCCGGCAGTGAAAAAGCGGCCGGGGGTTATCCTACAGGAAATGGTTTTATCTGAAAATAAGGATAAAGGTATTTCCTATAGAATAACTGTTTTACAGGCAGAATGAAAAAAGACAGCGAGGAGAAAAGATGAAGAACACAAATGAAATCCAAAACGACATGAAAATACCCGGAAAAGAAAAGAGAGTGCGGTGGACGCTGGTGATGTACGACGCCGTTGTGTTTGCGGCAGTGGCAGTGCTTTTGCTGGCCTTTTACAATGGAGATGACAAGCTGAGGTTTACCGGCGTTGTACAGCATGTGATACTTTCTGCTCTTTGTATTTTTTCGGCCAGATTTATTGGAAACGTTTACAATCAGGTGTGGAGATACGGCGGAATCCAGAGTTATATCCGTATGCTGTTTACAGACGGCGCGGCCTTTCTGATCTATTTTCTGCTGGAATCTGTGCTCCCCATACAGCATATCACCTTTGGACGTCTGCTGTCCCTGGTAAGTGTGAATCTCCTGGGAGCACTGGCAATCCGTATGATTTATCGATATGCTTACAAATGCGGAAACCAAGATACCTGGCTGGGACGTCTGCTTTCTTTCTTGCTTCATGTAGTTGCGGGAATCGAACCGGCGGTGGACACGGAGGTTCAGAAGATTAAGGTAGCCATCGTGGGAGCCGGAGACGTGGGTGTTGGTCTTGCGGAAGAGCTTCTTCACAACAAAGGCTCTGCTTATGTTCCCCGCTGCTTTATTGATATCAGCGCAGAAAAAACAGGACGTGAGATTCACGGACTTCCCGTGTGGTCGGAGGACGAGGCGACGCTTCTTACGCTTCGTCAGTATGAGATTCAGGAGATTGTGTTTGCCATTCCTTCTATGGAGGATGAAAAACGGAAAAAGCTGTTTGAATTTTACAAGAAAGCAGGCTATAAGCTGAAGGTATACGATTATCCCACCATTTATTCTTCTGGAAGCAAACGACATTTAAGAGAGTTTGATATTGAAGAGCTTCTGTTCCGCAAACCCCTGGCAGTGACGGACGAACGGACAAGCGCCTATTATAAGGATAAAGTCATTCTTATTACCGGTGGAGGCGGCTCCATTGGCTCGGAATTGTGCCGCCAGATTGCGAAGATGCATCCTAAAAAGCTGGTGATTCTGGATATTTACGAGAACGGCGCTTACGATGTGCAGCAGGAGCTGAAGATTGCCTACGGCAATAAGCTTGATCTGCAGGTGGAGCTTGCCTCTATTACCAGCCGAAGCGCCATGGAGCGGGTATTTAAGGCCTATCGTCCCCAGATTGTCATCAACGCGGCTGCCCACAAGCATGTGCCCCTCATGGAGCATAACTGTATTGAAGCTATTGAAAATAACGTGTTTGGAACGAAAGTCGTGGTGGAGCTTTGCGAGGAATACGGCGCAGAGCGTTTCATGATGGTTTCCACCGACAAGGCGGTGAATCCCACCAACGTCATGGGAGCCACCAAGCGTATGTGCGAGATGATTGTGCAGAGCGCAAGTACCCACGGAAACGTAAAATACAGCGCGACCCGCTTTGGAAACGTGCTGGGAAGCGCGGGTTCTGTCATTCCGTTGTTTAAGCGCCAGATTGCCAACGGCGGCCCCATTACCATTACAGACAAACGGATCATCCGTTATTTCATGACCATTCCGGAAGCATCTCAGCTGGTGCTTCAGAGCGGTGCAATCGCGAAAAACGGCGAGCTGTTTGTGTTGGATATGGGAAAACCAGTGAAGATTCTCGACTTGGCAGAGAGTATGATTCGCCTGTCCGGCGTGCAGGGAATCGAGATCATTGAGACCGGCCTGCGCCCCGGAGAGAAGCTTTACGAGGAGCTTCTGGTAAAAACCGAGGAGTTGGATAAAACCGAAAGCAGTATGATCTTTATCGAGCGAGATACGGCTCTTGGTGCAGAGGAGATTGATAAGAAGCTGGCAGTGTTGAAAGCAGCCTGTGCGACAGGAGATGACGATGCGGCCAGAGAAGCTCTTCGAAGCGTTGTTCCCACGTTTAAACGACCGGAGGAAGTGAACCGGGAAGTGGGGAAGGAAGCAAAGGCTTGATTATACAAAAGGAAAAGAGAGATTTTGGAACACAAGGTGAGGAGAGGGAAAGATGTTTAGCGGTGAAAATGTAATAAAACCATTTGATGAAAAAATTTGGCTGAGCAGCCCGACCATGTATGAAGACAGTATGGAGTATGTGATAGAGGCGTACAAAACAAACTGGATGTCTACGGTAGGAAAGAACATCAGCGAAGTAGAGCGGCTGATATGTGAGAAAGTAGGGTGCAGATATGCGGTGGCTTTGTCTGCCGGAACAGCAGCTTTACATATGGCAGTGAAGCTTGCAGGAGTAAAGCCGGGAGAAAAAGTGCTCTGCTCGGATCTGACCTTTGATGCAACCGTGAATCCGGTTGTATATGAAGGTGGGGTACCGGTTTTTATTGATACGGAGTACGATACCTGGAATATGTGCCCGGAGGCGTTGGAAAAAGCATTTGAGTTGCATCCGGAGGTAAAGACGGTGGTGATTGCCCAGCTTTATGGAACACCTGGAAAAATAGATGAGTGGAAGGAAATCTGTGAGAAACATCATGCGTTGCTCATTGAAGATGCGGCAGAATCCTTTGGAGCGACTTATAAAGGGGTACAAACGGGTGTTTTTGGAAATTATAATGCAATTTCCTTCAATGGAAATAAGATCATCACCGGCTCTTCCGGAGGAATGCTTTTGACAGATGATGAGGAGGCTGCAAAAAAAGTTCGTAAGTGGTCTACCCAGGCCCGGGAAAAAGCACCCTGGTACCAGCATGAAGAGCTGGGCTACAATTACCGCATGAGCAATGTGATCGCTGGAGTGGTTCGTGGTCAGATACCGCGTCTTGAAGAACATATTGCCCAGAAAAAAGAAATTTATGAGAGATACAAAGAAGGCTTTAAAGATTTACCGGTAAGTATGAATCCCTATGATGAGAAAAACACAGAACCGAATTTCTGGCTGTCTTGTCTGCTGATTCACCCGGAAGCAATGTGCAGGCAGGTGAGAGGGGATCTGGAAGCAGTTTATGAGAAAGAATCCGGAAAAACCTGTCCTACAGAGATTCTGGAAACTCTGGAGAAGCATAATGTAGAAGGACGTCCTATCTGGAAGCCTATGCATATGCAGCCAATTTACAGAAACAATGATTTTGTAACGGTGCAGGGAAGCGGAAAAGAAGAAAATGCGTGGGATGTGGGAATGGATATTTTTCACAGAGGGCTGTGTTTGCCAAGTGATAATAAAATGACAAAAGAGCAGCAGGATGTGGTGATAGAAATTGTGAGGAAATGTTTTGAGTAAAAAGCAGGAGCATGAAAAATGGAGAATAAACATAAACCGTATGGATTATATGAAAAATATATTAAGCGTCCGCAGGATTTCCTGCTCTCCTTATTTGCTTTTGTTGTACTAAGTCCGGTGATGCTAGTGACCGCTGTTCTGGTGAGAGTAAAGCTTGGTTCGCCTGTGATTTTTACTCAGGAGCGTCCGGGATTAAATGGAAAAGTGTTTACATTGTATAAATTTCGGACAATGACAGACAAAAAAGACGAGTATGGGGAGTTACTTCCAGATGAAAAACGTCTAACTTCCTTTGGGAAATTATTGCGTTCTACAAGCTTGGATGAGTTGCCGGAGTTAATTAATATGTTAAAAGGGGATATGTCTATTGTTGGTCCCCGTCCATTATTGGTGAAGTATCTTACACTATACAATGAAAAGCAGGCAAGAAGACATGAGGTACGTCCTGGATTTACAGGATATGCGCAAGTACGTGGACGAAATGCAATAAGCTGGGAAGAAAAATTTGAGTATGATGTTTATTATGTGGATCATGTAAGCTTTCTGGGAGACTGGAAGATTATTTTTAAGACGATACTTACCGTGTTAAAGAGAGATGGTATCAGCTCTGAAACCGCTGCAACAATGGAGGAGTTTATGGGAACGGAGGCTTCGAAGCATGAATAAGAAAATTGTGATTATCGGGGCAAGCGGACATGGGAAGGTCGTGGCGGATATTGCACAAAAGAATGGATATGAGATTATCGGTTTTTTAGATGATGATAATTCAATTAAAGAAATTTGTGGATTTTCTGTGTTAGGAAAGATATCTTCGGTCGCAAATTATAAAAATGAATGCGAATTTGTTATTGCAATAGGAAATAATCATATAAGACAGGTTATTGCGGAGCAGTACGATGTAAAGTGGGCAACATTGATTCATCCAACAGCGGTGCTTGGAATGGAAGTAGAGATTGGTGAAGGAACTGTTGTTATGGCGAATACAGTGATTAACTCTAGTGCAAAGATTGGCAAACATTGTATCATCAACTCAGGAGCAATTGTTGAGCATGATAATTATTTAGAGGATTATGTACATATTTCTCCCAATGCAACGCTGGCGGGTACGGTTTGTATTGGGAGAAAAACACATATAGGTGTTGGTGTATGTGTGAAAAATAATGTCATGATTGCAAAAGATGTAGTTGTCGGAGTGGGGGCCGTGGTTGTCAGGGATATTGAGAGAGCTGGAATATATGTAGGAGTGCCAGCCAAGGCTTTACAACAGGAAAGGAATTAAAATGGATGTATTAGTTGTATCTCAATATATAACGCCAGATTATTTTGAAATGTTAAAAAAAGCATTTCCTACAGGAACACATTTTATTGTTCATGCTGGAAATTCATTAAAAGTGGGAGCAAATATTCAACTCGTTCGTTCACCTGAACATGATCCAAGAAGTTTAGGTAGCAGAGTGAAATGCTGGCTTCAGTTTTTGCACCATATGCAGAAGTGGACAAAAAAAAATAAGAATTTAAAATTTGATTTAATATATACAACATCAAATCCTCCAATAAATTCTTATATTGGGGTGCAAATATTAAAAAAAACATTTAATGCACCACTTATATATATGAACTGGGATATTTATCCGCAGATTATAGAGGAAACATATAATAATATAGCAGTTAAGTTAATATGTGGATTATGGCACAAAATGAATTGCTATATTTATCCGAAGATAGATAAAGTGATCACAATAGGGGATAGAGTTGCGAAAAGTATTAATGATTGCTTGGATAAAAAAATTGATATAGCAGTTATTCCTATTACTCCTAATCTTGAGAAACTGAAGCCTATCCCCAAGGGAAAAAATAAATTTTTGGAGATGACAAATTTAAAAAATAAATTTATCGTGTTATATTCTGGGAAAATGGGATATGGACATAATATACAATTGATTTTAGATGCTGCAAAAATTTTGGAAAGTGAGAGGAATATAAAATTTGTTTTTATTGGACATGGTCCAGGTGGTAAGTTGGTTGAAAAGTATATAGAAGAGAATGGAAAAAATGTTTCGCTTTATCCTTTGCAACCAGAAGAAATGTTTCGCTATTCTATTGCATGTGGGGACATTGGAATTGTATCACAGGAAAAAAAGCTTTCGCATCTTTTTATGCCTAGTAAAACGTATGACTTGATGGCAACTGGGACAGGGATTATTGGTATTTCTAATGGAGATGATGATTTAAGCAATTTAATTGAAAAGAAAAAAATAGGTTTTTGTATTACAAGTAACAGAGCAGAAGAGATTGCAGATAAAATCAAGGAATTGTATCTGAATCCTGATAAAGCAGAATTGTTGGGTAAGAGGGCAAGAAAAGTAATAGAAGAAGAATACAGCGAAGCGATGCTAATAAAGAAGTATCGAGAAGTATTGAACGAAGTTATGTAGAAATGTGGCTGGAGAAAGGAAATGTATACATATGAAATATAGCAGTAAATTACCTAAAATATGGCTTAAAATAAATAAAATTATTTATGGGAAAAAGCTTTATTTAGGAGGATGGCCTTTTATATTTCGGTTTCCAGGTGCAGAAGTAAAAATAGGCGATATGTGCAATATAAACAGTGGATTTTTATCTAACCTGTTAGGGCTATATCAACGGACTATTATTGTAGCCAGAGGCACAGGGAAGATTCTAATTGGAGATCATGTTGGGATTTCGGGAAGTACAATTTATGCCAGAGAGGAAATTGAAATAGGTGATCATACTCTTATAGGTGCAAATTGTAAAATCATTGATAATGATTTTCATCCTGTCGATCCGATAGAAAGAATGAATAACGATTTCACTCAATTAGTTACGAAATCTGTAAAAATAGGAAAGAATGTATTTGTTGGATGCAATAGTATTATTTTGAAGGGAACCGTTATTGGTGATAATTGTGTGATTGGAGCAGGGAGTGTAGTGCACGGAGTTTTTGAGGAAAATACAGTTATTGCAGGAAATCCGGCCAAAGTAATCAAGAGGATTGATTTATGAGCAGAAAAAAAATCTTAGTAGTTGATGTTGCAGCGCAGCATAGTGGTGGTGCAGCTATTTTAAAAGAATTTTTTCAATATGTTTGTCAGTGTGGGCAAAATTATGAGTGGTTGTTTTTGGTATCATTAGTACAGTTGGACATGCCGGAAAAATGTGCGGATTTTGTAAAAGTAGAATATCATACAGAAATGAAGAAAAATCTGTTGTGCAGAATCCGGTGGGAACTGAAAGATTTAAGAAAAGTGATTCCGGATTTTTCACCAGATGTAGTGCTGTCTCTACAAAATTTAGTTGTTAATATAAAAGATGTGCCGCAGATAGTATATATGCATCAATCCTTGCCCTTTCAAGATATTAAGAAGTTTTCCTTTTTGAAACCAGACGAAAGAGTATCTGCTTTTCAACAGTACTTTATGGGGTATCTAATTAAGCAATCTATTAAAAAAGCGGATGGTGTGATTGTACAGACACCATGGGTGAAAGACGCGGTAGTAGAGAAAACAGCAGTTTCTCAAGAAAAGATATTGGTTTCTTCACCCAGTTTGCATATACCAGATATCTCAAAAAATAAGCAATTGTATAAAGAAGTTTATGAATGCGAAAAAACGGTTTTGTTTTATCCGGCATTACCGCTTCCATATAAAAATCATATGAAACTTCTCCAGGCACAAAAAAGACTGAAAGAACAGGGCATAGATACTCGAATTGTCTTGACTGTTGATAAAGAAGAGATACAAGGCCGAAAGATATATCAGTATGCAAGGGATAACGCTTTGGACGTTGTGCTTTTAGGTTATTTAAAAAAAGAAGAACTATTAGAAATAATAAGCCATACCATTCTTATTTTTCCGTCTTACATAGAGACAGTAGGTTTGCCATTGTTGGAGGCACAGATTTTTGATGCAGTAATTTTGGTAAGTAATTGTCCGTATGCAAAAGATGTTTGTCAAACTTATGAGAAGACGATTTACTTTAACTGTTTTGATGAGGAAAGTATAACGGAAGGAATAAAAAGAGGAATTGAGTTAGATAAAAAATCCAAAAGAAAGTTAGAGTATGAAATCCCAGAGATATATAAACCAGAGGTTACATGGAAAAAAGTAGTAAATTATATAGAAAAGATTAGCTGTGGACAACCAGAGGAGAAAAAATGAGAGTTTTATTTATGGTTAATATACCGTCGCCATACAGAGTGGATTTTTTTGATGAATTGGGTAAACTGTGCGACTTGACAGTTTTGTATGAGAGAAAAAATGCTTCTGATAGAGAATGGAAGAGTAAAACTGCAAAAAATTTTAAAGAAATATATTTGAAAGGTATTAATATTAAAGCAGATAGCGCGTTGTGTTTTTCTATAATTCCATATTTGGATAAAAGTAAGTATGATGTGATTGTTTTGGGCGGGTACAGTACACCTACAGGAATGCTGGCATTACAATATATGAAAATGAGAAAAATTCCATTTATTCTCAATTCAGATGGTGGAATGGTTAAGGAAGATAGTAATATTGTTTATAGGGTTAAAAAATATTTTATCAGCAGTGCAAAGGTGTGGTTAAGCACAGGGGATGAATGTGATAAATATCTTTTACATTATGGCGCCCAAAAAGAAAATATATATCGCTATCCATTTACTTCTATTTCTGAAAGACAGATATTGGAAAAACCGCTCACAGAAAAGGAAAAAAAAGACTATAAAGATAGATTAAAAATAGAAGAAGAAATAGTTATATTATCTATAGGACAATTTATATATAGGAAAGGATTTGATGTTTTACTAAAATCGTTAAAGAATATAAATTGCGAAAGAAGAATAGGAGTATATATTGTTGGAGGAAATGAGACAGAAGAATATAGAGAAATTGTGCAAACATTGAATTTGAAGAATGTGTATTTTATTCCGTTTCAAAATTCCGATATAATTGAGCTATATTTTAAGGCGGCAGATTTATTTGTGTTTCCTACAAGAGAAGATATTTGGGGATTGGTGATTAATGAGGCTATGGCCAATGCTTTGCCAATAATTACAACTGATAGATGTGTGGCGGGGTTAGAACTCATTGAAAACGAAAAAGGTGGTTATATTATTCCAGCAGATAATGAAAATGCTTTATCCGATAAGATAAATCAGATAATAAGTAATGGAGAGTGTAGAGAGAAAATGCCTATTTATAACTTGGAAAAAATAAAAGACTATACGATAGAGCAAATGGCGAGAGCTCATATCTATATATTTCAAAAATATATGAGCAGGGAGCAACAATAGATATGAGAAAAGGATTATCCAAAAGTGGACGGCGGTCATTTTCGAACATCCAAAGACAGTATATGTGGATTTTACTGATTTCATTTATATTATATATATTATGTACAAGTATGCTTCCGTTTATGGCCGCTATTGCGTTGAAGTCAAGGTTTATTATCCTGCCAGTAATCATCTTATATTCATATTGTCAGCATGTGCAAAAAGTACGCATTGATTATGCGAGTATTGTGCTATTTGGATTAGGAACAGCAATTTCATCTCTGTTTTCTGATCATGCGATGAATGCAATAGTGAAAGCATTGACAATTATTTTGATGTTTTTTGCCTGCTCAGCCTATTTTTCGATTAATCGTATAAATACAGTCAAAACATTTTTCTGGGTTATGAGGAAAGTGTCATATTTTATCATTCTATTTAACTTACTGTATTTAGTAATTGGAAGAGGAATGTTTTTTGGGGTTTTCAGAGGTTTTTTTTCAAATAGAAACGCCTGCGGAGCAGCAATAACAATTACCTTTATAGTGTTATTAGGTTCATTTATTCAAGAGCATAGGATAATAGATTTGATTTTTTTATTACTGAATGCATATTTTGTTTTGCTTACGGAATCAAGAGGAACATTTTTGGGAGTACTTATAGGGACTGGGGCATTTATATTTTTTACATCTAAAAATAGAAAAAGTTTTATTGTAAAAATGGTATGTATATTAATTTTTGTCTTGGTATTTTGGGAATTTATAAGCCGTATTCCCATCGTTACGAGAATTTTGGAAGAAGGACTGGAAAGAGATGAGTTGTGGGAATATGCGTTTAACAATATCCGAATGCATCCATGGGTGGGAGTTGGATTTTCTTCAAGCAATTTAGAAAATCAGTTTGGTGTTTATAGTGGTATGAATTATCACAATTCATATATCGCTATGTTAGCAGATGTAGGAATTATTGGAGTAACATTTTTTGCTATTATGTTTATAAAAATAGGGATAAGAGTATATGTTAATTACAAAAATATTAGTTTGGAAAAGAAAATCCAATTTGTAACAATACTGTCAATATGTATCGCTTTTTTAGGTTTATCATTTGGCGAAGCTTATTTGTTAGTAGCGGGGAGCCCATTTTCATTTATATTTTGGTGCTGTTTGTATAGTATATATTATGCGAAAGAAAGGAAGATCTATGATTTATAGTATCCTAGAGGGAGGACTTGGGAATCAGCTTTTTCAGTGTTGTTTTGCGTTTGCGAAAGGTGCGGAGAATGGAGAAGAGATAAAATTTGATTTAACAGGTTATTATTTTTTTAAAGGGAGAAAACCAGACATTTTAAAATTTAAAATAAGTGATTATGTGGAAACATGCAAATTTCCGAAATGGATGCGATTGTGGTGGTTTAGATATTTAGTAAATATTATTAAAAATAAATTTGTAAAAATGGCACAAAAAATAAATTTAGATAATTATCAAAATGTACAATGGATAACAGAAGAAAATGAAAATATAATCGAAAGAGATTTAAGAGTTGGTGTCTGTTATGGCTATTTTCAATCAGAGAGATTCTTTTCATCATATCGCGAACAGTTATTGCCTTTACTAGAACCAAATTACGAATATATAGACAAAGTGAAACTATTAATGAAAAGAATTAGCTCAGAGGAAACTGTATCCTTACATATCAGGCGGGGTGATTACGTGTCTTTGGGGATAAATATGAAATTAGATTATTATTATAAAGCGCTAGATTATTTGGCGGATGTTGTAGGAAGGAAACTAAAAATATATATTTTTTCTGATGATATTGGTTGGGCAAAAGAAAATCTAAAATTATCGGAATATGACAAAGAATTTATTCATCTGGAAAACAAAACGGCTGATATTGATGAGATGATGTTGATGTCAAAATGCAAAAATAATATTATTGCGAATAGTACTTTTAGTTGGTGGGGAGCTTGGTTGAATCAAAATAGAGAAAAAATTGTGATTGCGCCAAAAGTAGCGTTTAATAATGTGGATATTATTCCTAAAGAGTGGATTAGAATTTAGTGGGGGATGAAGTAAAATGCGAGTATTAATGATATCAGGATTATATCCACGGCATAAGTTGCCACAATATGGGATTTTTGTGAAAGAATTATGTGATGCATTGATTAATCAAAACGATATTCAAATAGATGTGGTTGTGCCAGTGAGTTCAAATGAAACGTTTACAAAAAGAAAAGCTTTGGTTTCGGGAAAAAAAATGAATATATATTATATTCCGATGTTTCGGGTACCAATGGCATGTAATCTGTTTCTGTCTGGCCATTTTTTGAAAAGAGAAATAGAAAAATATATAGGCCAGAATATTTTAAATTATGATGTTTTTCACGGACATGGAACGATTCCCGAGGGGTATGCGGCGGTTATGCTGGCAAAAAAATATAGAAAGAAATCGGCTGTGCAAGTTCATGGATTGGATGCGTATTTTCGGTTAAATATAAGAAATAATTGTATGGCAAAAGGAAATTATAGGTACTGCAAAAAAGCATATGAGAATGCAGATCTGGTATTAGGAGTTAGTAATAAGGTAGGAGAAAAGATTAAAGAGAGTACAGGGAACGTAACGGTAGAAACGTTGTATAATGGTTATAATCCTGATAAATTTTATTCCATCTCTCCGGTTAAAGAGCAGGATGGAATCTTTAAAATTATTTGTGTAGGCAATTTAATACCGATAAAAGGTATAGAGTATTTAATAGACGCATTAAAAGAGGTCAAGGAAAAGGGATATAAGTTTCAATGTGACATTTTTGGAAAAGGAGTCTTGCAGAAAAACCTTGAGATTACATGTAAAGAATATAAATTAGAAGAAGTTGTATTTAAAGGCTATCAAAGCGCTGAAATTATTGCAGAAGCAATGCGCAACAGCGATTTATTTGTTTTGCCAAGTTATTATGAAGCATTAGGATGTGTATATTTGGAAGCAATGGCCAGCGGCATTCCTGTTATTGCGTGTAAAAATCAAGGAATAGCAGAACTGATAGTAAATAAAGAAACAGGTATTTTGGTTGAAGAAAAGAATTCTGAGGAAATAGCGTTTAATATTATTAAATTTATAGAAGAACCAGAATGGTATACAGAAATTCGTGAAAAAGCATTAGACGCTGTAAAAAAATATACGTGGGAAAATGCAGGAAAACGGTTAAAAAGTTTATACGATAATATATTAAAAGATTGAGGGAAAAATGAAAGAGAAACAGCTGGTAAGTATTATAGTTCCGGTATATAACGTAGAAAAATATCTTGAAAGATGTATTGATTCCATTTTGGAACAGACATATAAACAGATAGAAGTATTGCTCATTGATGACGGTTCAAAAGATAGCAGTGGAAAGATATGCGATAAGGCTTCCGAACAAGACAGAAGAGTTACGGTTATACATAAAGAAAACGGAGGATTGTCGGATGCCAGAAATGCAGGACTTGAACGATGCAGAGGAGAATGGATTTTATTCGTAGACAGTGACGATTGCATTAATAAATACACGGTTCAAACATGCATTGAATCTGCAGTGTCAAACGAAGAGACAGATATTATTTGCTTTGATTACATTAATGTTGGTGAGAATCAGAATGTTAATTTTAGAGAAGAAATTGATGTAATGGAAATGCAAATAGAAACAGGAACAGACTCAGTTAAGAAGTGCTTCCTGGAGAGCGGAAGTATTGTAGTTTGGAATAAAATGTATAGAAAAAGTGTATTTCAGAACTTGAGGTTTCCTAAAGGAAAAATTCATGAGGATGAATTCCTTACGTATAAATTGCTATATAATGCTAAGAAAGTAGGATACGTAGAGATTCCTTTATATTATTATACTATACGGAATAATAGTATTATGAGAACTGAATTTAATAAAAAAAAATTAGTTCTATTAGAGGCTTTTGAAGAAAGAATAGGATTTTTTAAAAACAAAAACGAACAGGAACTATATGAAATATCAGTAATGCAGTATTATCATATTTTAAGGACGCTATATGCCTTGAGTAGCCAAAAGAAAGAGTATAAACAGGAACAAGATAAGATAGTAGCTAAGATTGCCGAGTGTAGCTCAGAATTTTTAAAAAATAAGTATTTGTCTAAAATGCATAAGTTTATTTTAAGAATGGCGTTAATAAATCGTAAGCTATTAAATATATATAGCGTAAAAATAGCTTTGCACAAAAAAATAAAAAAATGGTAAACAGTTATGAAAAATGAAAAAGAGTATAATTATGGACTGGCCTTACTAAGAATATTTATGTGTTTTGAAGTGATATTATGTCATTTTTACAGTGGAGAATCAAAATTTTTATTTTTATTCGACGTGTTAAAGAATTATGCAGTGCCAGTTTTTATGATGATGTCGTTTTTGCTGACAGAAAAAATGTTTTTAGCAAAAGATAATGATTTATTAAAAAGGCGTATCTATAGATTGGCAGTTCCGCTGATAGGTTGGGGAGTAATATATTTATTATTTTATTTAGGTGTCCAACTGGTGACAGGCGTAAATATATCCCAAAGCAAAAGCATAGCAGACTATGTCAGAAATGCATTTACAGGACATGCGATGTGGTATCAGATTGATCTTATAGTTTTAAGTTTAGTATTCTTTTTAATTTTTTGTGTATTGGAAATGCGAACCGGAATAGTACTTATTAATGTCTTGTTTGTTATTTCTATATACCTTCAGTATTCAGGAATCAATATGGCGATCTTCAACACTTGTGGACCTTACAAATATATCTTGGGAAGATTGTTTGAAATGATGCCCTATGCAGTAATAGGATTTGATTTAGCTTACTTTGGCTTATATCAGAAAGCTGAAAAATTTAGAACAATAGCCATAGTGTGTTCATTAGCAGGAGGCATTTTGATACTGAATATTATATTGCCAATAGGTCTTTTGTTTCGTGGACCTTCAAATGTACCTGGTTTTGGATATGCAGGAGGTATTGGTATTATCTTTTCAATATTGATAGTAGCAATTGCATATTTGATACCTCAAAGGTGGTTTACTGAATCAATGAAGAAATGTATTTCTTTTCTGAGTCCATATACATTAGGTATATACTGCATGCATTATCTTATAGGTGAATTGCTTACAATGAAAGTGAAAGAACTCTCTTTTTTGATGTGCATATTTATGTTTATAATTTGTTATATTGTTTCAGTCTTAATGAGACGTATACCGATAAAAAGTGTGCAAATGCTTATAAAATGATAAGAATAAAGAAGTTTGGTGTAATTTATGAATGAAAGGAAATTAGAAAATGGTTGTAAGATTTTCAGGCGGATTGGGAAATCAAATGTTCCAATATGCCTTTCTGTTAAGTTTGCAATATAGATTTCCGGATAGAGTAATAGAAGGTGATTTGGGAGATTATGAGGTACTTGAACATCATAATGGATATGAATTAGAGAAGATATTTGGAATCAAGATTCCGCTGTGTTCTGAGGGAGAAAAAGAAAGACACAAAATAAATATGTCTTTACCACACCGCTTTTTGAGAAAAATCGGTATAAAAAATATTGGATTTCCTAAAAGGGTTATGGATTTGCAGAAAGGGTTTGATGAAAATTTTGTTTCGGCTCTTTCAGAACAAGACTTTTTATGGGGCTATTGGCAAGATGAAAAGTACTTTAAAAACATAAAGGCGCAGATTTTGGACGCATTTACTTTTCCTGCGATAAAAAGAGAAGATATAAAAAATTATGAAATCAAACAAATAATAGAGTCTGGAAATTCAATATCTGTACATGTAAGAAGGGGAGATTACCTTCTGGAAACGGAATATGTTTCTTTGTGTGAATCGAATTATTATCAAAAGGCAATACAAGAAATAAAAAAAAGAGTAAAAGACCCGAAATGGTTTGTCTTTTCTGATGATATAGATTGGTGTAGACAGAATTTAATCTTCGGAGAAAATGTTTGGTATGTAGAAAATAATATGGGACAAAATAGTTTTCGTGATATGCAGCTAATGTCGTTATGTAAACATAACATTATTGCGAACAGTACCTTTAGCTGGTGGGGGGCATGGTTAAATACAAACTCAGAGAAGATAGTAATCTGCCCCGATCAATTTTATAAAGATAACGAGCAATTTAATGAAAATATTATATGCGACGGTTGGAAAAATATTATTGTAGATTAATTGGAGAGAAAAATGCTGATATTAAAATTATCCGGTGGGTTAGGAAATCAAATGTTTGAGTATGCCTATGCAAGACGCTTACAGGAATATTATGGAGACGAGCTTTATTTTGATTTGAGCGATTTTGAAACAGATGAGCAGAGAGATTATTCGTTGGCGCATTGTAATTTGGCAAAGCATTTTTTTTGGAAAAAAGACAAACAAAAAGCAGATAATATTGTCGATATAGAAAAATACAAATTATCTATATGGCAGGCGTATCAAATTGGGCAGTATAGTGGAAATTCATTTTTAAAAATTTGTTTGTCTCAGATAAAAAACAATTTATATCATAGAAAAGTAAAGAAGAGTGTATCCAATAAAAGAATTAGTGATTTTTATCAAAGTGAAGAGTTTTTTCGTCCCATTAAGAGCCAAATTATTCGGGAGCTAAAAGTAAAAACAGATCCATCGTTGGAAAATGAAAAGCTGATTAGGAAAATTTGCAAAGAAAATAGTATCTGTGTTCATATACGATTGGGAGACTATTTACTGCCAGAATGGAAAATGCTTCAAGTTTGTGATGAAATGTATTATTATCGAGGGATTAAGTATATGTTGGAAAATGTCAAAAATCCCACCTTTTATATTTTCTCAAATACAAGCGAAGATATAGATTATCTGAAGAAAAATTACCATTTTCCATGTAAAGTAACATATGTAGATTTAAATAATCCGGATTATGAAGAACTAAGATTAATGTATAACTGTAAACATTTTGTAATATCAAATAGTACGTTTAGTTGGTGGGCGCAGTATTTGTGTGAAAATGAAAATAAAATAGTGGTTGCTCCAGAGAAATGGAGTCTAGATGATAAAAAGAAAGATATATACCAAAAAAATTGGGTTATAATTAAGGAGAAAAAATAAGCATACCTAAAGTGGGGTATTATCGTTAATTTGATGGTGAAAAATTGCATAAACTAACTTTAAAATGCATAGAGAGTTGGTTGGATGGAAAAATTACCCAAAAATGAAAATTCGATATTATTATATTAAAGGAATGATGGATTATTTCTAAGCGAAAGGATAGTAGCAATATATTAGGAGAAGAAGGATGGGAAAGAATATAGAAATTGTATCAGGATTACTATGGAGATTTAGTGAACGCGTTAGTGCTCAGTTAGTTACATTTATTGTATCTATTGTATTAGCGAGGTTATTAGAGCCTTCAGATTATGGAATGATTGCATTATGTACAGTATTTACTTCGATTTTGAATATTTTAATAACAGGTGGATTTGGAAGTGCATTAGTTCAGAAATTAGAGGCTGACCATTTGGACTTTTCGTCCGTATTTTATTTTAATATTTTCTTTTCCGTTGTTTTATATGGGGTGATTTTTTTTGCAGCGCCTTATATTTCTGATTTTTATGGGAATGAATATGCACAACTTACGTATGTTATACGAGTCATGGGAGTGCAAGTTATTATTTCGGGAGTTAATAATGTTCAACAGGCATATGTATCAAAAAATATGTTGTTTAAAAAATTCTTTTTTTCGACAACAATAGGAACTGTTATTTCAGCAATTGTTGGATTGGGAATGGCATTTAGCGGATACGGGATATGGGCGCTAGTTGCCCAAACATTAGTAAATCCATTGATTGATACAGGTGTTTTGTGGATTACAGTTAAATGGAGACCCCAAAAAGAGTTTTCTTTTAAGCGTTTGAAGCTATTAATAAAATATGGTTGGAAGATATTAGCGTCTTCATTATTGAACGAATTTTGCAATCAATTAAGAAGTTTGATAATTGGAAAAAGGTATTCCGCGGAGGATCTGGCTTATTTTTCAAAGGGACAACAATTTCCGAGTATAGTGGTTACAAATATTAATTCATCTATTGAAAGCGTATTGTTTCCTGTAATATCTAACATACAAGAAGATATAGAGTCTGTTAAGAATTTGACAAGAAGATTTATAAAAATGAGTTCATATATAATGTGTCCGATGATGATGGGATTAGCTGTTATTGCAGAACCTTTGGTGAGGATTTTACTTACAGATAAATGGTTATTCTGTGTTCCATATTTAAGAATTTATTGTTTTACATACTGCTTACTGCCGGTTCAAACAGCAAATTTACAAGCGATAAAAGCGATAGGAAGAAGCGATATATATTTAAAGTTAGAAATAATAAAGAGATTTATTAGTATATGTTTGCTTTTGATATCTATGAAGTATGGAGTGCTATATATCGCAATAAGTTTAATAATAGAAAGTATTTTATGTGCAGTAGTAAATACATTTCCAAATAAAAAATTAATAAATTACAAATACAGTGAATTGTTGAAAGATATTCTTCCGGCAGTAACATTATCGATTATTATGGGCGGGATTTTATCATCCATAGCTATGGTATATACATTTTCAGATATAAGTTTGATTGTTATGCAGGTTATATTAGGAATAGTTATTTACGTAGGAAGCTCTAAAATTTTAAATCTTAGTAGTTATGTTTGTTTGGAAGATTTAATGCTTTCAAGACTAAAAAGAGGGAAAACAAAATGAAAAAAATCATCAATCGGATTCATAAAATAATGGCGGCAAGTATTTATGCAATTTCATGTTTAATTCCAAAAAGTAAGAACTTGTGGATTTTTGGTGCTTGGAGAGGTCAATTATATGCAGACAATTCAAAATATTTGTTTGAATATGTTGCTGAAAATAAAAAAGATATTCGTCCTATATGGCTCAGTCAAAATGAAGAGGTTATAAAAGAGGTGCGTGCTAAAGGATATGAGGCATACTTATTTAAATCAATTAAAGGAATATGGATGTCAATGAGAGCAGCATCTGTATTTGAGACAGAAGGAAATCAAGATGTGATAGGATATGCAATTGGAAAAACTAAGATTATTCAATTATGGCATGGAATGAGCGTGAAACGTTTAGATTCGATGGATAGAATGGAAGGAGGGAGTAGAACTCTTTACAGCAGAATCGTATCAGGAGATAGAGAGGATATTTATTATATGGTATCTTCTGAAGAATGTGGAAATCAGTTTAAAGAAGTATTTCATACAGATGATGCCCATATAAGAGTAACTGGTTTTCCCAGAAATGATACATTTATATTAAAACCAAAGAATACTTTTATGGATGATTTTCGTAATGATCATCCAGGATGTAAAATTATTATTTATATGCCAACACATAGAAATTTTGGGCAAGGAAATAAACTGGTAAATACGATTGATAACTTAAAATATGTAAATGATAAGTTGAAAGCAAATAATATATATATGATTTATAAACCACATTTTCATGAGATGAAGAATTTTTTGAAATATGAAAGTGAGCTGAGTAATATCATTATAGCCAGCGATTCGAAAATCTTTGGCGATGTATATAGTTATCTTTATGATTGCGATTTATTAATCAGTGATTATTCAAGCGTTATGAATGATTTTGTATGCGCAGATAAGCCGATTATATCATTTCCATATGATTTAAAGGATTATTCTACAGCAGATATGGGGATATATGAATTTTATGAAAAAATGTCCCCTGGACCAATGTATTATACTTGGGAGGATGTTGTTCGTGCAGTTATTGAAGCATTAGAAAAAGACACTTGGAGATTTATGCGAATAGGTACAAAGTCATTTTACCATATTTTTTCGGATGGCAAAAATTGTGAACGGGTTTATAGAGAAGTTGTGAAAATTGTAAATGGTTAATTGGGAGGGGAAACTTATGAAAAGAATTATTACATATGGAACATTTGATCTGCTGCATTATGGACACATTAATTTGTTAAGAAGGGCAAAAGCGTTGGGAGATTATCTGATTGTTGCGCTATCGACAGACGAATTTAACTGGAATGAAAAAAGAAAAAAGTGTTATTTTTCATATGAGGAAAGAAAAATTTTATTAGAAGCACTTAGATATGTTGATTTAGTGATTCCAGAAAGATCTTGGGAGCAGAAAAAAACGGATGTATATGAATATCATGTAGATACATTTGTTATGGGAGATGATTGGAAAGGAAAATTTGATTATTTGAAAGAAGAAGGAATTGATGTTGTATATCTGGAAAGGACACCGGAAATTAGCACGACTCAGATTAAACAAGAATTAAAAAGGTGAATATAAAAAGAAGGATAATATAATGTTTAAAATACTATATATGTGTTTATTGATTTTTCCAATATATTTTATTTGCAATAGACAAGATAGCGATATAGTTAAAATATTTGATAGGAATCATACAGATGCTATTAGAGGAATTGCTATTTTGCTAGTGATCCTAGGACATTGTGGAGGAGAGTTTGGAATAAGGTTTTTGAATCCTTTTGGAAGTTGTGGTGTTGTATTATTTCTAATAGTATCTGGATATGGAATGTATAAATCATATGAGTTGAAAGGATTAAAACATTTCTGGGTTAAAAAATTTTTACATATACTATTGCCTTATATTATAATTCAAAGCTTGTTTTTGTATTTTTTTGAGGGAGGAGGCAAGAACCTTTCAGCGAGAACGGTAATATCAGATTTTTTATTAATAACTCCATTACATCCATATGGATGGTATTTGAGATATTTATTTGTCTGTTATATTATTTTTTATATTGTTTTCAAACTAAAATTTTCAAATAAGATTAAAGGAATAGCAACCACTATAACTTGTGCACTTATCTCTAGTTATATGGGATATTTAGAGCAGATAGCAATGTTTGCATTTTCATTAGGAGTTTTGTTTGCGATTTATAAAAAAGAAGATTATGAAAAAAAGAAACTTAAATTTGTAATGAGCGTTTCACTGCTTACAGGAGTTGCTTTATTAGGAATAAAGCAATTTGAAATGATACGTAATGCTAATAAAATTCTATTTATAAGTATAGAAATAATAGAAATTTATGCTTTGTCTTTGTTTGTAATTGTATTTATATATTTATTTTATAAGTTTTTTAGAGGAGCAAAGACGATAAGCGTTATATCATATGAATTATATTTAGTTCATGCATATACGATAGTTTTGTTGAAAAATCCTAATTATATAAATATAGTAATATTTATTATGGGCACGGCATCAATATCTTTTGTGTTCCATAAATTGAATAAATGGTTGGAAATAAAAGGTGGTTTTTTAATGGGATAAACTGTAAACATTAATAATCTTATTATATGTGCGATAGTGTCAAGATTTTTTGGGAGTATCCCAAAGTTTGTGTAAACCTTCAAACTGATGTAAGATAGACTTACCAGTTTGGAGGTTTATTTTATGGCAAGAGTAAGCGCTTAATTTT